>ENA-UOYH01000269-UOYH01000269.1-marine-metagenome-genome-assembly--contig:-NODE-269-length-21441-cov-4.829386_pt1 | contig 21441 bp, 29 predicted proteins | sample MGYA00238175_ERZ767261 | MGnify/ENA primary metagenome ERZ767261 (study PRJEB28946, sample SAMN06267185) | marine metagenome | isolation source: Columbia River Estuary | place: USA:Columbia River Estuary...
TGCAGGATATGACGATACACCTTCCGCACCAGCGTTGGCTGCCTCGTTTACAATACCAGACTGGGATCATATTCAGATGCGTACCACTGAATTCGGCGCCGCCGCCGAGGCATTTGCTAAAGTAATGTTTACAAACGACACTGCTAACGATAGAATAGATGTTTCATATGTTGGCGGAACAAACGCGGCAATGGCAACAACTTATCATACTTATATTAGCACGTCAAGTTTAACTAATATTACTTCAGTACAAGCTCAGTATAATGTTAACTCACAATCAGGTCCTGGGAGTCCTTCGGGATATCCTTATGGTCCAACTCCAGCAGACGATGGATACGCTTCAGGAACTTATTATTCTGTTCCTAATTCACCCGGCCAGCTACAATTTGGATGGATAGCTAAAGCGAATTCTGGCCAAACAGCATCAACAACTTTTAGTTTAAATACGGCCGATCCTGACTTTAGAGTTAAGGTTGTATGTGATGAAGGAACTTTATATTCAACATGTGAATTTACACAAGGCAGTGGATCGTGCTTCGCGCAATCATATGCTGGCCAATTACCATAGGGATAACATAAATGGCAATTAAAATAGCAGGAACTACCGTCATAAACGATTCTATTGCTGTCGAAAACATGAACGGCATCGAAGGTAAATATAGTCAGTTCCATGGTACCTATCATACAGTAGGTACAGTCTTAGACATGACCAAGCCGATCATGAGAAAGACCTTGACCGCACCTACTACATTTACTGCGTCTAATATCGCCACAGGAAAATGTGCTATACTTATGCTAGATGTATCTGCAAGCGGACATCTTCCAACTTTCCCTTCTTCAATACAATGGCCAGGAGATGGTACTGAACCAGATTGGGATGCAACTGGAGTACAGCATTGGTTAGTTGGATTTACTTGTTGGGATAACACTACGATTAGAGCAACAGCAACAGGCTGGGGCACAGGATCAGGTACTCCTGCTAATGATATGGAATATACATTGACTGTTGGTACCTACGGTGCAACGGCAACGGCGCTTCAAGGTAAAAATGATGGTGGTACTGGAAGTCCGAACGGCGCTCCGGCATTTGGTTCATTGGATAGTAATGCAGTTCCTACTGGTGTATATTCAGATGTGACATACGGTGGTGGTCTTATACGATCAATGACTTTTAGAGATGGATATCTTTATATGAGTAATCAGCAAGATGATGAGTTTTGGTTACAATTTAGCGGCAGCCAATATTTTCCTAATCAGGCTCCAACGACTTCAGGTGATGGAACTGGATGGTCTATTTTAACCTGGGATACTGATAGCGATAGTACTAACGGAGCACAGGTTCAGTCAAGATCCGCCTCAACATATTCAACTTTTATGTCTGGCAGTACTTTTGTAACACAGTGGAAAAGAAGTTATAGCGGCTCAGGTTCAGGCGGTGGTGATTCGCCACGAAATCCTTTCATTGGTCAGACAGGCGGTGGATCTGTAAAAATGACGTTTACTTAGAGAGAAATAAAAAATGGATTACGAATACGAATTTAATACAAGAATTGAAAATATAGACGGTGAAGATCATACATGGACTACATGTAGAGTATTAGAACACCCAGCACAAATTTATGTTGAGGCACCATCTATATACGACAGCGAAGGCAATATAGATACTGCTGCATCTCAGGCATCTGCTAAAGGTAGTGCAGATGAGATAATCGAAGATCTTGCCGAATAGTAATAGAGGAAACTAAAAATGGCAATTAAAATATCAAACTCTACTATTATAGATGATAGTAAAAATTTTATAAATGTTCAGTCTTGTAGTGGCACGTATGGAGACTTACACGCTTCTCCATCTTCTGTTACTTCAAACATTACTATGTCTAATTCTATTCAGACTTGTATTATGACCGGAAACGTAACATTCACTTTAAGTGGCGGAGACGAAGGTAGAACAACTGCGTTACTATTAGATACAACATCTTCTGGCCACACTCCAACATTTCCTTCTAGTATAAAGTGGGTAGGTGCAGAACCAACCTGGAGCAACTCTAGATATTGGCAAGTAACACTTCTTTCAAGAGGAACTTATCAGGCGGGGTCTGCTGTAGGCTATGCAGGATCTTCACCAACAGAAGCCGTTACTTTAGGTGGAACCACAAGCAGCCCAGTAAATAATTTTGATGCAACTGGAGTAGTTCCATTTGAAGCAGGTTGGAGATTTAAAGCAGACGGTAATGTATATAAATGGCAACATCCAAATAATGCTGGTGGAGATGGCGAAACTTTATATTCTACCACAACTTGGAATAACATTACTCCATCGCAAACATATTATATAAAGGCGTCTAACTACTCAGGCTCAGTTAACTTAAACGTGGCTAATAGTGATACACTCAACACATGGATAGCTTTAACTGGAACAAGAGAATTTAATGTATACGACACTAGAGCGTCGAATAGCTATGCCGATGAAGATTGTGTTATGAAAATAGAAATATCGGCGAATAGTAGTGGATCACCAGTATTAGCAACCGGCTATTATAAAGTTATGTACGCTGGAACAGCATAGGAAAATAAAATGGCACTATCACATGTAATGAATATTATTAGTAATGCAGGAATAGTATCAGCAGGCACAGGTAGCGGCGGTGGCGGTGGAGGTGGCAGTAACTTAGACAGCCAAACTGTTACTGTTGGAACTCACACTCAATCCTTTTCTGGTGGTAGCGGTTTACCAGCAAGCACAGGTCATTGGCGTGGTAAATTTACTAACTCCTATGCAACTGCTGGGTCTATCTCTGACGGAACAAGTAATCTTTATAGTGGTGCATCAATTGTAGAACTTTATTATACTTGGAATACTGTTTACGGTGCTTCATATTTAGCACTGAGAATTGATACTACAGTGCTACCAAACAGCGGATGGACTACTTTAACCGTAGGCACTACAGCTTTTCAAAGAACGGCCGCAACTTATAACGGCAACTCAAGCGGCGATACCCAATGGACTTGGACAACTTCTGGTGATTTAACTGGTGCCCAGAATCCATTCGCAGCCTCTGGACAAACCACAACTTGTGTGTTTACATAATAAATAAACAAAAGAGAATAAACTAATGGCACAACCAACAACAAGAGAACAATTCAAAGGCTGGATACTCCGTAAGCTAGGAGCTCCTGTGATTGATATTAACGTGTCTGATGAACAGATTGACGATCGTGTTGATGAAGCTGTAGATTTCTGGAGAGACTATCATTATAATGGAAGTCAACTTGTTTATTTGAAACACCAGATTACACAAGAAGATAAAGATAATGGTTATGTAACTTTACCCACAACGATACTTGGTATATCAGGCATCTTTAATATGCAGTCAAGTATTTCTACAGGCGGTGGTATATTTAATGTTCAGTATCAATTTGTTTTAAATAATCTTGAAGACATTACTGGTTATAATATCACAAACTATTTTATGTCAATGCAACATATGGAATTCTTACAGGAAATGCTTGTTGGAAAACCAATGGTCCGTTATAATAAACATGTAAATAAATTATGGATTGATTCTGGGGCAGACACAATGCCTGTTGGTGAATATATTATTATTGAGGCGTATGATGTAATTGATGGAACAACATATGCAGATGTATGGGGTGATCGTTTCTTACAAAATTACGCAGCTGCGTTAATTAAAGAACAGTGGGGATCAAACCTAACAAAATTTACAGGTATGCAACTTGTTGGTGGAGTATCTTTCAACGGAGAACAGATACTTGCTGATGCCAGAGAAGAAAGGAAAATAATGGAGGAAGAAGCAGTACAGAATCTGCAACCTCTTTCCTATGGATTTATTGGATAAGCTAAATGGCTACGAATACATTCTTTAATAATTATGCTCAAGTCCAAGAACAATCTTTAATTGATGATTTAGTTATTGAGTCAATTAAGATTTATGGTGTTGATGTCATTTATATTAGTAGAGCAATTAAAGGTCGAGATAAGATCTTTCGTGAAGATGACTTTCCAGAATACAACGAAACGTTTGAATTTGAAACTTATGTTAAGAGTATGGAAGGCTTTGAAGGAGAAGGGGATTTCTTATCTAAGTTTGGTTTAGAAATAAGAGATACATTAACGCTTACAGTTGCGAATAGAACATTTGAAAGACACGTAACTCGAGAAGTTGTTGAACTTACTCGACCAAGAGAAGGCGATTTAATTTACTTCCCTTTAAACGAAAAGATGTTTGAAATTAAATATGTTGAACATGAAAGCATATTTTATCAAATGGGACAAACACAAGTATATGATATGCAATGTGAATTGTTAGAATACGCTAACCAAAGGTTTAATACTGGTCGTTCTAATATTGATGATTACTTTGCTGCATATAATACAGACATAATTGTTGATGCAAATAATGCAACATTGTCGGCACTTGCTGCAACTGATGATAACTCAATGAACCTTGACTTTGAAATAGAAGCCGATGGTATTATTGATTTCTCAGAGGTAGATCCTTTCAGTGAAAACATATCTATAAGTGATACCTAATGGCAATAGCAAATTATTTTTACAATTCTACGATTCGCAAATATGTTGCTCTATTTGGTACATATTTTAATCAATTAGAAGTTCGCAGAACAAGTACTGATGGGACTCTTAATCAGAGACAGATAGTACCTATTTCTTATGGACCATATCAAAAGATTTTAGCAAGACTTGAACAAGATCCTACATTACAAGGCGGAGCAACGCAAGACGCATTTGGAAAGCCAACTGCAGGACAACCATTCGCAATGACATTGCCTCGTATGGCTTTTGAATTAAATAGTTTTACATATGACGCAGAACGAAAAGTTGCGCCAACAAGAAAATTAAGAAAGACCGCTGTAGATGTAGATAACGGTGGCAGACGATTTGTATATTCAGGAACTCCATATAATATGGGATTCAGTTTATACATCATGGCAAAATATAACGAAGACGCGGTTAAATGTTTAGAACAAATATTACCGTTCTTTAATCCAGAATTTACAAGCACTGTGAATCTGATACCAGGATTAGAAGCAATTGATGTCCCTCTCATATTAAATGATGTGACATCAGAAGATTTATACGAAGAAGCCTTTACACAAAGAAGAAGTATACTATATACATTAAACTTTACAATGAAAGGTTGGTTCTTCGGTCCTGAGAAGGATAAGGCAGTTATTAAGTTTGTTGATGCAAGAGTGGCAACTGATACACCAGCTGATACAGAGTTTGAAACATTCCAAACTGGACAACCAGGTTCTACAGCAAATAATGTAGCAACCTCAGATATAACACAAACTATTGATTATAGCTTGATTGAATTTGACGACAACTGGGCATACTTGGGGCAAAGCTCTGATACAGAACCTAGTTAAGAAGGAACATTTATTATGAAGATTGGATTTACTTGCAGCAGCTTTGACCTGCTTCATGCTGGACACGTTCAGATGCTAAGAGAAGCAAAAGAACAATGTGATTATTTAATTGTAGGATTACAAATGGATCCTGCTGTAGATCGTCCTAAAGAAAAGAATCAACCAATCCAAACAATTGTTGAAAGATACAGTCAACTTAAAGCGGTAAGTTACGTTGATGAAATTATTCCTTATGCAACAGAACAAGATCTTGAAGATATACTTGAACTGTATACAATCAATGTTCGTATTTTAGGTGAAGAGTACAGAGATAAAGAATTTACAGGAAAGGACATTTGTCGTAAACGTGATATTGAACTTTTCTTTAATAAACGAGATCATCGGTTTAGTACATCAAAGCTTCGTCAAAGTTGCGCTTGGGTAAACAAAGATGGTGACTGGAAAGTTACGGATAAATAATATTATGAATGAAGATACTATAGCACAAAAGTTAAATATGAGACCGCTCCAAGAGACTCAAGAAGCGTTGGATAAATTAGACGTGAAAGTATCTGACTTACCAGTTAACTCTTTTTCAACAAACGAAGTCGCAATGGAAGGGGAACTGCAGAAAAGTGTAGATTCTATAAAGAATTTGCCACAAGAAAGTGAAGCAGGCCTACCAGCCGTTATGAGTTCTACTGCCAAAGAGAATCTAAAAGATATTGAATTGGCTAAGGCAAATATCGAAAACATTATTAATCTCGGTGACGACGCTGTTAAAGAAATGACAGAGATTGCGAAACAATCAGAATCACCTCGAGCGTTTGAAGTTGTATCTACTTTAATGAAAACATTACTTGATGCAAACAAAGATTACGTTGAAATGTCAACAAAGAAAAGATACGCAAAAGAAGAAGATCCTTCGGCTGATAAGAGTACTAACGTTACAAATAATAACCTTATCGTATCAACCGCTGACTTACTTAAGATGATAAAAGGTGATGAAGATAAGTAATGAGTAACTTCGATAAAGGATACTTAGGTAATTCCCATCTCAAAAAGATTGGTGAACAAATTGAGTTTACTCCTGAACTTTTAAAAGAATACATGAAGTGTGCTCAGGATCCTGTATACTTTGCAGAGAACTATATTAAAATTGTACATGTTGACCATGGATTGATTCCTATGAACATGTACGAGTATCAAAAAGAGATTACCGAAAAGATTACAAATAATAGACGTGTTGCTGTATTAACCGCAAGACAGAGTGGCAAGACTACGACTGCAACTGCTGTTATATTACACTACATCCTCTTTAACGAATTTAAAACTGTAGCCATATTGGCAAACAAGGGAGACGGAGCTCGAGAGGTTCTAGGCCGTATCCAGTTAGCCTATGAAGCATTACCTAAGTGGATGCAGCAAGGTATTGAAGAATGGAATAAAGGTAACATCACATTAGAGAATGGTTGTAAGATCTATGCAGGTACTACAACATCTTCTGCTATTCGTGGTAAATCTATTTCCTTTCTATATCTCGATGAGGTTGCGTTTATTGAAGGATTTGATGAATTCTTTGCTTCGGTATATCCAACGATATCATCTGGTAAAACAACAAAATTATTAATGACATCTACACCAAACGGATTAAACCATTTTTGGAAAACATGTAAAGGTGCCAAAGAAGGTACAAATGGTTATGAATATGTTGAGGTTATGTGGAACGATGTCCCAGGTCGAGATGAACAATGGAAAGAGGAAACTCTTGAAGCGTTAGATTTTGATAACGAAAAATTTGAACAAGAATACTGTTGTCAGTTCTTAGGAAGCTCAGGTACACTAATAAGCGGTGCCAAACTCAAAGAACTTGCACCTTCAAGGCCATTGAATGAGGCTGAAGGTATTACACAATACGAATCTCCTGATATGAGTCGTTCGTATGTTATGGTAGTTGATGTATCAAGAGGTAAAGGACTTGATTATTCGGCATTTAATATTATTGATACAACGGAGATGCCATATAAACAAGTATGTGTATATAAGGATAATAACATAAGTCCAGTAGACTTTGCCTCCGTTATATATAGAATAGGGCTGATGTACAATGAGAGTGCAGTGTTAATAGAAATTAACGATATTGGTGAACAAGTTGCTGATATACTCTTTATGGATTACGGCTATGAAAATCTTCTCTTTACTGAAAACCACGGCCGAGCCGGGAAACAAGTATCAAATTTTGGAGGGAAGAGATCAGATCATGGAATACGAACAACAAAAAGTGTAAAATCAAAAGGTTGTTCTATATTGAAACTATTAATTGAACAGAATCAGTTAATACTACAAGATTATAACACAATACAGGAGTTATCACGATTTAGTAAAAAAGGCAATTCATACGAAGCAGAATCAGGTCATAACGATGATTTGGTAATGACCTTAGTATTGTTTGCTTGGTTATCAGACCAACGATTCTTTAGAGAATTAACAGACATCAATACCTTAGCGGAATTGAAAGAAAAGACAGAACAGCAGCTTGACGAAGAATTATTACCGTTCGGCTTTATAGATACTGGAGACGATATCCCTGACGATCAGGGGTGGATCGCGTATCGGACTGATAGCAGTGGTTTTTAGATATAGAAACTTTTATAAATAAAACTGTGATAACTATTAATTAGTAACAAAAGATTTAATTAGATAATATTAAAGGAGAATAATATGGCTTTTTCCGTAAGTCCTTCCGTAATTGTTAGAGAGGTGGACGCATCAGCATCGGTTCCTGCCATCGCGACACCACCTGCAGCAATGGCCGGTGTGTTTAGATGGGGTCCTGTAGGTGAAGTAGTTCTTGTTTCTTCAGAAAATGAATTGGTTTCAAGGTTTGGTACTCCAAGCGCTGATAACTATGAAACATTTTTTGTCGGAGCAGATTACCTTTCATACGCAAATGCATTATATGTAGCAAGAGTTGATAACGGAGCAGTCACCGCTTCCTCAACCGATATCCAGTACCATGCGAATGGTGACATTAACCCAGCATTTACTACGTACGGAGCATTCGATGCTAAGTACCCAGGTAAGTTAGGTAATTCATTAGAAATAGCATATGTTAAGGGTAGCAGCTTTACCAATACAGAAATTGTAGTAGGGGAAATTCCTGCCACAAGAATCAGTGGTAATACAGTACAGCAAGCAACATCTCAAACAATTGATTTTAACGCAGCAACAGTTGCATTTGAAGTCCTACCAGCAGACGAATTAACAACAATAGAAACTGGCGATATCATTACTATCGGTAACGATTCAGTAGGATATCAAGAAATCGTTGTTAATACAGTAAGCAAAGAATCAAGAGATGCCTTGGGAGATCCAACAGCAAACACAGTTCTTACAACTGCAATTCATCATACGTTAAGTTTAGGTGGTAAATACCTATTGGCTGAAACGAGTTTGACTAAGCTTTCCATTACAAGAAAATGGGCTTATGGCAATTTATTCGGTAAAGCGCCTGCAGCTGCAAACTATCATATTGCAGTTCTTGATAAAGACGGTGAAGTCAGTGGTACAGCTGGATCGGTATTAGAATTATACAACGATGTATCAATTAGCCCAACAGCTAAGCTACCAAGTGGTAAAACAAATTACTACAAAGAAGCAATTGAACAAGAATCTTCATGGGTTAAGGTAGCAAATACCGCTCACTTCGAAGCTTCTTCTCAGGCAAGTACATATGAAACTTTAGGTGTTAACCTTGGTGTTTCAGGTAATACTGCAATAACAAGTTCAAACGTCGGTACAGACGGTAGAACAGAATCAGCAGCAACATTAGCTGATCTTGCACCTGGTTACGATTTGTTTAAAGCATCTAACGAAATTGATGTTTCATTCGTACTTGGTGGTAAATCTGATGATACCGGTAACCTAGGTACATATCTGATCTCAAATATTGCTGAATACAGAAAAGACGCAATTGCATTTATCAGTCCTGCTAAATCAGATGTTGTTGATGAAAGCAAAGCTGAAGCTAAACTTGCTAATATAATTGCATTTAAGAATGGATTACCAAGTTCTTCTTACTCAGTAGTTGATTCAGGTTATAAGTATAGATACGACAGATATAACGATGTATATAGATACACTCCACTTAACGGTGATATAGCAGGTCTTGCTTCAAGAGTTGAACCTTTTGAATCTCCAGCCGGTTTCCGTAAAGGTGTTATTAAGAACGTTGTCAAACTTGCCTTTAATCCTAATAAGGCTCAGAGAGATCAACTATATAGCAATGAAGTTAACCCAGTAATGGCTCAATCAGGAAGAGGAGTTGTCCTATTCGGTGATAAGACAGGATTAGGCGGCAACAGTGCTTTTGATAGTATCAATGTTCGAAGATTGTTTATCTCAGTAGAAAAGGCAATTGCCAATGCTGCGGAATCATTCTTGTTTGAATTGAACGACGAGTTTACTCAAGCGCAATTCAAAGGAATCGTTGAACCATTCTTAAGAGACATTCAAGGTAAGCGAGGAATCGTTGATTTCAGAGTTGTTTCTGATACAACAGTTAATACTCCATCAGTAATTGACTCAGGTAAGTTCAGGGCTAATATCTTTATTAAGCCTGCACGTTCAATCAATGTGATTGAGTTAACCTTTGTTGCTACAAGATCGGGTGTTGAGTTCGAAGAAATTGTTGGATCACTAACTTAATAAATAATTTTAAATAAAGGAGAAAAAGAATGGCATTTAATATAAATGAGTTCAAATCCCAGTTGACTGGTGGTGGCGCTCGTAGCAATCTTTTCCAAGTGCAACTTCTTAATCCAGTAGATTCTACAGCCGATTTCAAGGTTCCATTTATGGCAAAGGCTGCTCAGCTACCTGCTAGTACTATTGCGTCAATTGACTCAATTAACTACTTCGGTCGTAACATTAAGTATGCGGGAGCAAGATCATTTGCTGAATGGACAGTAACCATTATTAATGACGAAGATTTCTTGGTCAGAAATTCGCTGGAAGCTTGGATGAATAGTATTGTTTCACACGATACTAACTTGAGTGGATTACCACAGGATTATAAATCAAACGCGTTAATCACGCAGTATAGTAAAAATGGTGAACCATTACGTACTTACAAGTTTGAAGGTTTATTCCCTACTGGTATTGCTGCTCAGGCAATGGATTGGGACACTGATGGGATACAAACATTCGATGTTACGTTTAGCTACGATCTTTGGATGGTAGAGGGTAACACCGGAATTCCTACTAGTTAATTATAATATAGGATGATATTTTGAAAATTTTTGGATTTGATATAAAGAGGGCTGAGGAGGAGACTACATTACCAGTTAGTTTCGCCGAACCCTCTAATGATGATGGAGCGATTACCGTTGGTAATGCTCTTGGTGGTTTTTATAATACGATATTAGATATGGAAGGTTCCGCTAAAACGGAATCCGACCTTATTACCAAATATCGTTCAATGGCAATGCAGCCTGAAATTAGTCAGGCAGTTGATGACGTTGTGAATGAAGCAATTAGTGTTGATACGAATGATAGAGTTGTTGATATCTCGTTAGGAGAAACAGATCTATCAGATAAGATTAAAAAGTCTATCGTAAAGGAATTTGATAATGTACTTGCATTATTTGATTTTACGAATAACTCGTATGACATGTTTCAAAAGTTTTATGTTGATGGAAGATTAAACTATCATATTATAATTGACCCCGAAGATGTTAAGAAGGGTGTAATCGAATTAAGATACGTTGACCCTCGTAAGTTAAAGTTAATACGAGAAGTTGATAAGAAGCAAAAAGATCCTCATTCAGGAATATCTGTTAAGAAGATTAAGAATGAGTATTACATGTATTCAGAATCAGGGTTTCAGAATACAAGTACAGGAGCAAGTGGCAGTAGTACAACTGGAATTAAGATATCAAAGGATTCTATTGCTCGAGTTACTTCGGGATTGATGAATGAGAATAATAGTTTAGTTCTATCTCATTTGCATCCAGCAAGTAAAGCTTTAAACCAGTTAAGAATGTTAGAAGATGCTGTTGTAATTTATACATTAACAAGAGCACCGGAAAGAAGAATTTTTTATATAGATGTAGGTAACTTGCCAAAGAACAAGGCAGAGCAATATCTTAGAGATATGATGGCTCGACATAAGAACAAGTTACAATACAACTCAGAGTCAGGACAAATTACTGATTCGAGAAAAATGTTAACAATGACAGAAGATTTTTGGTTTCCTCGTCGTGGTGGAGAAAGATCAACAGAAGTTGATACTCTCGCAGGAGGTTCTGCACCAGGATTGAGCAGTAACGAAAACTTAGAGTATTTTCAACGAAAATTATTTAAAGCGTTGAAAGTACCCTTATCTCGTTTAGAGCCAGAGGCCATGGCAAGCTTTGGTAGAACATCTGAGATTACTCGAGATGAACTGAAGTTTGGTAAATTTATTAGAAGGATCCGTAATCGCTTTTCTTGGATATTCAGTATGGTACTGGAAAAGCAATTGATACTCAAAGGTATTTTAACACCTGAAGAGTTTAACGAAATTAGAAATGATCTTCGTTACGACTTTGTTAAGGATAATTACTTTGAAGAGTTGAAGGAAGCTGAGATTTTGAGAGAACGATTAAATACTCTCAGAGATATAACTGATTATACAGGCAAGTATTTCTCTCATCAGTGGATTACGACAAACGTGTTACAAATGACCGAAGAACAGGCTTCAGATATGGAACAACAAATATCTGACGAAAAGGCACTTGGCGGACACGAAGAAGATGATTCTTACTGAATATAAATAAAGTATAGAGTAAATTAAATTAGGGACTAAATATGAAAAATTTTAAAGATCTAGTTTCGGAAGTTGCCCAACCAGTGGCTCCAGAAGAAAAACGATTTAAGGATCAACATACGATCGAGGTAATCCCTCATCCTGTTGCGCCTGATCACGTTTTCACTGGAGAGATACCTGGTAAAGGAGAGGCTGCAAGACCAGCCGACCAGAAAGGCGATGAAAACTACGATAAGGCTTATAAAAAGAAAACAGCGCAAACACTACCTCAACGCGGTACAGGTGATGGCAAAGATATTGACGATGTAAAGAATGAAGAAAAAGATATCGTTAAGAAATCCATTACTGAAATACTTGGAGTCAATAAAAAGAAAGAAGCCAAGAAAGATGACAGCGAAGATATGGAAGAAGCTGCTGGTTTTTGTTCAGACAAGTGTTGTGGTTCTGATGTTAAAGCTGAAGATTGCGTTTGCGAATCTGATTGTCCACATTGTGACTGTAACGTTGCAGAGAGTACAATAAAGGCAGAAAAGAAACCTGCTGCGAAAGCAACAACTAAAGAAGATAAAGTTGATGCAAAAGGTAACAAGGATTCTTTAGAACCTGAAGCCAAAACAATTAAAAAGCCAAAGCCATCTCCAACGCAAGTTACTATCAAAGACAGTAATGGCAAAACTCTATCAATGACATTTAAAGAAATGTTAGATAAGGTTTCTACAGAGGAAGAATTGCTTGAGAGTCCCCAGCAAGAAATTCCAATGATGATGAAACAATTGCATTTCATTACTTATGCTTCTGAAGAGATTGGAGATTACCTTAAAACTGAAGGACAAGATCCTGAAGAATGGTGGCAGAATAAATTAGCTGAAGTATTCGGTAATGTTAAATCATTATATGCTTACGCTAAAGGCGATCAAATGGTTAATGGTAAACCTCTATCAGCTGCAAAGATGTATAAAGCGTCAAAGCAATACGAATCAATTGAAGTAGGATCATTTGAATTACAAAACGAAACAGTAATGGAAGTATCAGAAGAAGATGCAACTGTTTTAAATAAAATGTTCAGTGAATTAACAGAAACAAATACAAAAGAAATGTATAGTGTATTGGTTGCTGATGAAGCAGGCTACAACGAAATCCTCGAATTTGCGAAGGACAACGTATAATGCCAAGTATAATTAAAGTTAAAGGTACTGAAGCTGGTGTAACAACCGCTGATAATATTGGTTCAGCAACTCTCGTCAGATTGTTTAACGCAACTGCTGCAGGTATTCTTATTACTCATAAGAATGTTGGCGGAGATGTTCTTGGTACATTTACTGCTGGTTCTGGTCAATCGTTTGTTAAGAAAGATTCAACAGATACCTTAACCGCTGCCACTTCAGTATTAATGGTTGGCGTTGCCCACTACACATAAAGGAAACTATTATGAATTTAATAACAGAATACAGAGAAGATTCCGTAGAAGTAATTACCGAAGCTAAAGACGACGGTAAAAAGAATTACTTTATTGAAGGAATTTTCATGCAAGGCGATCTAAAAAATCGCAATGGAAGAATTTATCCAAGTTCCACGTTAGAAAATGAAATGAAGAGATACAACAAAGAATTCATTGAAACTAAGCGTGCTCTTGGAGAATTAGGTCATCCTGATGGTCCTCAGATCAACGGAGATCGCGTTTCACATCTGATTACAGAAATGAGACGGGAAGATAACGATTTTTACGGTAAGGCTAAAATCTTATCAACACCTATGGGGGAAATCGTTAAAAGCCTATTAGATGAAGGCGTTAAGATCGGTGTTTCGACACGAGGTCTTGGTTCAGTCAAGGCAGGTAGAGATGGAGTAATGGAAGTTCAAAAAGACTTTCATCTTTCTACTGTTGATATTGTTACTGACCCTTCTGCACCAAATGCGTTCGTAAATGGAATCATGGAGAACGTAGAGTATTACTACGATATTGCTTCTGGAAATTGGAGAGCCACTCAAATGGTCGAAGAAATCCAGCAGAAGGTAGAAAAACAATATATGACTGTAACGAAGAAAATCGACGAAGCTGCGGCTGCTGGAATGTTCCAGAACTTTATCCGTACTTTGAAAAATTAATCTTTTATAAATAAAACAGTCGAATACAAAAAATTTATTATTTGTAGAAAAACAAATTAAAAAGGAGAAAATTATGTCAGACGTAAATAACGAAGCTTTCGTATCTGATGATGGCGTCTCTAGTGTACCTGCTGCAGTAACCCCTGAAGGTGGTGAAGGCAAAAAGGATAAACTAAAGAAAACCAAAACTGATGAACCTAAAGGAGCTGGAGAGAAAGTTAAAACACCAGCAACTGAAGAAGTTGAAGTTGATGCAGAAGTAGAAGTAGTTGAAGAAATCGTTATCGAATCTTCAATTGAATCTATCATCGAAGGCGAAGATTTATCTGAAGAATTCAAAGGCAAGATTAGTCTTGTATTTGAAGCCGCTTTAAACGAAGAAGTTAACAAAAGAACCGAAACAATCCGTGAAGAACTAACTAGATCTTTAGACGAGTCATTGGAAGAAGCAGTAACTGAGAAATTGGAAACTATTACTGAAAATGTCGATAAGTATTTAGATTACGTTGTTTCAGAATGGATGTCAGAGAATGAGATCGCAATCGAATCCGGTATTAAGGTTGAGATGGCTGAGTCATTAATGACAGGTCTTAAGAACTTGTTTGTTGAACACAATGTTACTGTTTCAGAAGAAACTGTTGATGTTGTATCAAACTTAGAAACAAATGTAGCTGATTTGGAAGGGAAAGCCAATGATCTTGTAAACGAGAATATCGAATTACAAAAAGAAATTGCCACTTTCAAAGCAGAACAAAAATTTGACGAACTATCAGAAGGACTATCTGCAAACCAGGTAGAACGTTTGAAAGTATTGTCTGAAAAGCTTGACGTTGTAGATCTTGATGCTTATGCAGAAAATCTAACAGTAATCAAGGAGTCATTCTTTAGTGATAAGCCTCTTGTTGAAAAACATGATGTTCAGAACGAGAGTGACGAAATTATTCTAGAGGAACAGGAAGTAATTAAACCATCTTCCGATTACGCCTCTATTAATTCTCTAGTTGAAGCTTTCAACACTAAGAAGTAATTAGAATAATTAATTATTTGGTTTATTTAACTTAATTTTAATTAAATATAAAGGAGATCCATAATGGATAACTATACAAGACTAGTGGAAAAGTGGGAGCCAATTCTAGGGCACGAATCTTTTTCACCAATTAACGATTCTCATCGTAAAGCAGTTACTGCTACTATCCTTGAGAACACAGAACGTGCACTAGCTGAAACTGGTGACCTTTCTGCAAACATGACTTCACTATTGTCAGAAGCTCCTGTTAACGCTGCCGGAACTGGTGGTTTTACTGGTTCATCTACACCTGCAGGACCTGTTGCTGGTTACGATCCGATTCTTATCTCATTGGTAAGACGTGCTGTACCTAACATGATTGCATATGACATCTGTGGTGTTCAGCCTATGACTGGTCCTACAGGACTTATCTTCGCAATGCGCGCAAGATATGGTACTCAAGCCGGTGCAGAAGGTTTTTACAACGAAGCCGATACTGATTTCTCTGGTACTGGTACTCACGCAAACGGCCTTCCTGCTGTTGGCGGAGCTGCTACTACTGGTACAGGTATGGATACTGGAGCTGCTGAAGCCTTAGGCGATGGTGGTGGTACTAACTACGCAGAAATGGCCTTCTCAATTGAGAAAGTAACTGTTGCTGCTAAGACTCGTGCTTTGAAAGCAGAATACACTACTGAGCTTGCTCAGGATCTTAAAGCTGTTCACGGCCTAGACGCTGAAACTGAATTGGCTAATATTCTTCAGACTGAAATCCTTTCAGAAATCAATCGTGAAGTTATTAGAACAATCCACGCAGTTGCTGTCGCTGGTGCTGCTGGTGCTGCAACCCCAGGTACTTTTGATCTGGACGTTGATGCAAACGGTCGTTGGTCTGTTGAGAAGTTCAAAGGTCTAATGTTCCAAATCGAGCAAGAAGCTAACGCAATTGCTAAAGGAACTCGTCGTGGTAAAGGTAACTTGGTTATCTGTTCTTCTGACGTAGCCTCTGCTTTACAAATGGCTGGTGTATTGGATTACACTCCTGCTCTAAACAGCAACACTCTAGAAGTTGATGACAGTGGCAATACTTTTGCTGGTGTTCTTAACGGAAGATTCAGAGTATATGTTGATCCATTCGCAGGCGCTAACTACCTAGTAGTTGGTTATAAGGGTTCATCTGCATTCGACGCAGGTTTATTCTATTGCCCATACGTTCCATTACAAATGGTTCGTGCTGTTGGTGAGAATAGCTTCCAACCAAAAATTGGTTTCAAAACCCGTTATGGTATGGTATCTAATCCATTCGCAAATGGCTTGGCTCAAGGTTCTGGTGCACTTACTGCTAACGCAAACGTGTATTACAGAAAAGTTACAATTGCTAACTTGTTCTAAACCTTGTTAAAATAATAAGAATCTAATTTTAATTAGACATTCTTTGGGCAACCTCTTCGGGGGTTGCCTTTTTTTATCTCTTGGAGAATGTAAATCATGACTATTGTATTTTGGGTTATTCTTGCCGTAGGAACTATCAGTGCAACGAATAACACGATTGAATTGAATAAGAAATGCAAAATAGAAGTAGAACAAGAAATTTCAGAAACTGTTCGCGAATGTAAACAGTATTACTTTGATACGAAAATCAAAAGCGGATGGTAAATAGAATTGGCAACTCAAGGGTTGCCTTTTTTATGCAGCGCAGTTTCTCCAAGGTTCGTAACAACCTTGTACACCGATAGCAGAATTATCACCACCTCTACCGTCCATGAATATTTCTAAATTAATAGCATCATAACATTCTGATGAAAATATCTCACCGACGAATTCAGTATCCAAATTAGTTTGGTAAATACCTTCTTGATAATTTACAGCACTAATTGGCTTTACTGCTAAATGGTGTGGAGTTACTTCTTTGATAATAGCGGTATATGTTAAACCGTCTTTTATGTATTTACAAGTATCGTTGTTGATTTCTATATAAGTTGCGTCTAACATAAAGCTTCAAACCTCTCTTCAACTATCTGCATTAATATTTCATCTCTGTCATCATCAGCGTGTAAACCTGTTTCAATGACAACATCCATTATGTCGTTTTCTAAAAGACCATCTTCATCCTGTTTAAGAACGTCAGTATGTATCTGTTCTACGATATCTGATTCATGTTGTAAATTCATAATACTCCTTTTATTTAATATACAACAATTATAATCTATATCATAATGAATGTCAATAGTTTTATGATAATAAAATGAATTATTTTCTTGAGAAGTATGTTCTTATTGTAAAGATGCGAATATAGGCAACCAGTGTCATTACTAGAGTCACTAGAGTGCCCAATATGACAGGTTCAGTTATACCTAGATGTTCTATATAGATATACAATAGAAGGAGGTTGAGAGGATAATTGATAGCCAATCCAGTGGCTATTTGAAAGGAAGTTTCTTTGTGGATTTGTTTTGTTGTCTGTTTCATATTAATTGTGAACCAAGTATTTGTCCTAGTTCTTTGTATTCCTTGAAGGGTGCAGATTGAACTGCTATTTTATTCGTCTCAAAGTTCTTTGCGATAATCTTTATGTTATCTCCATCGTAAACAGAAACACTACCTACTGGTGTTTGACAAGTTCCGTCTATTTCTTTGAGCATATACTTTTCAGCCATTGCCATATACCAAGTATTCCAATGATTCATATTTGATAGAGCGCCTTTCATACGATTATCAATTCTCATCTGTAAAGCAATAACACCTTGACCTGGAGCAGGCATCATATCAGCAGTTCCAAATACTCTACTTACTCTATGACTAAGCAACGCGGCATCAAGTCCTGCGACTGCTACACATATTGCGTCATACTCTCCATTGTCTACTTTTTGAATACGTGTATCGAGGTTACCACGAATAGGAACTATTTCTGCATTTGGATATAAGTCTTTGAGTTGTGCAATACGTCTTGGACTACTTGTACCGATTGTTCTTGGATTTACTTCATTGCCAACTAAACAGTCTCGTACATCTCCTCGTCTTACAACACAAGGGATTTCAAGTAAATGATCGTTATCTCGAGTAAGATCTTTGAATGCATGACAAGCGATATCTATATCACCGTCTATTAATGCTTGTTCTATTTCTTTTGTAAATACACCTTTGCCACCCATCTCTTCAATAGAGGTTGTTGGATTAAGGTCTGCCGTGGAATCTATAAGGACAGTTTCTAATTGCATTTGTATTGCTTCTTTAGCAATCCCTGTATAGACAAGTGCAAGTTTGGATTTTCGCGTACCAATTTTTGGAATCATTGTATGTCCTAAAAGAAAGGCTGGTTGACTTGATCTCTAAAAGAGTTTCTTAGTGAGTCTTTGAGATTCGTAGTCAACCAGCCTTAAACTGAAATTGAGTCGACTGGCTGGCCTCGGACTTATATCTTACTTCGTAAACTTCAGACGCCCATAGTCATGTTTCATACTATGATTTGAAAGAAGAAGATCCTAGACTGCCGTCCTGTGTCGTTTCAACTGCAAAGTCAAAACCTATCTCTTTTCAGACTGCGGGGTTTCTCTCCCACTTCGGTATCGAGTGTTTCTACATACCCGAGCTCGCCTCAGTCTATATTGACTCGTTCTATCCCACCATATTATCTCACTTCCTGAGCGGCCTTCCTCGAGCTGCCGTATGGGTTGTCCACCTTATGTCTCAGTAGCATCTGTTTGATAAGAACAGCCTTTACTACTACTGAAGTATCTCTGCCGCTTAGGTAATTGCATTTTACCATTTCTCTTGCGGAGCAGGGGTGTTTCCCTCAATATACGATTATTATATCATAGTTGACTAAAGATGTCAATAGATATAATGAAAAAAGTTAAATTAATTTTCTAAGAGATATTCTTGGAAATTAGTTGTGTCGCCTTCTACACCTTGGACGAGAACTGGAATTCCTTGCTTATCCATTTTCTCAACGAATAGTTTGGCTTCTCTATTACGCATTTGTCCTTGGTCAATTCTTTCCATTGTAGAAGGATTGATTATATAAACATTAACTAACTCAAAATGATTACTCATATCTCACCGATTAAATGACTACGTACAACCGTGTTTACTAAACGACCATACTTATCATATGTATATACTGTCTCGGATTGATATTCACCATTTACAGTAACCGTTGCTTTAACAGTTTGCTGTCGGTACTCCATTACAGGAGGTGTGTATGGGACATTGTAGTTTCCTGATACTTCTGCTACTTCAGGTATCATCTTCGTCATCCTCTTCTAGAAATATAATGTCGTCATCGTCAGGCCAACGAATCATTTCTGCTTGATCACCTGAACCAACAACTTTAACATAACCCATTGCGATAAGAGTATCAATAACTTGTTGAGTGTTTTCTTTTGATTGCTTAAACGACAAATCATCACTTCGCATAAACCATCCCATGGCGGTAAATACTATTGCGGTTGTTAAAAACATCCACAGTTCCATATTATTCTCCGTATCTTGCCAAGACAGCCTCAATGATTCTTTCTGGCGTTGATTGATCTGGGTTAACAACCATTGGATCATCAGACTCATTTGCTCTGATAAACTCATACTTGATGGCCATCTCGAACAACTGATCTTCAGTCATGGTTTCAAGACACGCTTCCAAAAGCTCATGTTTTGCTATGAACTTTTTATTTGCATCTTCGAACAACTGCTTTGCTAACGCTTCCATATAACACTCCTAGTTACTATTAATTATAATTAAGCTAATCTCTGACCTTGCCACCAGTCAGGAATCGGTCTTTTACTCCAAACCAATTTGAATCTATCTTCTTTGGTATGGTAAAAAGCTCGATACGATTTAACGGCATCCTCAAATATACACTCAGGATTAGAACCCATTGCTAACTTGAATTTGGTTGATCCTATATCAGGTATATTAGTTGGAAATTGTTTTAGTGCTTTTCTTAATTTAGTATCTGTCATATGGGTCTTACCATAACGATAAGTATATTCATCACATAACGCAACAAAGTGTTTATAGTGCCAATCATAGTTGGCTTTTGATTCTCTCGTCCATACAGTAGATGGATGATTGTGATGACAGGCTTTGTAGAGTGTAGCTTCTCGGCCGTCTTCAAGGTAATAATATTTTAACATAGAACCGGACTTAGAAGGTCTGCGTTCCATTTTGCCGTCCAACATACGATGAACGGTTGATAGCATTTGAGCAGACTCAATAATCATTTTTACGACATGCTTGTCGCACTGATCTTGAGCTGCTTTAACTGGGTCGTTGTCTAAGATAAAAATATTCATAATTTAATAGTTTTCTAAATCTGTCATCATTTCAAGAACTCGTGCTGATTGTTCTTCAAGGGCAATTGCTTGATCCAAGATGTCATTCATTTGCTCTTCAAGTTGATCTGTCTGACTTGGAGTTGAATGCCAAATGAACGGGCCATTACTCGCGTCCACAAAAGTAACTGTTGAACTTGACCTAATACGATCCATTGGGAACTGAATTACATTACTCATATTGCTTTCCTTTGTTTAGATTAGATATTATACAACAGTTTAAGTAAAATGTCAATAGGTCGTGACAACTTTTTTACATTCATTCAATCGTCTTATACTCATCAATGTACCATAAAGATCATCATCTTGTTTTACTGCAAAAGCTAACCACAGGATTAGAAGTATTCTTGCGAGTAATAGTTGCACTAATACTTTACCTCAGACCAATCTGTATCTTCGGGCATTAAGAATATCTGTCCGTTGAATTCTTGTTTCTTTCGTAAATCATTATAGATGTCTTCTTGAATACCACTCAATCCATAACCTTCTTTGGGACATCTGTAGACAGACCCGCTTTCACCATAGAAATGAACTTCATCTTCATGATTAAACACAAGAGTGATACCACTGTTGATTCGCCAAGTGGCACTGTAAGGTCCACCTCTCCATCCTGCTAGGACTTTGTAGAAAGGGAATGTACCTTTGCCTTCTTTGACCTTTAGTACTACCCAGTCGTCTGGACTATAATCCACTGTCCCACTCTCCAAATATGTTAGGTGCTTGTTCAGCAGCTTCTTCCATGTAGTATTCACCAGGATAATGTTTCAAACAACTATATGCTCGTTTACGAATTTCCTTAGGA
>ENA-UOYH01000272-UOYH01000272.1-marine-metagenome-genome-assembly--contig:-NODE-272-length-21196-cov-8.726360_pt1 | contig 21196 bp, 19 predicted proteins | sample MGYA00238175_ERZ767261 | MGnify/ENA primary metagenome ERZ767261 (study PRJEB28946, sample SAMN06267185) | marine metagenome | isolation source: Columbia River Estuary | place: USA:Columbia River Estuary...
AGACTGGCAAGGTAATATCGTATTTAAGAGAAGTCCATATTAGCATGAGCACAAACAGGAGACAGACTACTATTTCTGTCTCCTATATTCCTCAATATTAGTCTGAAATCACAGATTTACTATAACCTCATGTTCAAGCAACAAGGAAAAGCCTAATCGACTACACTGAAGTTGTGGATGAAGACATCATGTCTGATCCCACCACCTCTAAGTTAGAATATCTAAAATACAATGTGAATGGGAGCTTGAAGATGATTATTGTGAAATCGTTGTACATACTAAAGGGGTTCCTCCGTATGTAGTCCTACTCGGAGTATCGAATGCGAATGATGAAAATTTTCCTGACGTCTACATGTTTGACGATGATGAGGCTATTTCTACGCATTGCCACGTATACGATGTAAAACCTGGAGACAAAGCTATAATAGAAATTGGAATAGGTGAAAGAATTCACAATAATTTAGCCATTACTGCCCTGATAGCCTCCAGGGAATAACCCTTTCCGTACCCTACCCCTATGGTTGCTACTGATCTCCACCCACCTATCTGATCAATCATATCCATTGGACACTCCACTGCCCTAAGACGATCTCTCATAGTATGCCTCAAGCAGTGTGCAGTAAGGCCATCAAAGTCTCTCTTCAGCCACTTATTAATGCTTGCTGAGGCACTGTTAGCATTGCACTTACGATGATTCACATCCCTAGGATAAAGCCACTCCTCATTGGCCTGAGAGAGCGCCTGAAGCATTGCAAGCCTAGCATATCCAACCAATGGTAAAATCCTTTCAGATCCTCTTGTCTTTAATCTTCTGGCTTCATTTGGTCTGATATGAATGAGATCATTATCCATATCTATATCTTCTATTCTCAGTCCTACTATCTCTGACAATCTACAACCAGTTTCACCAAGCAAAGGCATGAGGAGTTTAACTGTACTTCCAGATGCAAGTGCCTTGTCGTATCCAGCCTTGAGTTGTTCCTTCGAGAACGTACCTCGCTTAAACACATCGTGTCCCTCATTACGAATAAACAATCTGGTAAAAGGATTACGTTTATCTAAATCTAATTCTGAATAGGCATAGTTAAGAATAGCTGAGAGGCTGTTAATACGTCTGCGTATAGTAGTGGTTTTGTTTCCTTTAAGTTCAAGGTGATGAATAAGTAACTTAGCATCTTCACGTGAATACAAGCTGACATCTCTATCACCAGCTAATGATATGAATGTAGCCAATGCACTCCTTGGTGACTTCTCATCTATTTGTTTTAACGATATGTATTCTTCAGCCATGTCAGACAAAATATAAGAAGTAGGTTTAAAGCTATTAATGATAGCTGGAATATCTACCTTGTAGTTGACTGAGGAGCCACTCCATGAACCCTCCAGCACAAAACTCAAACGTTCTGCATATGCTTTAGCTTCATGAATATCAGTTGAAAGTATGCACCTAATAAACTTCCCATAAGATTGGACTGCATGTTTAGGCACACGTCTATTGTAATAATAACTGCCTGAACGACAGATTGTGTACTGAATGTGTGACACGATAATACCCCTCGATGGTTAAACTCGATGTAATTACAATAAGTTAACTTGAAGTATTGGTGCGGCCGAGAAGACTCGAACTTCCACGGGTCTTACCCCACAGCGACCTCAACGCTGCGCGTCTACCATTCCGCCACGGCCGCACATTAAGGTACCCTGCCTATATATAGTGGTTTTATAATTGTGAAGTATCATTATGCATATTATTAATTTTTTAATCCCAGCCTATAGACCTAAAGACTTCAAACACGCATAAAGCATTTATGGTAAACTGGATCAAAACTGACAAATTTATAAGCTACCCTGATGCATTAGAACGCATGGAGCAAATCGTTTCTGGATTAATTTCTGGTGATGAGACTGAACATATATGGCTTCTCCAGCACCCAGAATTATATACTGCGGGAACAAGTGCAAATTTGTCCGACTTAGTTGATCCAGATTTATTTCCTGTTTACACCTCACAACGTGGTGGGCAATACACTTACCATGGCCCAGGGCAACGCATTGCGTATGTAATGTTGGATTTAAACAAGCGTGGCAAGGATGTGAGAAAATATGTTCACTCACTTGAAGAGTGGATAATACAAACTCTTGCTGAATTTGATATCATAGGCGAGCGACGAAAAGATCGTGTCGGCGTATGGGTTGTCCGTAAGGACAAACCACTTTCGTCATCTGGTGACTTCTTAGAAGACAAAATAGCTGCCGTGGGTGTTCGATTGCGAAAATGGGTCAGCTTTCATGGTATTGCCATTAATGTTAATCCAAACTTGGAACATTATAAAGGTATAGTCCCCTGTGGAATTCAACAACATGGGGTAACATCGTTATACGATCTGGGACGGGAAGCTTCGATGGATGACTTGGATAATGCACTTTCAAAAACCTTCAAGAACGTTTTTGGCAAAGAATGGTCCAGATAAGTCTTAGCTAAAGGATTAACACTACATCCAAATGCTAAAAATTACATTTAACCAAACTGCGACACGGGGTCTCTTTTAGTCATTTATGGATTTGAAACAGTTGTTCCCAAATAACAAAACCGCTAGGTAACAAGTCATAAAAAGCTTTTCTAATGAGATTCGCTTTAAAAATGACGTGTCAGGAGAATACACATGGCAGATGCAGCAGCGCATGACCACGCCCGACCAGGGTTTTTTACTAGATGGTTTATGTCAACTAATCACAAGGATATTGGTATCCTTTACCTTTTCACAGCAGGGCTTTTAGGTTTTGTCTCTGTTTCATTCACAATTTACATGCGTTTAGAGCTTATGGAGCCAGGCGTACAATATATGTGTATGGAGAATTTAGATAAAGTTGCGAATGCTGCAGCTTTAGCAGCAGGTGAATGTACACCGAATGGCCACTTGTGGAATGTTCTAATAACCGGCCACGGTATTTTAATGATGTTCTTTGTTGTTATTCCAGCCATGTTTGGCGGATTTGGTAACTACTTTATGCCATTGATGATCGGTGCGCCTGATATGGCCTTCCCTCGTCTAAACAACTTATCATTTTGGATGTATTTTACTGGTTCTACTTTAGCTGTTTTATCAATAATCACACCAGGTGGAAACGACCAGGCGGGTTCTGGAGTTGGTTGGGTTTTATATGCACCTCTGTCAACACGTGAAGGTGGTATGTCTATGGACTTTGCAATATTTGCTGTCCACGTATCTGGTGCATCATCTATCTTAGGTGCAATTAACATGATCACAACATTCCTAAATATGCGTGCACCAGGAATGACACTTCACAAAGTTCCATTATTTGCGTGGTCTATTTTTGTGACAGCTTTCTTGATCTTGCTATCATTGCCCGTACTAGCTGGCGCTATTACTATGTTGCTTACTGATAGAAACTTTGGAACTACTTTCTTTGATCCAGCTGGTGGTGGTGATCCTATTTTATACCAACATCTATTATGGTTCTTTGGGCACCCAGAAGTGTACATGATTATTGTTCCAGGTTTTGGGATTGTATCTCACGTGATATCAACATTCTCTCGCAAGCCTATATTTGGATACTTACCAATGGTTTACGCAATGGTTGCGATCGGGGCATTGGGCTTCGTAGTTTGGGCTCACCACATGTATACAGTGGGTATGTCGTTAACACAGCAATCATATTTCATGCTGGCTACTATGGTAATTGCTGTGCCAACAGGCATTAAGATCTTCTCCTGGATCGCAACAATGTGGGGTGGCTCAGTAGAAATGAAGACACCAATGCTTTGGGCATTTGGATTTCTATTCTTATTTACCGTCGGTGGAGTTACAGGGATTGTACTTTCACAAGCTGGTGTAGATCGCGCATATCATGATACATATTACGTAGTTGCTCACTTCCACTACGTTATGTCACTTGGTGCAGTATTCTGTATCTTTGCAGGTATTTACTATTGGTTCACTAAAATGTCAGGCCGTGCATACCCCGAATGGGCAGGAAAATTACACTTCTGGATGATGTTCATTGGTGCAAATATTACATTTTTCCCACAGCATTTCCTTGGACGCCAAGGGATGCCAAGAAGGTACATTGATTACCCAGAGCAGTTTGCATATTGGAATGAAATCAGTTCTTACGGAGCATTCTTATCGTTCGCATCATTTGTATTCTTTATTGTTGTGATCTTTTATTCACTAATATGGGGTAGAAAAGTAACTGAGCCTGCATACTGGGGCAAACATGCTGACACATTGGAGTGGACATTACCAAATCCACCACCTGAGCATACTTTTGAGACGCTTCCAAAACAGTCTGATTGGGATAGAAGCACTCATTAAGATTGAAAAATCTTACAAATAGAAAAGGCCAAAGCGAAAGCTTTGGCCTTTTTAAATTTAGTCGTTTGGTGGTAAAATTTAACCTAATAAATTTTTAACAACACCACCCGCTTTACCAAAGTCCATTTGACCTGCGTAAGTACTTTTCAGAAGCCCCATAACTTTACCCATATCTCTTATTCCAGAGGCACCTGAATCACTAATTACTTTTTTTACAACATCTTCAATTTCATTGTCGTTTAATTGTTTAGGTAGGAAATCAGTAATGATTTCGATTTCAGACATTTCCTGCGCTGCTAATTCATCTCTACCTGCACTATCATAAGCTGCGGCACTGTCTTTACGCTGTTTAATCATCTTGCCCAATATAGCTAAAATTTCATCATCACTGACACTATTATCTACACCATCTACACGAGCTGCAATGTCTCTATCTTTGATAGCTGCCATAACTAATCGCAAAGTAGACAGTCTCAAAACTTCTTTATCACGCATAGCCTGCTTCATAGCAGAATTTATTCTATCACGCATTCACCAAACTCCTGTGGTTTTAGTATCCAAGATTTTTAAAATATAGAAGATTGGAGGTTTATTCAAGGAAATCACAAACATGCAAGAGATTGAAATTTATGTATAAATGAAATTCCTTATTCCTTGACCTTAGACACTGACCATCGTAATTGTCTAAAAATTTTGAATCAGGATGAGTCTTATGAACACAGTTGACACCCCTTCAGAAAATTCCAAAAAAGTTACAGCATGTATCGTACTTGCAGACGGCACAACTTTTTACGGTCAAGGATTTGGTGCAACAGGCCAAATAGAGGCAGAGCTTTGCTTCAACACCTCGATGACAGGTTATCAGGAAATAATGACAGATCCATCATATGCTGGACAGGCCGTTACATTTACTTTTCCCCATATTGGAAACACTGGAATAACTTTTGAAGACTCTGAAACAGCTGATCCCGTTGCTAGGGCTATGATTGTCAAAAGCTTTCCAACAACGCCATCAAACTATCGCTCCGAAACTACACTTCCTGACTGGCTAGAAAAAACTGGACGTATTGGAGTAAGTGGTATTGATACTCGAAGGTTAACTAGAGCTGTACGTCAACAAGGCGCTCCTCATGTAGCTATAGAACATAATCCTGATGGTAATTTTGATATTCCAAAATTACTAGAAGCTGCCAGAAATTTTGTTGGCTTAGAGGGACTTGATTTAGCAAAAGATGTAACAATTGAACATAGTTATGATTGGGACGAAGAACGATGGGCGTGGCCTGAAGGCTATACAAACAACAATGATAATACCAAAAAGGTTGTTGCAATTGATTTTGGCGCTAAACGTAATATCTTACGCTGTTTAACTTCAGCTGGGTGTGACGTAGTTGTATTACCCGCTACAGCAACAGCTGAAGACGTTTTATCTCATAATCCGCAGGGTGTTTTTCTTTCCAACGGTCCAGGTGATCCTGCCGCAACTGGGAAATATGCAGTACCTATGATACAAGGCATATTAGAACATAAAGAAATTCCAATTTTTGGTATATGTTTAGGGCACCAAATGCTTGCACTAGCTCTCGGAGCAAAAACTATAAAAATGAACCACGGACACCACGGGGCCAATCACCCCGTTAAAGAACTTTCAACAGGAAAAGTAGAAATTACATCCATGAACCATGGATTTGCTGTCGATACACAATCTTTACCAAAAAATGTTAATGAAACACACGTGTCACTATTTGATGGGTCAAACTGTGGCATAGAATTATCAGATAGGCCTGTTTTCTCAGTTCAGCACCATCCAGAAGCATCTCCAGGACCCCAAGACAGCTTTTATTTATTTGAAAGATTTGCAGCCGCTATTTCTTAAGTAATTACGTATTCTTCAACGTCTTGCTTAAGTCTAGTTTCAAATGCGAATGACAGATGTTGTTTAAGCGCCTTACGCGCCCTTTCCCCGTCTTTAGCCTCAATAGCGTTAACAATATCAGAGTGCTCCTGTAATGCACTCTCGCCACGACCATCAGCCGCTAGTGATGTATTTGCTAACAGCGCCATAGTTCTATGAACTTGCTGAAGTTGCTCAATCAAAAAGTTATTATGACTTGCTAGGTGTAACTGATTGTGAAACCTACGGTTCGCTCGCGATAATTTCTGTGGGTCATCGATATATTCTCTATCACTTTCAATCATATTATATAAAACACGTATTTCTTCAGGACCCGCGTGTTGCGCTGCCAAAAAAGTTGCTAACCCTTCTAACTCCGCTCTAACTGTATATAATTCACCAACTTGATTATGATTAAGCGTTGCAACCATTAAAGAACGACCATCCCTGTGCAAGAAAGATTGTGTTTCTAAGCGTTGCAATGCCTCGCGAATTGGTGTTCTAGATACTCCAAATCTATCCGCTAATTCTGCCTCAACCAATCTATCACCTGGTTTGTATGCCCCATCATCTATAGCATCAATAATTAGCTCGTATGGATCTTTAATTTCATTTTTCTGCCTACTCACAGCCATTCACCTTCACACTAACAATTTAAGAATATTAACTTGCATTAGATATATTGTCACGCATGTTGCTCAAAGGTTTACCTATCTTCTTTCTGGCTGTAAATTGAAACCATGCAAAGCAAATTATCTCATATAAAACATTGGGTTTTTGATTTAGATCACACTCTTTACTCACCCAAAATTAAGTTGTTTGATCAAATAGAAGTATTGATGAACACTTATCTAAAAAAAACATTAAATGTAACTCAAGAGAAAGCAGTTTATTTACGTAAATATTATTGGGAAGAGTATGGAACAACACTAGCAGGTTTGATGGCAGAACAGCATGTTGATCCTGAGTATTATTTAGAATTTGTTCATAATATTAATTTAGATAACCTTGAAGAAAACTCAGACCTTGCTGCACACATAAACTCATTACCTGGGGATAAAATTATATTCACAAATGGGTCAAGAATGCATGCAGTAAATGTTTCAAAAGCTCTAGGCTTGTATGAATGCTTCTCAGAATTTTATGGAACAGAAGATGCCATGTTAATTCCAAAGCCTCAAAAAAAAGCATTCGATACGATCTTTGAACTCTCTAAAATAAATCCAAAACAAGCGATCATGTTTGAAGATGATCCAAGGAATTTAGTAGAGCCCTTCAAGATGGGCATGAAAACAGCTTTAATAGGCGACTTTTTGCAAACTGAATATATCCACTTTAATGCACCTGATTTAAATACATTTTTTGCAAATGAACTCAATGGCTAGGCGCATATGATACGCAAAACAACAGAAGTTCTTATATCAGGTGGTGGTATTGCTGGATTAACATCGGCATGTGCATTTGCAAAAGCAGGTTTTGAAGTTGTTTGCGTTGATCCACTACCTCCAATAACTAATTCTGAGAACATTAATTCAGATCTTCGCTCTACTGCTTTCCTACAACCAGCAAAAAGTACTTTAAAAAATGCAGGTCTCTGGGAAAAATTTGAAAAATACGCCACACCATTGGAAGTAATGCGATTAGCAGATGCAGGCGGCATTAATAATGAAATTCGTACTGTAGCTGACTTTAACGCTTCCGAAATTTCAGAAGAACCATTCGCATGGAATTTACCTAATTGGCTACTACGCAGAGAGTTAGTAAATCATATTCAGTCCCTTTCAAATGTGACACTACTATTTGGACAAAATACTGGTCGTATAACCTCTAGAACTACTGAAAATTTAGTTATGGTTGGCAATGAACAATATAGTTGCCAATTATTAATTGGAGCAGATGGTCGAAACTCTTCGACACGTCAAGAAATGAAAATTCCAATTAAAACATGGAGATATGGGCAAAAGGCAATGGCAATGGCCGTATATCATTCATCTCCACACAAAAATATTAGCACTGAAATTCATAGATCAGGTGGCCCATTTACTACTGTCCCATTACCCGACCATAATGGTAAACACATGTCTTCTATAATTTGGATGGAAAAAAGTGACCGAGCAAATACACTACATAAAATGGATGAGGCGCAATTCAACAAAGAATTAAATGCAAGATCATGCAATATATTAGGGGAAATAAAATTAGCATCCCAAAGAAACCTTTGGCCTATAATAAGCCAAAAATCTTCAGAAATTTATGGCCAGAGATTTGCGCTAATTGCTGAAGCCGCCCATGTAATTCCACCTATTGGTGCGCAGGGTTTGAATATGAGTTTAAAAGATTTAGAGGCCTTGTTAGGCTTAACAAATTTACATGAGATTGGTAGCAAATCCCATTTAGAAGCCTATCATGCAGAGCGAAAAAGCGATATAGATCTTAGAATTCGAGGTGTAGATGCTTTAAATAGAGCTGCAATGGCTGAAAGCCAAAACCTGAGAACTTTAAGGCTGAAGGCACTTCAAACACTTCATGGCCTAACACCACTAAGAAAAACATTAATGAAAAAAGGTTTAGGCGCTTAAACTATATCATCTAAAACAGCTTCTAACCGATTAACTGTTCCATCAATGTCATATAACTTGTCTAATCCAAACATACCCAGACGGAAAGTAGAGTAATCATCAGGTTCGTCACATCTTAGTGGAACACCTGCCGCTATTTGCACACCTTTTTTGATAAACTTAGATCCATTTTGCATATCGGGGTCAGTTGTATAACTTACAATTACTCCAGGTGCTTCAAAACCGGGTGCAGCAACAGATTTGATCTGTCGAGCCTTCAAACAAGCCCGTACTTTATTTCCGAGCTCTTGCTGTGCATCTTTCAAGCGATCAAAACCAAATATTGACGCTTCATTTATTGCATTTCTAAATTCTTTCAGAGCATCGGTTGGCATTGTTCCGTGATATGCATGCCCACCGTTTGTATATGAGTCCATAATACCAACCCAAGTTTTTAAACTTAAAGCAAAACTGCTATTTTTTGTATCTTCCAATTTAGATCGAGCAAAATCATTTATCATCACAAGACCCGCACACGGTGATGCAGACCATCCTTTTTGGGGAGCTGATATTAAAACATCTACGCCATTTTTTTTCATATCAACCCAAATACATCCAGAGGCAATGCAATCTAATACAAAAATACCACCTATAGAGTGAACTGCCTCAGCAATTGATCTGATATAATCATCAGGCAGTATTATCCCACTTGAGGTTTCAACATGTGGAGCAAAAAATACTGCAGGTTTTTCAGTTATTATACTATCTACAACATCTTCAATCGGTTGGGGCCTAAATGCGGATTGAGTGTGATCTCCTTCTCTTTTAGCTTTGAGAATAACAACTTCTGATGGAATATCACCAGTTTCAAATATTTGCGACCACCGAAAAGAAAACCATCCATTACGTAAAACCATGACCTTTTTGTCAGTTGCAAATTCCCTAGCAACAGACTCCATTGCAAAAGTACCTCCTCCCGGAACAATCGCACAAGTATCTGTATTATATACAGAAGTTAACATTTTAGAGATATCACACATCACAGATTGAAAATCTGTACTCATGTGATTTAATGATCGGTCAGTAAAAACAACTGAAAATTCCAATAAACCATCAGGATCAACATTAGGGAGCAAAGCAGTCATGGTATTTTCTCTTTCATTTCTAAAATATTATACTTCAATAGATATAATAATTATTATCTCAAAGGTACAAATTCAGTATAAACTAAACGACATTAAATAACAAAATTACGTTTTTCTTCAGACAAAAGGACATTTGCTTCCACATCACCAACACCAGGCAATGTCATTATGCGGCGGCGCAGAACCCTTTCAAAGTCACTTAGATCAGTTGCAACAACTTTCAACCTATAATCATACATGCCCAAAACATGCTGTACTAATTGCACCTCAGGAACTGCAGATACAGCACGTTCAAAATCTTCGAGGGAAACTCGCCCCTTGGCGGCCAATTTTACACCTAAAAATACAGTCACACTAAAGCCAAGTTTTACTGCATCAAGAACAATTCTTTTTCCATTTATTACCTTAGCATCTTCTAATCGCTTTATTCTTCTCCATGCAGCTGATTGTGATAATCCAACTGCCTTACCAAGATCAGATGCCTTTGCAGAACCATTTTTTTGCAGCTCTCGCAACAATGCACGATCAATGTTATCAATACCAATCATAGCGGCACACCATCTTTTGTCATAACGTTTGTAATTACCATCAAAGCTTCAATGTCAGAAATATGTGGTAATAAAAGAATTTGACTACGGTAAATTTCTTGGTAGTGGGCCATATCTCTAGCTAAAATATTTAATCTCACATCAACTCGCCCAAGAAAAGTTTGTATTTCATTGACCTCTTTGACTTTGCGAGCGGCCTCAATGAAACGATCGAAGGCATTCGTTTGAGTTTTATCTAATGTAATGCGCAATGACACTTCCACTTCTAGCCCCAGCGCTTTTGGATCAATCACCGATATTTGGCTTTTAATTATGCCACTTTTTTCCATGCGCCCAATTCTTCGCCAACACGAAGCGGTTGCGACGCCAACTTTTTCCGCTATATCAGCCACTGACAATAATGCGTCGATTTGCATCAATCTCAATATTTTTTTATCTATAACATCTATATTGTGCATGTTTATTTCAATTAATTATATTATTTGCATGATAATTATAAATAAAGATAAAAAATGTCAATAAATGAAACAAAAACACAAGAATTATCTGTATTTTAGCTTCAGTACATGAAAAAGGAGAAAATCATGCGAGTTTATTACGATCGCGATTGCGATGTAAATTTGATTAAAAATCTAAATGTTGCCATCCTTGGCTACGGGTCACAAGGGCATGCACACGCATTAAACCTTAGAGATTCTGGAGCTAAAAATGTTGTAGTAGCATTACGAGAAGGTTCACCTTCAATAAAAAAAGCCGAAGGCGAAGGTTTAAAAACTATGGGCATAGCAGAAGCAGCAGCGTGGGCTGATGTAATTATGTTTACAATGCCTGATGAATTACAAGCAGATACTTACAAAAAATATGTGCACGATAACATCCGTGAAGGTGCTGCAATAGCATTTGCTCACGGCTTAAATGTTCACTTTGGTTTAATTGAACCAAAGGCTGGTATTGATGTAATAATGATGGCTCCAAAAGGACCAGGGCACACTGTTCGAGGAGAATATACTAAAGGTGGCGGTGTTCCTTGCTTAGTGGCTGTGGACAAAGATGCTTCAGGCAATGCTCTAGAAATTGGTAAGTCATACTGTTCTGCTATTGGTGGCGGACGTTCAGGTATTATTGAAACTGATTTCCGTGAAGAGTGTGAAACTGATCTATTCGGCGAACAAGCAGTCTTATGTGGTGGCATAGTTGAATTAATTCGTATGGGATTTGAAACATTAGTTGAAGCTGGGTATGAGCCTGAAATGGCATATTTTGAGTGCTTGCACGAAACAAAACTTATCGTAGACTTAATCTATGAGGGTGGCATTGCGAATATGAACTATTCAATCTCAAATACAGCTGAATATGGAGAATATGTTTCTGGCCCACGCATTCTTCCATATGAAGAAACTAAAAAGAACATGAAAGCGGTATTAGCCGATATTCAAAATGGTAAATTTGTTCGCGACTTCATGCTTGAAAATCAAGTAGCACAACCAACATTGAAAGCTTCTCGCCGTGCAAATGACGAGCATGAAATTGAAATCATTGGTGGTAAATTGCGCGCAATGATGCCTTGGATATCTGAAGGCAAAATGGTTGATAAAGAACGCAACTAATAAATACAGTTATATATTTTATTGGCCAACCCATTCAGGTTGGCCTTTTTTTGTCTTTCATTCAAATTTGAATAAATTAATGATTATTTATTTAGTTTACTTTTCAGAATTAGATTTGTAGGAAAATACGTCTGTTATAAAAATTATATTTTAGCATACACAATTAATTATATAAGATTTGAAAATATGACAAAGCCAACAATTGCTAATTGGATTGCATTAATTTGCCTAGGGATTATCTGGGGCGGCTCTTTCATGGGAGCTAAGCTCGCACTCATTAGTTTTGGCCCAATGACTGTGGCCCTATTGCGCGTATCATTAGCTTCTATGGTCTTATTAATTATTACAATAGCTTCAGGTAGAAAATTTCCTAAATTTTCAACTCCAACTGATCGCCGTATCTGGCTTCATATTACTCTGATGGGCCTTTTAACGAATTCAATACCATTTTCTTTATTAAATTGGGGGCAACTTTACGTAAGTTCTGGCTTTGCTGGAGTAACAATGGCTGTTGTTCCATTATTAGTCCTACCACTATCACATTTCATTTTGAAAAGTAATGAAATGGTACCTCGAAAGATATTTGGCTTTATAATTGGATTTATTGGGATCATCGTATTAATTGGCCCAACGCAATTAATAATTAATACCGGTGCTTCACTTGAGCCACTAGCACGAATTGCATGCATTGTGGCCGCTCTATGTTACGGCCTTGGTTCAATCAATACCCGACTTTGCCCACCTGTTTCAATTATGGCTTACTCTACAGGCGGATTAATCATTGGCGCAATCTTACTAGCACCCGTTGCATTATTCATTGAAGGTATTCCACAGTGGCCAGAAACAACTGCTTTAGTTGGAACAATTTACTTAGGATTATTCCCTACTGCATTAGCCACCATACTTTTAGTAAGCATCATTAATAGTGCAGGCCCTGCTTTCATGAGCATGGTTAACTATCAAGTACCTCTTTGGGCAATAGCTTTTGGTGTATTTTTTCTAAGTGAAGAAGTTCCAACAAGTTTTATAGCAGCTCTTGGATTGATAATGATTGGATTAGCAATAAGTCAAAGCAAGGCAAAACAAAAAACTAGTTTATAGCATCAACTGTTTCGACGATATTACCAATAACAGCTTTTAATAATTTAGGGTCTTCACACTCTCCCATTACACGTAATAGTGGCTCTGTACCTGATTTTCTTATTAATATACGTCCAATATCACCAAAAGCATCTTCCCCAGCTTTTATTGACTCTTTGACTTTCAAATTATCTAAAGATTCTGAATTGTTAAGTCTAACATTTCTTAGCAATTGTGGCATAGGTTCAAAAACCTTTATTAATTCACTTGATGTACACTTACTTTCCACAAGCGCATTCAAAAATTGTAGTGCAGCCATTAATCCATCACCCGTAGTCGCATAATCAGTCATGACAATATGACCTGATTGTTCACCACCAAGGTTATAGCCAAACTTACGCATAGCTTCGACTACATATCTATCTCCAACATTTGTTCGTAATAACTTAATATCAAGTGTATTAAGGTATCGCTCTAAACCCATATTAGACATAACAGTTGCAACGAGCGTATTATTTGCCAAATTACCTTTTGAAGACCATTGAGATGCAATTAATCCCATTAGTTGATCACCATCAGCGATGTTACCCTTATTATCAATCAGTATAAGTCGATCAGCATCACCGTCTAAGCAGATACCAACATCTGCATTATGTTCTAGTACAGCTTTAGCTGCATTTTGAGGGTGAGTAGATCCACAGTCTTTATTAATATTATAACCGTCAGGATTTACTCCTATAGATATTACCTCTGCCCCGAGCTCCCATAATACAATGGGAGCAGCTTTGTAGGCAGCACCATTCGCACAATCTACTACCACCTTCAAACCGTTTAAAAGTTTTTTACGTGGAAAAGCTGATTTTGCAAATTCCATATATCGACCGAGAGCATCATCAATTCTTTTAGCCATTCCAATATTTTGCGATGCAGCATATTCAATTTCATCATCAAGCAATTTTTCAATCTCAAGTTCGACCTTATCTGAAAGCTTAAAACCTTCAGGACCAAAAAATTTAATTCCATTATCTAAATAAGAATTATGTGAGGCAGAGATCATTACACCTACATCTGCTCGCATAGATCTGGTTAAAACGCCAACAGCGGGGGTTGGTACAGGTCCTAGTAAATACACATCCATACCAGTTGATGTAAAACCAGCTGTTAGTGCATTTTCAAACATGTAACTTGAGCGACGTGTATCTTTGCCAATAACAACACGGTGTTGCTTTTGATCTTTCCTAAAGTGGCGCCCAGCCGCAGCCCCAAGTTTTAATGCTATATCTGGTGTCATAGGAAATGCATTTGCTAGTCCTCGAACACCATCAGTTCCAAAATACTTACGCTTTATCATGTTATGCCATTGCCTCAAATAACCGAACAGCTTGTACTGTTTCTCTTACATCATGAACTCTTAACATTTGTACACCTTGCCGCAAGCCCTCTAAACCTACTGCGATGGATCCACCAAGACGGTCAGCGGTATTTTGCGCTTTTCCTATTTCTCCAATAAATCTTTTACGTGAAACACCTAATAATATGGGGCATCCTATCCCATGGAATAATGACATTCCCTTAATCAGTAACAAATTGTGTTCAATTGTTTTTCCAAATCCAATACCAGGATCAATAGATATCTTAGAAAGGTCAATTCCTGCTTGTAGGCATAATTCAACACGTGACATCAAAAAATCATAAACATCGAGCAACACATCGTCATATGTTGGATTATCTTGCATAGTTTGTGGATCACCACTTGCATGCATTAGACACACAGATGCTCCAGATTCAGCTAGAACATTCAAGCTTCTTGGATCAAAGCTTAGTGCTGACACATCATTAAATATCATTGCACCCTGTGATATTGCTTCTCTAGCAACATCTGCTTTTCTTGTATCAACAGAAATTATACCTAATTCTGCCAATGCATCTACAACTGGAGAAACACGATTTAGTTCAGAAAACCTATCAACAAAATCAGCTCCTGGGCGAGTACTTTCACCTCCAATATCAACGATGGAAGCGCCCTCATCTAACATTTCTTTGCCGCGCCTAACAGCAATGTCTACATCATAATGCTGTCCACCATCTGAAAAACTATCTGGGGTAACATTTAATACACCCATTACATGAGCATTTGACATACTTAAGTCAGAAAAATTAGACCTCTTGCGCGTAATATTATTGAGAATATCACCAGGCACATCTTTTAGAGTAATGATTGTAGAGTTTTCATTACGTGACAATTTCTCCACTTCTGAAAACCAGGCGTTTCCACCCGCAATAGGCATTGCGTGTTTAGGCCTATTCTTCCCGTAGGATACAATTGGTCTATAATAATTCATAAAAGTCCCTACTTAATTTTTGCTTATTATTTAAAAAAATCTGGAGATGAAATTAATTGCACATTTGGGTAATCACATTCAGGGCCCACATGATAAATATAATCCGTGTTAAATTCATCTGCGAGCCAAATAGCTAAATCTAATGGTTCAGACTTTAAACTTGGCTTATTTACCGCATCTAAAATCATCTTAGATGGAGCCCATACTGTTACTTCATTGTTTTTCATCGACCAGTCTAATTCAGTGCGAGTATCGACAACAACACAGCGGTTGTCTTTGCCAGCCAAATCCCATGCAGTTTGTTCTATTGCAAGTAATTTAATTCGATGATGTGAATCTATTTCCAGTGATGTTTTTTGTGGAATGAATAAGTTTTCAACGCAAATAATTGTAGGTTTTTTATACTGCGCAATAGCATCAAGCCAATCCTTTAAATCATTAGATTGAATAATTTCATTTGGAATGAAGACTATTGAAGGTGTGATAATAGATTTATCTTTATCATGTTTAGAATTTTTACGATCTCTAACAATTTCAACACCCAAGCTTCCGGGTATACGATCTAATTTTTCGATACGTATGAAAACTCTAATAGCTTGCTGATGCGAAAGTATTTGTTCAGATACTCTATCTGCTAAAGTTTCTAGCAAATTTAATCTTTCAAAGTTAAGTTGCTCATCGATTGCTTCAATAATCATATCATAAGATAAGATGTCATCTACATCATCCGATGAAGAGCTTGAAGAATCAGAGACCTCAACTACTACGTTGAATTTTACACGCTGAGTTAAATCTCGCTCAACTTGAAATGCACCTATCTCAACTTCTTTAATATAATCGCGAATTGAAATACGATCTAATGCTGGGTTTGATTGTTCAGATTTTGCACGGATTTCAAGCTTATCAAAGACTATAGATGGGTTATTCATTTTATGTTTTATCTCTTTGGATTAGAATTTAATTCTAATATATCTATGATATTTCTACATTAATAAACATAAGTTGGACATACAAAGTTTTCACTAAATCAATACTAAAGCAATTAACCTCTGTAGAAGTGATGTTTTCCAATTGTGGCGGTACGTTTAAAAGCTTTAGACCATTTTGGACGAACAAAGTTTGCATGATAATACGTTGCGCCAGCTGTAATGTTTGGCACTCGCGATTCAAGTGAAATTTTTGCGATTTTTGCAACAAACTCTTTTGCTTCTTTGTCTCGTATTGTTTCTTTTAATCCATCACACATATAAGAAAATTGACATGCATGTCTTCGGTGCGAACCCTGGTTTATTACATCACAAACTGAATTTGGAAACTTTTTACTATCACGACGATTTTTAATCACTTCCGCCACTGCAAAAATTCCACGAACTTTCTCACCCCTAGCTTCAAAATATAAAGCCTCTGTCATACATTTAAATTCTGTATCGCCACTTACGTTAGGCATTTTGAGCAAAACTGATCGTGATGGCACGGTTTTAAAAATAAAAGGCCAAGTTAATTTATCTAAAATAGATACTTTTACTTTTTTAAGAAAAATATTCACATCAACAGGTGAAATTAATGCAACATTAGCAACGGTACTAGTAGGGTTTAACATGTCTGAAAAAGTAGTCCAAGTCCCAGTTAATGGGTCTGATGTTTTCACATTGTTATATGCTAATCCATAAGAAGCTTGCACATTGTCAGCCACCACGGGAGTGATAAATGTGGTATTAAACAATATTACAGCCAACAGACAAAATCTAAACATACTTTTTTCCATTATTGGGCTTCAAAACTATTCATAGAAATCTCACAGGTGGCCTTTTAAATTGCTAAAAACGTTCAGTCTAGCCTTTTTATTTTAAAAAAAATTGATATTTTCCAAATTTTACTTAACTAATTAGAATAATTAGTCTTTTTTTGTAATTATTTGTTCATTAATTCTGCCTGAGCGGCAGCTAATCGTGCAATAGGTGTTCGAAATGGCGAACATGAAACATAATCAAAGCCTGCATCATGACAAAATATTATTGATTCAGGATCACCACCATGTTCTCCGCACAACCCTAAAAGTATATCTGATTTAACGGACCGACTTCTATCTGCAGCAATAGATAACAATTCTCCAACACCATATATATCTAATGTAAGAAAAGGATCTTCATCATAGATTTCTTGATTTACATACTCCCTCATAAATCGCCCTGCATCATCTCGAGAAAGACCATATGTCATTTGAGTTAGATCATTTGTCCCAAAACTCATAAAATCAACAGTTCGAGCTATGTCATGCGCTCGCAAAGCAGCCCGAGGAGTTTCCACCATTACACCTAAAGAGTAATTTACTTCAATTCCTGTTTCCAACTGAACTGATGATGCAACAGCATCTACTCGAGCTTTTACTAATTCCACTTCACGATTGGCTGAAACTAATGGGATCATAATTTCTGGCTTAATCATTCGACCTGTATTTTGCTGAACCAAACAGGCTGCTTCAAATATTGCTCTAGCCTGCATTACATAAATTTCTGGCACGGTTATACCCAACCTTACTCCTCGAGTGCCAAGCATTGGGTTTATTTCTTCAAGTTCTTCAACACGGTTTATAACTTTTGACAATGGCAAATCCATTGACTCTGCTAAAGCAACAACCTGATCTCGAGTTTTAGGTAAAAACTCATGCAAGGGAGGATCCAATAATCGGATACAAACAGATTGCTCTTCCATTAAAGAAAAAATTTCATAAAAATCTTCTCGCTGCATTGGTAGAAGAAGATTTAAAGCATCTTGCCGATCATCAGTTTTTTCAGAAAATATCAATTCTCGCATAACATTTAGTCGATGTGTATCAAAAAACATATGTTCAGTTCGAACCAAGCCAATACCATCCACACCAAACTTTTGTGCTAATCGAACATCTTGAGGTGTATCAGCATTTCCACGCACACCCATAGTTCGCACCTTGTCAGCCCAACTCATAAACTTTTTAAAATTACCTCCGAGCTCAGGTTCAATTAATTTTGTTGCTCCGGATAAGATTTTTCCAGTTGATCCATCAAGAGTAATTAAGTCACCTTCAGATAGTGATGTGCCATTTTCAAGCTGTAATTTTTTATTTTTTTGATCAATATTAATATTACTAACACCAACAACACACGGAAGACCTAAAGTTCTTGCAACAACGGCTGCATGGCTATTTATCCCCCCACGTTCAGTTAAAATACCATTTGCAGAATGCATTCCACGAATATCGTCTGGTGTTGTCTCTATTCTTACTAAAATTGATGGCTCGCCACGCGCCTCTAATGCAACTGCACTTGAAGCATTAAAAACAATCTTTCCAGTTGCAGCACCAGGGCTTGCCCCAATTCCATCAGCTATTTGTACTGTTGTAGCTTTTGGATCTAATTGAGGGTGAAGAATTTCATTAAGGGTCTTTGGAGCAATTCTCAAAAGTCCTTCTTCAACAGTAATCAATTTCAAAGACTGCAATCTAATTACTATTGCTACTGCTGCCCTAGCAGTTCTATCTGCTGGAGTTGCATCGAGCAGCCAAACAACGCCATTTTTTATTGTAAACTCAAGCTGCATGTCATCTCGATATAACCTTGTAACAATTTGAGCATAGTCTTTTAAATCTTTAAAACATTTAGGACAAATTTCTTCTAATGATGGCCCACGCTTATCTTTTGCTAAATACTGAGCACCCTCTTCTTCCTGCATAGCAGCACGGCCTTGAGATTGACTGAGATACCGGCCAAAAGCTTGCTCTTCTCCTGTAACTGGTGAGGCAAATTGAGCAACACCAGATCCAAATTCTCCATCACCAATACCCAAAACCATTTCTTGAACAATGAGGCCCAAACCTGCATTAACTGGCGCGCCTCTTGCCGCACGTAAAATTCTAGCACTTGCACTATTCCAAGCGCTTGCCATTGATTTCAAACTTTGTTGCAATTGATCTAGAGGATCTTGAGGGAATTCGTTTCCAGTCTCTTCTTGAAAAAGGCTCAATGCATTTTCTAATGCTTTCCCATAATCAATAACATCATTACTTAATGAAACATCGAGCAATACATCAAAATCTTCCGCATCTAACCTCGCAACTTGCGTAGCAAAGTCTTGAATGAACCGAAAATACAAAGCGTCTACAGTATTTTTACCAAGCGCATTTTTTAACATTTCATGAATTTTCCAATTCATACCAATATTTAAAAGTGTTTCTGGGCCACCCCAATCTCTGGAAATTGGACTAGCACGCAGTGAAACTAATATTCCTTCATTTAAAGAGAGTTTTAACCCTTTAATCTCTGGGAATTCATAGTCCTGAAACTTATGTACAGACTCACAAAGGAAAGACCATGCTTTGGGAATAGGCAGATCAGCCTTTAATAAATTAACAATAGCATTTGCTCTTGCGCCATATTTTTCAATAGGCACATCCGCATCTGATATTAATTCAACACATTCAGGATATGTTTTTAATTCATCATCCAAGACTTTACTCCTTATTCATCAATCCTATGATCAATAAATTAATAATAATAGAGCAAAGAAGACATAAATTAAATTATCTTTGAAAATCTTTATTTAATCAATTTTCTATAAGCGTAAAATCTGCAGCACTTTTCATTATAAGTCTAATTCTGTTTAATAGGCAAAGACGGTTTCGCCTAACTATTTTGGAGTCAGAATTAATCTGTACATTTTCAAAAAACAAATCAATTGGTAATCGTAAGTTAGCTAAAGCACCCATTGCAGACTTAAAGTCCTGTTTGTTAATATAGTCGATTATATCAGATTCATTTTCATCTAATATTTTAAATAACGAGCGTTCTTCATCAATTTGTGCGTAATTAATTTCTGGCGTTCCCTCGTAAGAAACACCATCTTTCTTCTCTTCCGCACTCAGGATATTATTAGCCCGTTTAAATCCCTGCAATAAATTTTTACCATCATCAGAATCACAAAACTCCTGAAGGACTTTTGCTCTCTTGGCCAAAAGAGAAAAGTTAGTATTATTTGGCATAGCTAAGCACGCATCAATTACGTCATGGTTGATATTTTGATCACGTAAATAGACTTTTAGACGATCATGGAAAAATGATATTAGATCTCTTAATATCCCTTTTGTTTTTTTAGAATGGCCTTCACCAATCAATTCAAAAATTTGTTCTAAAGAGTTATTGGATAAATCAATATATTTTGTTTGAGACTTATCTTCTAAACTTTGAACAGCTATTGAATTTAAATAAAATCCATATGCCAGAATACATTCTAATGGCTCATTTATTTCATTATCGATAACTAATCTAATTATTCCAAGCGCTGCCCTTCTTAAAGCAAATGGATCTTTTGAACCTGTAGGTTTTTCATCAATTAACCAAAACCCAGTCAAAGTGTCTATTTTATCGGCTAATGCAACAGAGATTGAAACAGGAGCGGATGGTACAGCATCAGTTGGACCTTGTGGAGAGTAATGTTCTTTTGATGCATCACCTATTTCAATGGGCAAACCAGCTTCAGCAGCATAATAACTACCCATAAGGCCTTGAAGCTTAGCAAATTCACCTACCATTTCAGATGATAAATCTACTTTACATAACATTGCAGCTTTATTTGTTAATTCCATATCTGCATTAGTTAAACGTGAAGTAGCAGATGCAATAAAACTAATTCTTTTTATTCGTTCTGATTGGG
>ENA-UOYH01000275-UOYH01000275.1-marine-metagenome-genome-assembly--contig:-NODE-275-length-21022-cov-2.857484_pt1 | contig 21022 bp, 24 predicted proteins | sample MGYA00238175_ERZ767261 | MGnify/ENA primary metagenome ERZ767261 (study PRJEB28946, sample SAMN06267185) | marine metagenome | isolation source: Columbia River Estuary | place: USA:Columbia River Estuary...
CCGAGATTTGAGCTTGAGTTTTGGGGTGGATTACCGTGGCACCAACAAGAACAATGCGCGGTATAATACCGGTTCGTTTGAAATTGATGCAGCCTTGGGCTTTCCTGTCAGCGAATCTGGATTTTTTACCCCCAAGCTCTTCTATGAAACTGAAGAGCTTAGAGATGTGACCACAAGTTCAGCAGTTATCACAGGCGAAGCTGCGGAGGGTGACCGCAAAACGCTTGGCCTGGGCTATACTTATTCTTTCGACAACCGCCGCACGGGCCTTAATCCGAATTCCGGATTGTTTTTGCGGCTGTCACAAGATTTTGGCCTGACCGGGGATGCGCGTTTTGTCCGCACGAATGTAAAATTGGGTGGTGAAACCTATGTGCGCAATGAAGACTTCAAAGTCACAGCGATTTTGGAGGGCGGCGCGCTGAGTTATGCCGGTGGCAGTTCAAGCCGGGTTACGGATCGTTTTTTCCTTGGGTCTGGCTTGTTTCGAGGTTTTGCACCCGGCGGTCTGGGTCCCCGCGAAGTCGACACGAGCAACTCGATCAATGACGCGCTTGGCGGTGAATACTACGCGGTTGCGCGGTTTGAGACGCAATTTCCAATCGGCCTGCCAGAAGAATATGGCATTGAGTTCGGCGCTTTCTTTGATGCGGGCTCTGTTTGGGGCTTGGATTCGGCCCATGTGGGGAAGGGTGCGAACCAAGCACCGGCCAATACGATCCTTTATGATGAGTTCACCCTGCGCGCGGTGGCTGGCGTGTCCATCTTTTGGAATACCCCGATTGGTCCACTGCGTTTCAACTTCACCGATGCGGTTAAAACTGCAGAGTACGATGTTGAGCAGAATTTTGATCTCACCATTTCGGCGTCTTTCTGATGGGCGCTAGCGCCAGGTTAGTCCGATTCTCTTTACTGTGGCTTAGCTTGCTATGGGCGCTTCTCGCGGCGCCCTTGGCAGCGCAGGAGGCCTCAATATTGGTGGTCGATCTTGATCGGGCCTATGAAACCTCTTTGTTTGGCAAATCTATGCGCGCGCAGTTTCGCGAAGATAATCAAGACGTAGCAGCTGAAAATACGCTCCTATTGAATGCCTTGAAAGATGAAGAGCTGCAGCTGACAGAGGATCGTGCGACGCTGTCTGCCGAAGAATTCGCCGCCGCCGCCGCCGCATTTGATGCGAAAGTCCAGGAAATCCGCAGCGCACGGCTTGAAAAAATTAGGCAAGTGGATGAGCAGTTTAAGAATCTGAAGCCATTGTTTTTTAGTCGAATTGAGCCCTTTTTTGACCTGGTTATGCGGGAGTTCAATGCAACTGCGATCTTGGAGAAACGCTCGGTTTTACGCAGCATCAAGGGCATCGATATCACAGATCTTCTGGTCGAGCGGGTGGATGATGCCTATCTGGCCAGCATTTCTGCCACCGAGCCGGCCGCTGAAAATTAGACCTCGGTTTGCGCCTTGGCTCCGAACAGGCGCCAGAATGGCTGTTCGGGCAAATGTTGCACGGCGCGTCAGGCTTTGGTACCTTTACTAAAATTAAGGATAAAATACATGACCGAACTTGCAAGCGCTGACATCCAACTTATTCAAGCTATTCTTCCGCATCGTTACCCCTTTCTTCTGGTAGATCGTGTCGAAGATATCGACGGGGTGAAATCGGCGCGGGGTATCAAAAACGTCACGATGAATGAACCCCATTTTCAGGGCCATTTCCCGGGCACGCCCATTATGCCGGGGGTAACGATTATTGAGGCTCTGGCGCAAACGGCCGCTGTTATGGTGGGGGTGACCCATAACTTGGCAGATACCAATATGTTGATCTACTTTATGTCGATCGATAAATGCAAATTCCGCCGCAAAGTCGTGCCCGGCGATGTTCTGGAGTTGCATGTGGAGACCCTGCGCGGCGGATCCAAAATCTGGAAATTTAAAGGCCGTGGTTTGGTCAATGGCGAAATGGCGGCAGAAGCTGAATTCACCGCCATGATGGATTTGCCGGAGACCGCCAAGTGAGCGTCGACAGCACCGCACAGATTCATCCGTCAGCGGTCATCGAGCCGGGGGCCCGCATCGGGGCGGGCTGTGAGATTGGGCCGTTTTGTTGGATAGGGGCCCATGTGGAGCTTGCCCAAAATGTTGTTTGCACATCGCATGTGGTCATTCGTGGGCAGACCAAAGTCGGCTCTGACACGCGCATTTTCTCATTTGCCGTAATTGGTGAAATTCCGCAGGATTTGAAGTTTAAAGGTGAAGTGTCCCAACTAGAGATCGGCCAGCGCAACACCATCCGGGAGCATGTGACTATCAATCTTGGCACCCAAGGGGGTGGCGGCGTGACCTCTATAGGAGATGACTGTTTGCTGATGGCGGGCTGCCATATTGCCCATGACGCGCGTTTGGGAAATCGGGTCATTATTGTAAATTCTGCAGCCATTGCGGGCCATGTGGTCATTGAGGATGACGTGATTGTCGGCGGGCTTTGCGGCGTGCATCAATTCGTGCGCCTTGGAAAGGGCGCTATTATTGGCGCGGTTACTATGGTGACCAATGATGTGATTCCCTATGGTCTGGTGCAGGCGTCACGGGGACAGTTGGATGGGCTCAACCTTGTTGGCTTAAAGCGCCGTGGGGTGGATCGCCAAGACATCACGGCTCTGCGCGCCGCCTTTCAGATGCTGGCGCAGGGAGAAGGGGCGTTTCAAGATCGTGCGAAACGACTTGGGGAGGAAACCGACAGTGCCTATGTTCAGGAAATTGTCGATTTTATTCTGGGCGACAGCGGTCGCTCCTTTTTGACACCGGGTTAAACGGATGCTGGCGCTGATATGCGGGCAGGGTGCTTTGCCGGGTCTGATTGTTCGAAACATCTCCCATGTGCCTTTGATTGCAGCTCTGGAGCAATTTAGGCCCGAGGGTCTTGCCGTCGATTTGACGTTTCGCCTGGAAACCCTCGGAACTTTCTTGAATGACTTGAAACTCCGCGGGGTTAAGCAGGTTTGTTTCGCCGGTGCGATTAGGCGGCCAAAAGTCGATCCCGCGCAAATTGACGCGGCCACACAGCCACTTGTGAGCCAGATTGCCCGAGCGCTTTCTGACGGCGATGATGCCGCCCTACGCATCGTTATTGATATTTTCGAACAGGCCGGTTTTGAAGTGGTTGGTTTTACGCAGCTTGTACCTGAGCTATTGCCGCCGGGCGGGGTGTTGAGCAAACGCGCACCTGACGCTCAGGATCACAAAGATGTGGCGCGGGCTCAAACGGTGGTTGAGGGGCTCTCAGCTTTGGACATGGGGCAGGGCTGCGTTGTGGCGTCTGGCCATATCTTGGCCGTTGAAGCTTTTGGCGGCACCCGGTGGATGTTATCGCGCCTGCCGGCCGTCCGGCCCGCTGATTGGCCCGAAGGGGGGGTGCTTTATAAAGCTCCGAAGGCCAGCCAAGAGCGGCGAATAGACCTGCCGGCCATTGGCCCTGAGACCATGGCGCAGGCGGCGCAGGCAGGGCTGGCGGGGGTCGCCATAGTGCAGGGCGGCGTGGTTGCCTTGGATTTACCAGATGTCATTGCTGAGGCGGATCGTTTGGGGCTGTTTCTATGGGTTTGTGAGGCGAAGCTGTGAAGCTGTTCCTTTTGGCAGGTGAGTCCTCCGGCGATCGGCTTGGGGCGGATCTGATGCGCGGGTTGCGTCACCTTACACCGGATGTGACCTTTCGAGGGATCGCCGGGCCTGAGATGCAAAGTGAAGGTTTGGACAGCCTGTTTGATATGTCCGAGCTGTCCGTCATGGGTTTGGCGGAAGTCTTGCCAAAATATTTCGCCCTAAAGCGCCGCTTGGATCAGACCGTGGCGGAGGTGCTGGCCTGGAAGCCAGATATTTTGATCACCATCGACAGTCCTGATTTCTCCTTAAGGGTGGCGCGGGCGGTGCGGGCGGCGGACCCGAAGATCAGAACCTGCCACTATGTTGCGCCGTCAGTTTGGGCTTGGCGAGCGGGGCGCGCAAAGAAAATGGCGGGCTTTATTGATCATGTGCTGGCGCTATTGCCGTTCGAGCCGCCCTATATGGAGGCCGAAGGCATGGCTTGCGATTTTGTGGGTCATCCGGTCGCGGCGCAAGCCCCGATCACCTCTAAACAGATTGCTAAGTTTCAAGCCGACTACGCCTTAGATCCAGCGCGGGAGTCTTTAGTGATTCTGCCGGGATCTCGACCCTCAGAAATCAAGCGCTTGTTGCCCGTGTTCTGCCAGGTCCTATCAGAGCCATGTTTCGCAGATTTTCAGCTGATTTTTCCGACATTGCCGCATTTGGAGCCGCTCTTGTGCGAAGCGCTTGAGGGCTTGCCGCAGGAGACAGTGTTGGTCACAGGCTCCGGGCTCAGCGCGGCGGCCGCCGCCGAAGAGCGGCTGGTTGCCTATGGCGCCGCAAAAGCGGCTTTGGCGGCCTCTGGCACCGTATCGCTTGAGCTGGCAGCGGCCGGCACGCCGATGGTGATTGCCTATGACATGGGTCTCATCTCGCGGTTGATCATCGGTGCTATGCTCCAAATTGACACGGTGACCTTGGTCAACCTTGTATCAGAGACCCGGGCTGTTCCAGAATTTATTGGTCGGGACTGTAAAGCCGCACAAATCGCACCCGCTTTGCGGCAAATTCTGAGCTCTCCCGCGGCGCAGGCGCAAGCCATAGAGGAGACGATGTCGCGCCTTGGCCGTGGAGATCCCGAGTTGCCCTATCGCGCTGCGCGCGCGGTCCTCAAAGGGCTCCAATAGGCTCAATCCCGGGTGATCCAACCACCGCCCAAAACCCGGCTGCCATCGGGATCATAGAAAACGCAAGCCTGGCCCGGCGCCACACCCTCTTCGGCCATCATCAGCTCTACCACCGCTTCGGTTTCCGACAATGGGCGCAGGACTGCGTCGCGGGGCGGGCGGGTGGAGCGGACTTTTGCGGCTATGCTCCACTCGGCTTGGTCAGTCAAAGGCTTGTCGCCAAGCCAATTGACTTCCTTAAGGCGCACTTGCCGTGTCGCCAGCATCTCTTTCGGTCCAACCACCACATGCCGGTTTTCGATATCCAAACGGACCACATAGATGGGATCAGTCAATCCACCGATGCCAAGACCGCGTCTTTGGCCAATGGTATAATGGATAATGCCCTCATGGGTCCCCAGAACTTTGCCGCTCTGATCGACAATGTCACCCGGTTGTGCCGAGCCTGGATGCAGCTTTTCAATGACCGCCGCGTAGTTACCATCTGGTACAAAGCAAATATCTTGGCTGTCAGGTTTATCGGCCACACCAAGGCCGTATTTGCTCGCCAGAGCGCGCGTTTCAGCCTTGGAGGTCAAATGCCCCAGCGGGAATCTCAGATATTCGAGCTGCTCGGTCGTGGTTGAAAATAAAAAGTAACTTTGATCGCGATTGTGATCTGCGGCCATATGCAATTGCGCACCCGTTGGGCCGATTTTGCGTTGGATGTAATGGCCCGTGGCCATGCAATCTGCGTCAAGATCTTTGGCCGTTTGCAACAAATCTTTGAATTTCACACGCTCATTGCAGCGAATACAGGGCACGGGTGTCGCCCCAGCCAGGTAACTTTCGGCAAAATCGTCGATAACCGCTTCGCGAAATTTATTCTCATAGTCCAAAACATAATGCGGAAAATTGAGCTCTTCCGCCACGCGGCGCGCGTCGTGAATGTCGCGGCCAGCGCAACATGCACCCTTTTTAGCGAGTGCTGCTCCATGGTCATAAAGTTGGAGCGTAATGCCAACAACATCATAGCCTTGCGCCGCCAATTCGGCCGCAACAACCGAGCTATCAACCCCGCCTGACATGGCAACAACCACCCGCGTGTCTTCGGGTGCCTTGGCAAAACCAAGGGAATTTAAAGGGGTTTTATGGCTCATGGGAGGTGCTCAGTCCTGCAGAATTTAGCTAAATTATAATAACAAAAATCGCGCGCTTCACAACACTTTAAGTGCTTTGCGGTCCATTGGCCGCGAGAAAGGAGCCTGCACATGCATATTCGCAAGGTTCGCGGTCCACGCACGGTTCAATTGCCCGATGGCGGATATTTGCGTCGCGGTGACCTGCCGCCCCCCACGACAAAACGCTGGGTCGCCTTGCGCAAGGCTACTATTGTGAAAGCCGTGCGTTTTGGACTGATTTCATTGGAGGAAGCCTGTAACCTCTACGACTTGACCCAAGATGAATACAGCAGCTGGCAAACTGCTGTGGCCCGGCACGGGGAGTCAGCGCTGCGCGCCACGGCGTTGAAAAAGTATCGCCAATTTGATCAATAGTTTACAGAAATAGTGTTTATGGGTAACATTAAATTAACCAGTTTATTTCAGGATGTATTTAGCTGTTATTGGGGATTTTTATGCGAATACTTTTGATTGAAGATGATCCTGCCACGTCGAAAAGTATTGAACTCATGCTGGGGCATGCGAATTTCAACGTCTACACGACGGATCTGGGGGAAGAGGGCATTGATTTGGCCAAACTCTATGATTACGACCTGATTTTGCTCGACTTGGTTTTGCCTGATATTAATGGGCATGATGTGTTGCGCCAGTTGCGTGTTGCTCGGATTGATACCCCGATTTTGATCCTGTCTGGCGAGACCGATACTGAGAATAAAATGCGCGGATTTGGCTCTGGGGCGGATGATTATCTGACCAAACCGTTTCACCGGGAGGAATTGATCGCACGGATACACGCGATAATTCGCCGCTCAAAAGGACATTCGCAATCCATCATCAAGACAGGCGATATAGAGGTGAATTTGGACGGAAAAACCGTGGAAGTGCGCGGGAATACTGTGCATCTGACCGGTAAGGAATATCAAATGCTCGAGCTGTTGAGTCTGCGCAAAGGCACGACACTTACCAAGGAAATGTTCTTAAACCATCTCTACGGTGGCATGGATGAGCCTGAGCTAAAAATCATTGATGTATTCATCTGTAAATTGAGAAAGAAATTAAGCGAAGCCACTGGGCGCGAAAATCACATCGAAACCGTCTGGGGGCGCGGATATGTGTTGCGTGACCCAAAGCCCGATGATGCGGCGCAAGATATGGCAATTTCGGCCTAAGAGGCACAGGCATGGCTTGCCGTGACGGTCAACATTCTGGGCCTCACGCTTCGGCAAGCTGACACATGTGGTTGGTGTCAGAAACCCTGTGACATTGACGTCGCTTTACGATGTATGAACGCAAATCACCGTGTGGCATGCCAGAATCCAGACCCTGTATAGGCCAAACCCGCACATAATTCACAGCATAAGGCCTCTGGACGGGATCGGATCCAATCCTTAGTTTACCCCGAAGAATCCGGGGGACGGAATGACGCAAAATCTACCAGTATCAGATATGACGGAAGACCAAGCAGCCCTTGAATTGCAGCGCTTGGCTCTGGCTTTGGCACAGGCCAATCGTGCCTATCATCGCGATGACAACCCGTCGATAGATGACGCCACCTACGATTGGCTCAAGCTGCGCAACGCGCAGATTGAACAAAAGTTCCCGCATCTCAAGCGCACAGATAGTCCAAGCGATCAAGTCGGGGCAAAACCAAAGGAAGGCTTTGGCAAAATCCGTCATCGCAAGCCGATGTTATCCTTGTCAAATGCCTTTGATGCGGAAGATGTGGAGGACTTCGTCGCCCGGCTTAAAAAATTCTTAAATCTTGCCCCCCAATCCCACATGCGCATGACGGCCGAACCCAAAATCGACGGGCTGTCACTGGCGGTGCGTTATGAGAAAGGGCAGCTGGTTCACGCAGTGACGCGCGGGGATGGCGAAACCGGCGAAGACGTCACAGCCAATGCGCTTACCATTGCCGATATTCCCAAAAGTTTGAGCGGGGCGCCAGATGTTCTAGAGGTGCGCGGCGAAGTCTATATGACCCATGCAGATTTTGCAGCTCTCAACGCCGCACAAGAGCAGGCCGGGCAAAAGCCCTTTTCGAACCCACGCAATGCCGCCGCAGGCTCTTTGCGTCAATTGGACGCTCAGATCACCCAGGCACGTCCCTTGTTATTTTTCGCCTATGCTTGGGGCGATCTATCCGAGCCCTTAGCGCCGAGCCAATCGGCGGCGGTGGCCCGCCTGCATGCCTTGGGGTTTTCCACCAACCCACTGTTCAAAACCTGTGATACCTCCGAAGAGTTGATCAACCATTACCGAGCGGTTGAATTGGCCCGTTCTGAACTGGGGTATGATATCGACGGCATGGTCTACAAGGTGGATGATCTGGCGCTGCAAGCGCGGCTTGGGTTCAGAGCCACCACCCCCCGCTGGGCCATAGCCCATAAGTTCCCTGCGGAATTGGCCTGGACTGAATTGCTCAGCATTGACATTCAAGTTGGACGCACAGGGGCTTTAAGCCCTGTGGCCCGTCTCAATCCGGTGACCGTTGGCGGTGTGGTGGTCTCCAATGCCACATTGCACAACGAAGATTATATCGCCGGACGTGACAGCAAAGGCCAAGGCATCCGCGGCGGCAAGGATATTCGTGTCGGCGATTGGGTGCAAATTTACCGCGCCGGCGATGTCATTCCGAAAATCGCTGATGTGGATCTGTCGCGCCGACCGGCCGATAGCCAGCCATTTGATTTCGCAGATAAGCTGAGACAGGAGGGCATTGAGGGCCGGCGCGCGCCGGGCGATGCCGTCTGGCGGTACTCTGGTGCAGAACCCCTCGCGGATTTGGCCATTGAAGCGTTGAAGCATTTTGTCTCGAGGCAGGCTTTTGACATTGAAGGTCTCGGGGCGAAACAGATTGAACAATTCTACCATCGGGGCTGGATTCGAACGCCGGTGGATATTTTCACCCTCAAGGCCCGTTTTGGGCCGGGACAATTACAGCAGGTCAGCAAGCTCGATGGATGGGGCGAAAAATCTGCGCAAAAACTCTTTGATGGCATTGACGCGAAGCGCCGCATTGAGCTGCACCGTTTGATTTTCGCCCTTGGGATACGGCATGTGGGCGAAGGTGCGGCCAAGCTTTTGGCCAATCGTTTCGTCACTTGGGAGGCCTTCAGCGAAGCCATGCGGAGCGCCGTGGCCGGCAGTGCAGCGGCGGAAGCCTTGGTGGATATCGATGGGGTGGGCGCGGTTATGGCCCAATCGGTGGTTGAGCCTTTTCAAGATCCCGCGCGTTTTGCCGCCTTGCAGGTGTTGCTTGAGCAACTCGAGGTTATTCCGGCGCCGCAGATTGACAGCTCAAGCAGCCCAGTTGCAGGCAAAACAGTCGTTTTTACCGGCACCTTGACACAGATGACCCGAGCAGAGGCAAAGGCCCGTGCGGAAACGCTTGGTGCGAAAGTCTCCGGCTCTGTCAGTGCCAAGACAGATATTCTAGTGGCTGGCCCCGGCGCTGGATCAAAGGCGAAAAAGGCGGCAGAATTGGGAATTGAGACCCTTGATGAAGAGGGCTGGATCGCATTGATTGAAGGGCTATGAGCACGCGCCCCGAAATTCTTTTCCCGCTTTTTGCGGAGCTCAGCACATTGGCTGGTGTGGGCGAGAAAAGCGCCAAGGCCTTTTCTGGACTGAAAATCACCAAGCCGCGCGATGTGATTTTTACCCTGCCACATTCTGTTGTCGATCGGCGGGTGGTGCAAAGCGTGCAAGGTTTGGCGGCGCCTCAAACGCTGAGTGTGCTCATGCGGGTGGTTAAACATATTCCGGCCCGGGTCCGTGGTAAGCCTTATCGGATCATCGTTGAAGATGCGCAAAGCACGATTGAGTTGATCTTTTTCCACGCGCGAGGGGACTATCTCGAGCGTATCTTGCCTCTGGGTGAGGAGCGATTGATTTCTGGCAAGCTCGAGGTGTTTGATCACCGCGCCCAAATGGTGCATCCCGATTATATTCTGACGCCTGAGGCACAAGACGAGCTGCCCCAATTCGAACCAGTCTATCCGCTCACCGCCGGGGTGTCGGGCAAACTCATGGCCAAAGCTGTGCGTTCGGCCATGGACAAGCTGCCGGATTTGCCCGAATGGATCGAGCCTTCTGTTCTGCGTGACAATGGCTGGTCCGATCTTACGACCGCCGTGCGCGAAGCTCATGCGCCCAAAGGCGCAGCGGATGTGGCGGCCCATAGCCCGGCACGGGCGCGCTTGGCCTATGACGAATTTTTGGCCCATCAGCTGACCAAGGCGATTGCGCGGGCGCAAGCGCGTGTTAAGACCGGGCGGATCACCGCCGGTACGGGTCAATTGCAGGGCAAGGTTTTGGAGCAACTGCCCTATGCGCCCACAGGAGCGCAGCGCCAGGCAATTTCCGAGATTGGGGCGGATATGGCCAGCCCCCGGCGCATGAACCGGCTGTTACAAGGTGACGTCGGGGCCGGGAAAACCTTGGTGGGATTCATGGCTTTGTTGCAGGCGGTGGAAAGCGGCGGGCAGGGGGTCTTGATGGCGCCGACAGAGATTTTGGCCCGTCAACACTTAGAAGGGTTACGTCCTTTGGCTGATCGTGCTGGGGTGCGGGTTGATATGCTCACCGGGCGGGACAAAAGCAGCGCACGTCGTCAAAAGCTCGAGGATTTGACCAGTGGCGCAATTGATATCCTTGTCGGCACGCATGCCGTGTTTCAAGAGGAGGTTGCCTTCAAAAATCTGCGCTTGTCGATCATTGATGAGCAGCACCGCTTTGGGGTGCAGCAACGCCTGGCATTGGGCGCGAAGGGAACGAAGGTAGATGTACTCGTGATGAGTGCCACGCCAATCCCCCGATCTTTGGAGCTCGCGCAATATGGCGATATGGATGTCTCGACACTTTATGAAAAGCCGCCCGGGCGCAAACCCATCACCACGGCCGCGGTTCCGCTGTCGCGTTTGGCCGATGTGATTTCTAAATTGAAGGTCGCCATTGCTTCGGGCCGCCAAGCCTATTGGGTTTGCCCATTGGTCGAAGAGAGTGAAATCATGGATTTAACCGCCGCAGGAGAGCGATTCAAAATTCTGCGCGCGGCCCTGGGTGATGGTGCTGCCGGCTTGGTGCACGGTCAATTGCCACCCGCAGAGAAGGATGCCGCAATGGCGGATTTCGTGGCGGGGAAGACAAAGGTATTGGTCGCCACCACGGTGATTGAGGTGGGGGTCGATGTGCCCAATGCGACGATCATGGTCATCGAGCGTGCGGAAAATTTTGGACTGGCACAGCTGCATCAATTGCGCGGACGCGTGGGGCGCGGTGAGGCCGCCTCGACCTGTTTGTTGATGTATCAAGCTCCGTTGGGCAAATCCGCCGAGCGACGGCTGGGCATTATGCGAGATACCGAGGACGGGTTCCGTATTGCCGAGGAAGATCTGAAGATGCGCGGGGCTGGGGATGTGATTGGCACCGCACAATCGGGCCTGCCGCGATTTAAGGTCGCCAATTTGGAACACCAGAGCGCATTGATGGCCACAGCACATCAAGACGCGCGAATGCTGCTGCAAAGCGATCCGGCCCTTACGAGCAGTCGCGGCAAAGCGGCGCGTATCCTGCTTTGGCTGATGGAACAGGATCAGGCCGTTCATTTAATATCAGTAGGTTAAATATTTTGTTCGCAAATGTTCCTTAAAAGTTCTTTACACGCATGCAATCCTATGAGAACAAAGTGGCAACTATAAATATTGGGAGCAGAATATGGACAATTTTTTCTCAAACGCCCGTAAATCAAATGCCGAGGAAGCGCGCCGCTTGGAAACCAAAGAGGCGATCAAGGATGCGATTGGTGCATTCGCAATCATCGCGATGCTCTACATCGGTCTGTTTATCCCGAGCCTCTAGCCGAGGGCACAGATGCAATGCGCCTCTTGAATAAGGTGGAAAGGTGACCTGTTAAGGGCAGAGCAGAGGTTGTTTGTTCTTCTTGTGACGCGCGATCAGCTGCCGCTGCTGGCGATTTTCGGGGCAAAGCGCGGCCAAGCGGTGCTGGCTTGGTGCGGTCATCAGTTCTGGAAATATAGCAAACAGCTCGGCGCGGGCTGCTGAGGAGATGGATTTCAGGGCCTCCGGGCCGGTATGCAGGCTCTCGCAGGGCGCACCATTGGCAAATATCACCTCATGTTGATCAAATAAGAGGTGGATATATGTGACTTCGGTGCAATCTGTGTCGATATGAATCCCCGGCAAATCTATAAGCTTTACCGCGGCAATCAAGCTGTCTTGGGTTCCAAACATACGCTGATTGACGGGCGATGATACCAAAACCCGATGCTGGCGGGACAGGCGTAGGGGCTCACGAGGCAAACCCTGACCCAAGGCACCGATGGAAATTTCGATAGGCCTAAATCTGTCTTTGGGAAAATGGGTGCGAGTTTTAAGGATCTTTTCCCAATCCAACGGATGGTTTGTGCACCATGGTGCCGGGTGTTGACCTGATCGCCGACATGGAGCGTTTCCACGCGCTTTGCACCGGATGGGGTGTCAATCCAGGTTCCCGCACAAAAACACAGCGTATTTTGCTGCGCGATCTGCGCATAGGGCATAGGATCGCCCAAAGAGAAGTTCGATAGGCTGTAGGTCACCCCATCCGTTAGATCCTGCGTGAAAAGCAAATAACCTTCCACTTGGGGTGGCGCGAGCATGCGCCAAACCTTGAAGCTAGTTCCGTCCGAGCCAGTGACCGTCCAAGACCCACCTACTCTTGCATTGCTATTGTGGATGATACCATTCAGCGATTTTAGCAGTTCTAAGCTGGTATCCGTAATTGTCAGCTGTGCATCATTATCGGTAAACACGAGGGTTTCGATTTGCGTATTGGCCTCGTCATAGGTGAACGATCCTGTGTTTCCCCAAGTAAATCCACCCCCCAAAACATTGGGTGCAGTGCCATCGATTGCATGCAGAGTATGGTCGGGCATTGTGACTGCGCTTTATATTATAAAGATAATTAATCAAAAAATTGATTAAATTTGCAGTCAATGTGTCTTCAAGTGGTTAATTCTGCGTTAACAATATATCGGATTATGCTGAATTTTGTGCAGCGATGCTGGCGCAAGCCTCGGCTGTGGCGTCGAGCGACAAAAGAATGCTTGCGTGTCGGTTCTTATACTCAGAGGCGGGCGCGAGCACCTCAAAACCGTCAAACGGCGGGCCGGGCGGTGGCCCTCCGGATTTAAGCATCGCAGCCAGCTCATCGCGCGCGCGCGCCACCTCTTCAGCGGTGCGGCCAATGATGTTTTGCGCCGCTACACTTGCCGCTGCTTGGCCAAGCGCGCAGGCTTTCACATTTTGCGCAAATTCAGTAATTTTGCCATTTTGCATAGTGACATCAACCGTCACCTTCGATCCACAAAGCGGCGAGCGTTTCATGGCGCTGGCGTCTGGATTGTCCAGACTTCCCACATGCGGCATCTGCGCTGCGAGGGCGAGAATTTTTGTGGAATAAAGTTTGATCAAGTCAATTTGTTCAGTCATTGTTTGGACATTCCCCGTTGCACCCAATAGATAAGCCGCAGAAGTGAAATGCAAGAGGAGGTCTGACATGTTCGACCCGCAAACGTTAAAATATGATGCCAAGGGACTTTTGCCGGTGATTGCTCAATGCGCTGAGACGCATGAAGTTTTAATGTTGGCTTGGATGAATGCGGAAGCGGTGGCCGAAACCTTGCGCAGCCGCAGCGTAACCTATTGGTCCCGGTCACGGCAGAGTTTTTGGGTGAAAGGGGCGACCAGCGGACACCGGCAGACATTGGTCGATCTGCGGTACGATTGCGATCAAGATTGCCTTTTGGCGATCGTGATGCAGGAAGGACCGGCCTGCCACACCAATCGCCGCAGCTGTTTTTATACGTCGGTTATCATGGGTGATCCGCGTGAATTAAGTCAGCCAATTATTTGAAATATATATAATCAGATCGTGAATTGGAGCGTGGCGGCAGCCCGACCATCGCGCGGACATCGTCAGGACTCGCCCCTTCGCTTCGGAATTTTGCAATGGCTTTGGCGTCATCGCGCTTGGCGAGGCGCTTACCGTTGGAATCTCGAATGAGGGCGTGGTGATGGTAGATCGGCTTTGCGTAGCCCAGGAGGTGTTGCAATAAGGCATGAATGGGTGTGGCGCTCAGCAGATCTGCGCCCCGCACCACATGGGTGATGTCTTGCGCCGCATCATCCACCACGACAGCAAGATGATATGCTGCGGCACCATCACTGCGGGCTAATACAATATCTCCAATATTATCAATAAAATGATCGACATTGTTAATGTGATCAATTGGTGTTGTGAGATCATCTGAAAGCTCTTGAAACGCGATCTCAGAGCAGCCCGCGAGCGCAGCCGCCATGTTAAGCCGCCGCGCCGGCCCAGCAAGGGGATGGCCGGCTATATGTGGACGACAGGTCCCGGGATAGACCAGCCCATCGGGTCCCCAATTGGGCGTTGCACCTTCTTGGGGTGCTGAGGCAGCCTGTGCAATATCGCGGCGGCTGCATTTACATCCATAGATCAGCCCGCGCCCTAAAAGTGCTGTGAGAGCCGCCTCATAGGCCGCGCTGCGTGTGGCTTGGCGCAATACAGGCCCGTCCCAGGTCAGGCCGAGCCAGGCCAAGTCATCAAAGATCTGCGCCTCCCATTCAGGCCGCGCGCGGCTTTGATCAAGATCTTCAATCCTAAGCAAAAACATGCCGCCCTGGCGGCGGGCGAAATCATGAGCCGTGATGGCTGAATAGGCATGTCCAAGATGCAGCGGGCCCGTGGGAGAGGGGGCAAAGCGTGTGCGGATCACAGGCGCCTCAAGATCAGAACATCCGAGCCCATTGGGGGCTCTCGCAGGTGCAAGCCATTTTCTCGAAACATCAGCTCGACGCGACCTTGGTTAATCTCAGTCGTCAAAACAGCATCATAGCTGCCATGGGCGACAGTGGGGTCATTAAAGGACAGGCCGATGACCCCGCCGGGCGTTAGGTGATCGATGATCAGGCTCAAAGTTTCGGGTGGCGCGGCGCCGAGGGAAACAACGCCCGCAGCGATGATCACCGAATATTGCCCTTCCGTCACACCGGTGATCTCACCAGGGCGCCCTTGCCAAAGATTGGTGTAGAGCGCTCGCGCCCTGGCTTTTTCAAGCATGGGCTCTGAGATGTCCAATCCATCAATATTTGTAAATCCGGCATTTTGCAGCGCGAGGCCAGACAGACCGGTGCCGCAGCCGAAATCCAAAATACGGTCATTCAGCTGCACATAGGGTTTTAAAGCCGCGGCAATGCGGCGCGGGGTGTCATAGCCGGCTTCGGCCAAATCCTCATCATAATGAGAGGCCCAATCGGCATAGATTTCCAAAGTTTCTTCTACCGGGCGTGGCACCCAGAGAGGGAATTTAGTGGGTAAATTGCGATCCTGCGTCATGGCAATAGCCTAGAGTTTGGTGCTGTTTTGGCAAGAGATTATCGCTCCAACCAGGCTGAAAACGTCTCTTTGGCACGGTCGGTATAGGCTTTGTAGCGCTCCTTGCGCCGCTTGCGTCCGCCCTTGACCGTATCAATTGGTGGGAAAAGCCCAAAGTTTACATTCATCGGTTGGAAGGTCTTAGCCACAGCGCCGCCCGTGATGTGGGTGATCAATGCGCCACAACCGGTATCGGGTCCCGGTGGCGGCAGAGTGCGACCTGAGAGTTCCGCGGCCGCCATACGGCCCGCCACCATGCCCATGGCCGCGCTTTCGACATAGCCCTCAACGCCCGTAATTTGCCCAGCAAAACGGATATTGGGCTTGCTTTTTAGCTGCATTTGCGGCGTGAGCAGGGTGGGGGAGTTGATGAAGGAGTTGCGGTGAATCCCGCCCAATCTTGCAAATTCCGCCTCTTCCAGGCCTGGGATCATACGCAATACGCGGGTTTGCGCGCCATATTTCATCTTGGTTTGAAACCCGACAATATTAAACAGCGTGCCCAAAGCGTTGTCCCGGCGCAGTTGCACCACCGCGTAGGGCTTATTCTCTGGATCATGGGCGTTGCACAGCCCAACCGGCTTCATCGGGCCAAAACGTAGGGTTTCGCGGCCACGTTCGGCCATGACCTCAATCGGAAGGCAGCCGTCAAAATACCCGGCTGTTTCACCTGGTTTGAATTCGGTTTTCTCGGCCGCGAGCAGCGCATCGATGAAGGCCTCATATTGCTCTTTGCTCATCGGGCAGTTGAGATAGGCTGTGCGCTCTTCTTCGGTTTCGCCCTTGTCATAGCGCGACTGCATCCAAGCGCGGCTCATGTCGATACTGTCGGCATAGATGATCGGTGCAATTGCATCGAAAAAGGCCAGGGCCTCTGCCCCCGTCTCCGCCTGTATCGCCTCGGCCAATGCGCCAGAGGTCAACGGTCCCGTGGCTACAATCCACTGCCCCTCATCGGGCAGATGGGTGATTTCGTCATAGGTGACGTCAATTAAAGGATGCGCATGGATCGCCGCCGTGATGCTTTTGGCATAGGGTTCACGATCCACCGCCAAAGCACCGCCTGCGGGTATGCGATGCTTATCAGCCGTGGCCATAATGAGGCTGCCCGCGGCCCGCATCTCCCAATGCACCAAACCCACGGCGTTTTGCTCGTCATCATCCGAACGGAAGGAGTTGGAGCACACCATCTCACCCAAATCACCGGTTTGATGGGCAAAGGTCTCCACCTTTGGGCGCATTTCGTAAATCGTCACCGGCACGCCAAGCTGTGCTGCTTGCCATGCCGCTTCGCAACCGGCCATGCCGCCGCCGATGATGTTTAATCTTTGTGTCATGGCAGGCGATGTAATGGCATGCGCGGCAGAAGGGAAGGGCTCAGTCTTGCGACCAATTGGGATCGCGTTTCTCAATAAAGGCGGCAATCCCTTCCTCAGTGTCCCGGTTCAGCATATTCTCCACCATGACGTTGCCGGTGTAGGCATAGGCTTGATCCAATGGCATCTGAATTTGCTGGTAGAAGGCGGTTTTGCCGGTCTTGACCGCAGAGCCGAGTTTGGATGCGATGAGCTCTGCCAAGGCGCGGGCGCTGGAGGCAAGCTCAATTTCCGGCACCACGCGATTGATCAGGCCGGCGTGTTTGGCCTCATCGGCCGTCATAAATTCGCCGGTGACCAACATTTCGAATGCGCGTTTGCGGGCAATGTTGCGCGAGAGCGCCACCATGGGCGTTGAGCAAAACAGGCCAATGTTGACGCCATTCACTCCGAACCTCGTGCCCTCCGCGGCAACGGCCAAATCACAACTGGCCACCAACTGACAGCCTGCGGCGGTTGCGATCCCATGAACCTGGGCAATCACAGGCTGGGGGATGTCTTGCACAGTTTGCATGAAGGTTGCACAGCGATCAAAGAGATCCTTAAAGGCCGCAGCGCCGCCATCGGCATTTTGCCGTGCCGCAGTCATTTGCTTGAGATCATGGCCGGCGCAGAAGGCTTTCCCAGTTCCAGCCAGCACAACCGCCCGGATCGTTTTATCTGATTTCAATGCGTTCAATGTGTCTTGAAGCGCGGCAAGCATCTCGTCCGAGAGCGCATTGAGCCGCTCAGGTGCATTCATTGTAAGGTAGGCGACGGCGTTTTCGTCGCGGCGTGTCAAAATTGCCATCTTGCTCTCCATTAACTTCCTCGTCACCATAACCAAAAGCTAAGGAGCGCGACAATGGCACTTAAAATGAACGCTGCGGAACTGAAGGCTTTTTTGCTGCTCGAATTTCCGCAAGTGGCGGATGAATTCGAAATTACAGACCTCAGCACGGAGCGGCTGGACGTGGCACTTCGTGTGCAGGACAAGCATCTGCGTCCGGGTGGCACCGTCTCGGGTCCGTCAATGTTCGCTTTGGCTGATGTGGCGGCCTATTTGCATATTCTTGCGCTGATCGGCCCAAAAGCCTTAGCGGTGACCACAAATTGCGGGATTGATTTCATGCGCAAACCCAGCGCGGGCGCGGATTTACTGTGCAAAAATGAGGTGGTCAAACTTGGCCGATCCCTGGCTGTGTGTCAGAGCATGATCTATTCAGCGGACCAAACCCAGCCGGTGGCCCGCGCCAATCTGACCTATGCAATTCCGCGTGATGGGTGAGGGGGGGGTGGCAGGCTGGGCGTTGGGGTAACATAATACCTTATTTTTAGTATAATGATTTTAAATAATTTTTTATGGTATTTCTGTGTTGACTGCATCCCGGCAATCTCTATAACCCGCTCATCACCAACCTCGATGGGTATAAAAAATGAAAACCTTCTCTGCAACACCTGCAGATATCGACAAAAAATGGATTCTGATCGACGCTGAAGGCGTTGTTTTGGGCCGTTTGGCTTCGATTATCGCAATGCGCCTGCGTGGCAAACACAAAGCCACCTTCACACCGCACATGGACATGGGCGACAATGTGATTGTGATCAATGCTGAAAAAGTTCAGCTGACGGGTAACAAGCGCAACAAAGAAAACTACTGGCACACCGGGTACCCAGGTGGGATCAAATCCCGCACCACGGGCACGATCCTGGAGGGCAAGTATCCTGAGCGCGTTTTGACACAAGCTGTGAAGCGCATGTTGCCAGGTAACCGTCTGTCGCGTCAGATTATGACCAATCTGCGTGTCTATGCAGGCGCCGAGCATCCACATGAGGCGCAAGCCCCAGACGTATTGGATGTAAAAGTCATGAACAAGAAAAACACACGGGTATAAGCGATGTCAGATCAAATTACATCTCTCGAAGACCTGGCAGCGGTCGCCGAAGGCACCTCTGCTGTGGTTGAAATCGCAGCGCCTCGGGAACCTGTTCGCGATGACTTGGGCCGCAGCTACGCCACTGGCAAACGTAAAGACGCGGTTGCCCGTGTCTGGATCAAACCAGGTTCCGGCAAAGTGACTGTGAACGGCAAAGATCAAGACGCTTACTTTGCGCGCCCTGTTCTGCAGCTGATCTTGCGTCAACCGATGCAGGTGGCCGGTGTTGAAGGCGAATTTGACGTGGTTGCCACAGTCAAAGGCGGCGGTTTGACAGGCCAAGCGGGCGCTGTGAAACACGGCATCTCGAAAGCCTTGCAACTCTATGAACCCAGCCTGCGCGGCGCCCTGAAAGCCGCCGGCTTCCTGACGCGCGACAGCCGGGTCGTGGAACGCAAAAAATTCGGTAAGCGCAAAGCCCGTCGGAGCTTCCAGTTCTCGAAACGCTAAGTTCGAACCTTCGAATTTACTATATAAACAAAGGGCTGCATATTTTGCAGTCCTTTTTAATGCGTTGCAGGGCTATAGCATACCCGGCTTGTATTGACGTTATCGTTTAGCGATTTTAGCATATTTGTAGCCTTTGAAGTCGCTACGGAGTGTGCAAATTGGGTGTCGTATACGTTATTGTTAATTCAGCATTCGAAAACTACGTGAAGATTGGTAAGACAACGAATTTACAACAAAGATTACGTTCGCTTGATAATACAAGTGTGCCATTACCGTTCCGCTGTCTATACGCCGTTAAAGTTGACGATGAAAACCATGTGGAACATTTGCTGCATCAAGTGTTCGCAGACCATAGAACGAGAACGACGCGAGAATTTTTTGAGGTTGATGCGCAGCGTGTGATTGCGGCCATGAAATTGACAGGTGGCAAAGACGTTACGCCACGGGTTGATATCGCTGAAGACGAAGAAGGCGTGCGTGCACTTGAGAAGGTAACACGCAAGCCGCGAAAATCTTATTCATTATTCGATGCCAATCTATCAATAGGCGATACTCTATATTACGCAAACGATGAAAGTATTACGGCTGAAGTTTGTAGTGAAAAAAAGGTTATATTTGAGGGTGCTGAGACAAGTTTGAGTGCCTCCGCACTTACTTTGATACAGCGTGATGGATACAAGTGGCGGACTGTAAACGGCTGGAATTTTTGGATGTTTGAGAACGAAACTGTGGCAGAGCGATTGAACAATATCTTAGAAGAACAGGTTACTGAAGAAGACGAATAAGTTGGGCGTCTCAAGAGGGCAGAGTAGAGCACTTTGCTGGTGCGCTGCTATGGTTGAAGCGCGACCACTGCCGTCGCGGCACCCAACGCTCAGGCGCAAAGACGTGCAAATTGGCATATCTATTTGATGAGTGGCGGACCCAAAATCGGCAATTGTGATGGTCTTGAACCTGTAGTTATTTTTGAGGCAGAATGGCTTGGCCGCGCGATTGGTCTATGAAACTCAGTTTTCACAGGATGTTATGTTGGGGTATTATATCGGCGCTGACATCGGCAAAGCCAAGGTTGGCGGGACATTCAATGGGACGCAAAATAGTGTTGGCCTGTCCTTTGGCGGATATTTTAACCGGATCTATAATGACAAGCTGATTGTCAGCGGCTTCGCCTCGCTCGGGCAGCGGCAGCATGATTTTGATGCGTCCAATACCACCCTGGCTGTGTCCAGTGACTATCGAACAGCTACTGGGCGCGTTGGTGGGAGTGTCACGGGCTTCATCGAGCGGGGGAATATCACAATTGCTCCGGAACTGGCGTTCAACGTCGCCCGCACCAATGTGCATTCAATCCCGATCTCAGGAACAGCCTATGGTCTGACCAATAATAACTTGAGCTTGGACGTTGGCGGTCAGGTGGATCTCGCCTCGATTTCCTTCACACCGCGTGTGATGCTGAACATGGCCGATGGCTATATGGCCAATCATAGCTCCAAATTCTCCTTCGCACCTAAAATAACCTGCGAGACTGTGCGTCAGGCAACAGTGTCCAAGGACTGCGGCGCAGGGATGGGGCTGGGGATGGCTATAACCTCAAAAACCGGCAACACCATGTTCCAAGCCGATCTGGAATATGACGACATCGGCGGCACAAAACGCAGGTCACTCAAACTCTCGTTCCAACATCGGTTCTAAAGCGTTCCCCCACACAAACATCGGCGCCCCAGAGAACACAAACCCTGGGGCGCCAAACTGCACTCCGGATCCATGTATCTTGTGCAGGCCAAGCAGGACAACTCAGTAAGCGCACACAGCCCCCTGTGTTTCTCCACTTCAAAGCCCCGCGCTTGGCGGCATTCAAACCAGCGCAAACTGTGGGAATAAATCTGGGAAC
>ENA-UOYH01000277-UOYH01000277.1-marine-metagenome-genome-assembly--contig:-NODE-277-length-20965-cov-6.029826_pt1 | contig 20965 bp, 22 predicted proteins | sample MGYA00238175_ERZ767261 | MGnify/ENA primary metagenome ERZ767261 (study PRJEB28946, sample SAMN06267185) | marine metagenome | isolation source: Columbia River Estuary | place: USA:Columbia River Estuary...
AGAGTGTCCAGATTAGGAGTATGGGCAACCGGATCGCCGAATGCACCAACCCGGGCACTCATGTCCTCTGCCATCAGCAACAGGATATTGGGATGATCCCGAGCCTGCACCGGCACGACCGACGCCAGCGACAGTGCAATCAGCGCCAGGCGCCGGTAAAACCTGAAATATCTGCCGTCCATACCTGTGCAATGTAGAGATTTTCGATATCGCCTGCAATCGGAAACACAGCCACCGGCAAACCGCACAAACCAGTCAACCGCAGAAATTCTTCAAAACTATGGATAACCGCTTCCTGATATAGTGCATACCGCACTCGACGATAGGCGATCCAATGGCCAAGGAATACTGGTATTTTATTGCGGGAGCACTGCTCGTATTGCTGCCAGCCCTGCTATTCGTAGCGGTGAAAAAGCTCCAGAGAAGCCATGGGATGGTGCGACTACGCTTGAATGGACGCATCTACCTACTCCGGCTCCTTATCACAGCTTCGAAACACCACCAGACTTAAGGGATGAAGCGAGTCATTAGGCTACGCAGGGGAGTGACTTTGGTGTCGCTCCTCAATAAGCCAAGTCAGAAATAAACAATAACAAAATAAAAAAGCAAGAAAAATTGCATTTAGAACTAGAAAAAAATATTGATATTTTAAATTATGTATCAAAACATAATTCTCTTAGACCAAAATTGGTAATTGGATTTGCTGCAGAAACTAATGATGTGGAAGAAAATGCAAAAAAAAAATTAGAAGAAAAAAATTGTGACTGGATAATAGCAAATGATGTTTCCAATAAAACAATTGGATTTGACTCTAATTTTAATGAAGTTTCAATTTTTTATAAAGATAAAAGTATGAATGATGAAACACTTACAATAAAAAGTAAATCTGAAATTTCTGATGAAATAGTAGATAGGGTTATTAAAAAATTAAATTAAAATTCAGTGGCTAAAGTATTAATCAAAAAATTAAATCCTAAAGTAGAATTACCTGCTTACAAAACAGATGGTGCTTCAGGTATGGATTTGATGGCTTTTATAGAAGAGCCTATTAGAATAGCTCCTAATAGCTCATATTTAGTTCCTACGGGGCTTTCAATGGCATTTTCAGAGGATTATGAAGTTCAAATTCGTCCTCGATCTGGTTTGGCTGCTAAAAAGAGTATTACAGTTTTAAATACCCCAGGAACAATTGATAGTGATTATAGAGGAGAAATTAAAGTTATACTTTTTAATCATGGTAAAGAAGATTTCCTTATCAACAATAAAGATAGAATAGCACAAATGGTCTTAATGCCTGTAATTAAGATGGAGTTTGAAGAAACAGATAATTTACCTGATACATTGCGAGGTGATGGTGGATTTGGCTCAACAGGTAAATGAATAGCCAATTAAAAAAAGCATCAATAGAAAGATACTCAAGACAAATAGTACTAAAAGATATTGGCACTATTGGACAAAAAAAAATTATATCTTCAAAAGTTTTAATTGTTGGAATGGGTGGTTTAGGATCTCCTGTTGCAGAATTTCTTGCAAGAGCTGGAGTTGGTTCGATAGGTATAGTTGATGATGATAAAGTTAGTTTATCTAATCTACACAGACAAAGTCTTTATAACACCAGCGATATAGGAAAATTTAAAGTTCAAGTAGCAAGGGTTAAAATTAAAAAAATAAACCCAAGTATTAAAATTAAAATTTACAAAATAAGACTTGATAAAAATAACTTTAAGAAAATTATAAAAGATTATGATTATATAGTTGATGGTTCTGATAATTTTTCAACAAAATTTTTATTAAATGATTTTTGTTATAAATTTAAAAAAATACTTGTAACCGGAGCCATAAGTAAATTTGACGGTCATATATTTACTTTTAATTTTAAAAATAAAAAAATTCCATGTTTAAGATGTTTTTTTCAAGACTCTGATATTTCAGATGACTTATTAAATTGCGAGTCAGAAGGTATTCTTGGCACTGTTGCTGGTATAATTGGAACAATACAAGCAAATGAAGTTTTAAAGAAAATACTTGGTATTGGAAAAAGTCTTGATGGATATATTTTTATCTTAGATTTATTACAATTAAATTTTAGAAAAGTTAAACTTAAAAAAAGAAAAAACTGTTTTTGTAAATGATAAAAAAAATAGCTATCTGGGTTTTGTGTCTAATAGTTTTATTTGGACAATTTTCAATAGCAGAAGAAAAGTTTCTTTCTTTAAAAAAGAGTAAAGTAAATGTTCGATATGGACCAAGTTTTGATTCAGATATCAAATATATTTATAAAAAGATAAATTTACCAATAAAACAAATAGATCAAAAAGAAAATTTTAGAAGAATTGTAGATTTAAAAAATAATAGTGGATGGATCCACATTTCTCAGGTTAAAAAATCAAATTCTATTATTATTTTAGAAGATAAAATTTTATATAAAAAACCATCTAACTTTTCAAAACCAATAGCCAAACTAGAAAAGGGAAGACTATTAATCTTAAAAAAATGTGAAAATATATGGTGTAACGTAAAAACTGAAGATTATTCAGGCTGGGTCAAAACTGAAAATATTTGGGGTTCTATTAGATAAAATCATCACATAGCGATTTAATGCTATTTTCTGATAGTTTTGTTGTGTGAGTATACTCTTTATGATCAATCCCAAGTTCAATAGTTGCACTATCTGATTTAAATTTAGAAATTTGATCATCATTTAATTTAAAATGAATAAACTGTACTGAAGAAGCTTTTCCTTCTGCTGAAGTTCTATCAACATCTTCTTCTGGAACAGCTTTAACAATTTCATCATTAATTTTCATAAATATCTTTTCTTCAATTCCTCCAACTTTACCTAAGAATGCAGATCTTGAAATTGGATTATCAATTTCAAACATTAGTGTAGCTGTAAGTTCTTTTCCATTTGGAACTAAAGGGTTGTAGGCTATTAACTCATCTTTTAATTGCTCGTCTCCACCTTTTTCGATATGAAGCATCTCTTGAACTTGGGCAACCATAGTTTCAAAACTTTCAAAATAAAAAGTAGCATAAGGACCAAGTGCTATTCTTCTATCTTTTTTAAACTCAACTAAATCTTTTCTGATTTGTTTTCTACTTTTTGCGTAAACATCAGATGGTAGTAAGTCTTCTTTTTCTATTAGTCTTTTTTCTTTACTCATAATTACAATCTATAACTTTTTGCCATTAATTCGATAGGATGAAGTGCCTCATCATTTGAAATATTTGTGTCTGTTTCTAATTGTTTCAAATGCTTACCTGCCAAAGGACAATCTGAAGCCATGTATTTATTATTTTTATTTTTAATTTGTTTTGCTGTTGGTGTTCCAACTTTTATAGCTAGATCGTGAGTTTCCTTCATCACACCAAAAGTTCCCCCGTGACCAGCACATCTTTCAACAACATCCATTTTTATATTAGGAATGAATTTAAGCATATCTCTAGATTTAATACCCATATTTTGTGCTCTTGCATGACAAGCGTTGTGAACTGTAACCCCACCATCAATTTCTTGTAAGCCCTCTGCTAAGCCTTCGTTTTGTGCTATATCAACGATATATTCATCTATATCACTAACACTTTTTGAAAGTCTTTTAATATTTTCATCGTTTGGTAATAGCAATGGCCATTCAAATTTTAACATTAGACCACAGCTGGCTGTTAGAGTAATAATTTGATAACCCTTATCTACCCACTCTAATAAATCTTTGGAAACTTTTTTAGCTTGCTCCACAACTTTTGGTAAATCTGCTTGCTCGAGATAAGGCATTCCACAACAACCTGGGTAAGCCTCTTGAACCTCTACTCCATTTTTTTTTAAAACTTTTAATGCAGCTACACCAGTGTCTTTTTTATTAAAATTAACAAAGCATGTTGAATAAATTACAACTTTTCTATCTTTAGATGGAGCTTCACTGTTTACTGGAATATTATTTTTTTTAAAATATTTTGTAAATGTTTCTGAATTGTAGGTTGGAAGCTTAACCCTCATATCAATTCCAGCAACTAATTCTAATATTTTTCTAAAAAATGTATTTTTAATATTTGATGCCCAGTTTATAAGGGATGATAACATTACACCAATTTTTGCATTTCTATCAATTCGAGCTAATTGTGCCGGTACTGCAGGTAATTTATTTAATTTTTTTTGAGCTGTTCTGTATCTCAACATTAAGTGAGGAAAGTCTAAATCAAAATCATGTGGCGGTACATAAGGACACTTGGTCATAAAACACATATCACACAATGTGCAAGCATCTACTACAGGTTCAAACTGTTCACTTTTTAAACTTTCTACATCCTCATTTTCTGACTCATCTATCATGTCAAATAATTTTGGAAACGAGTCACATAAATTAAAACATCTTCTACATCCATGACAGATATCAAATGCTCTTCTCATTTCGTCATCTAATTTTTTGGGGTCTAAAAAATCAGGGTGTTCAAAATTTATTGGATGTCTAATAGGTGCATCTATACTGCCTTCTTTGCTCATATTTAAAATTTTAGGATTTGATGGTGGGGAAGAACCCCACCATAAATTAAGTCTTATTTACGCAATAGATTCTAATGTTTTTTGGAATTTACCTGCGTGTGATTTTTCAGCTTTTGCTAAAGTTTCAAACCAATCAGCAATTTCTGAAAAGCCTTCTTCTCTAGCTGTTTTTGCCATACCTGGATACATGTCTGTGTATTCATGCGTCTCACCTTGTACTGCTGAAGCTAAATTTGCTTTAGTTTCACCAATTGGTAGTCCTGTTGCTGGATCTCCAACTTCCTCAAGATACTCAAGGTGTCCATGTGCATGACCAGTTTCACCTTCGGCTGTAGATCTGAATACAGATGCTACATCGTTATAACCTTCAATATCTGCTTTTTGTGCAAAATATAAGTAACGTCTATTAGCTTGGCTTTCGCCTGCAAATGCGTCTTTTAAGTTTTCTTCTGTTTTAGTTCCTTTTAATGACATATTTTTCTCCTTAATGATTATAAAACATATATAATCATTCTAAACTGTAAGTCAACAGTTTAGAATTGTTTTAATGTAAATGTTAAATTATTGAAATAATTGAATTAATTTTGATTTTGATTATCACTCGCAACTTTAATCAATACTTCTACTGATTTTATTTTTTTTCCTGTGATATTTTTTTTTACATTCACAGAATCAATATCTTCGTTGCTACAATCAATTAACTCATTTGTGTCTTCATCAAAAAAGTGGTGGTGCTCAGTTACGTTGGTATCAAAATAACTTTTATCTGAATTTATAGAAATTTCTTTTAAGTATCCTTTTTTTTTAAATGCATGAATTGTATTATAAACTGTTGCTAAAGAAATTTTTTCACTCAACTTATCCTCAATAATTTTAGTCAGATCATTTATTGTAAAGTGAAAAGTTTTTTCAGGTGAAAATAATACTTCACAAATTTTTAGTCTCTGTCTTGTTGGTCTTAAGCCAGATTCTCTTAGTTTTTCTGTATATATACTTATATTGTTCATTACTGTTTATAATAGTTCTAAACTATTTCTATATTATAATCATCATAAATCAAGTATTAAGGGACTGAAATTTATGAAAAAAAACTCATTCACATATGATGAGCTAATAAGCTGCGGAAATGGCGAACTTTTTGGCCCAGGTAATGCAAAATTACCACTTCCACCAATGCTCATGTTTGATAGAATAACAGAAATCAACGAGGACAACGGTGCTTTTAGTAAAGGCTCTTTAAAAGCAGAGCTTGATATCAAACAAGACCTTTGGTTTTTTGATTGTCACTTTAAAGGAGACCCTGTTATGCCAGGTTGTCTTGGCTTAGATGCTATGTGGCAACTAGTTGGGTTTTATCTTGGATGGCTTGGTAATCCAGGTAAGGGAAGAGCTTTAGGAGTAAGTACAGTAAAATTCACTGGTGAAGTTTTACAAAATGTTAAAAATGTAAGATATGAAATTGATATGAAAAAAATTATGGCACCAGGTGGAACAACAGTTGGTCTTGCAAATGGTTTGGTGTTTGCTGATGATAAAAAAATATATTCAGCAGAAAGTTTAAAAGTGGGGTTATTTAAATAATGAGAAGAGTGGTAGTTACAGGTTTAGGGGTTGTTTCTTGTTTAGGTAACAATCAAGAGGAAGTTTATCAATCACTTTTAAATTCAAAATCAGGAATATCTTTTTGTGAAGAGTACAAAGAACACAATTTAAGAAGTCATATTCACGGCAAACCAAATATTAAACTCGAAGATCATGTTGATAGAAAAACTATCAGATTTATGGGGTCTGGATCTGCATACAATTACATTGCAATGAAAGAAGCTATTAAGGATTCAGGATTAGAAGATAAAGATGTAAGTAATTTTAAAACTGGAATAGTTATGGGTTCTGGTGGTCCTTCAATAGAAAATGTTGTTTTATCAGTTGATAAGACTAGAGCTAAGACACCAAAATTAATGGGACCATTTATTGTTCCAAGAACTATGGCTAGTACATCTTCAGCAACTCTTGCTGTACCTTTTAAAATTAAAGGAGTTAATTATACGATGAGTTCTGCGTGTGCAACTAGCGGACACTGTATCGGTCATGCAAGTGAATTAATTCAAATGGGTAAACAAGACGTTGTGTTTGCAGGTGGTAGTGAAGAATTACACTGGGCAATGACTGCAATGTTTGATGCGATGACTGCATTATCTTCTAAATACAATGATGCGCCTGAAACTGCTTCTAGAGCTTATGATAAGACTAGAGATGGCTTTGTAATAGCAGGTGGTGGTGGAGTTTTGGTGCTTGAGGAATACGAGCATGCAAAAGCAAGAGGTGCAAACATATATGCTGAATTAACAGGCTATGGCGCGACTTCTGACGGGTATGATATGGTAGCCCCATCTGGTGAAGGTGCTGTTAGATGTATGAAAATGGCTTTAGCAACTGCTAAGAATAAAATGGACTACTTAAACACTCACGGAACTTCAACTCCTGTTGGAGATATAACAGAACTTAGAGGTGTTGGAGAAGCATTTGGTGCTGAGGTACCAAAAATAAGTTCTACTAAATCCCTTTCTGGTCACCCACTAGGTGCTGCTTCAGTTCATGAGGCAATTTATAGTTTAATCATGATGAAAAATAATTTTATCACAGCTTCAGCTAACATCACTGAAATGGATGATGAAGCAAAAAAATTCCCAATCGTTACTAAAACTGAAACAGATGTTAAATTAAACTCTGTTATGTCTAACAGCTTTGGTTTTGGTGGAACAAATGCAACTTTAATTTTTGAAAAGGTTTAAATGAGTTTAATGAAAGGCAAAAGAGGATTAATCATGGGCGTTGCCAATGAAAGGTCTATCGCTTGGGGTATTTCGCAGAAACTTGCAGAAGCTGGAGCAGAACTTGCATTCACTTATCTTGGTGATGCATTAAAGAAAAGAGTAATCCCTTTAGCAGAAAAATTAAATTCAAAAGCTACATTTAGTTGTGATGTTGAGAATAAAGAAGAAGTAATAAAACTTTTTGAAGATATTAAATCTGAATGGGGACAAATAGATTTTGTGGTTCACGCAGTTGCATTTTCAGATAAATCAGAATTATCAGGTGAGTATTTAAACACTACTAGAGAAAACTTTTTAAGAAGTATGTTAATCTCATGTTTTTCATTTACAGAAGTTGCAAAAGAAGCATCTAAAATAATGAAAGAAGGTGGAAGCATGTTAACCTTAACTTACGAATCTACTAAAGCTATTCCAAATTATAACGTAATGGGTGTTTGTAAATCAGCTCTTGAGGCAAGTGTTAAGTACCTTGCAAGAGATTTAGGTGCTAAAGGCATGAGAGTGAATGCTATAAGTGCTGGACCCATTAAGACTTTAGCAGCTTCTGCTATTGGAGATGCAAAATTCTTATACAAGTGGAATGAAGATCATTCTTTCCTTAAAAGAAACGTAGATATTCATGATGTTGGAAATTCAGCATTATATCTATTAAGCGACCTTGCAAATGGTGTTACTGGTGAAATTCATTACGTAGATGCTGGATATAACAAGGTTGGAATGCCAGATCCTAAAAATATTACCTAAAATATAGTTAAATTTAGTTAAAAAAATTTGGAAGAATTTTTTAGACTTAATAATTTATATTTAAAAAAAATAAGACATAAGCTAAGATTTTGAATGATTTTTGTAAAAAATCTTGCTTCTGTTTTGAGTCAAGAATGGTCATCAACTGAAAAGTATCCTGGAGTAAGGTGGAAATTTTTAATTGATGCAGATTTTGATGGTAGTTCTGGTTTATCCCTTGGTTTTGCTGAAATAGCGCCTGGTGGAGATTTAACACTTCATTATCACTCACCAGCAGAAATATATGTGGTTACCAATGGTACAGGAATTTTAAATAAATCAGGTAAACTTGAAACAATTAAAAAGGGCGATGTAGTTTATATAGCTGGAAATGCTGAACATGCCTTAAAAAATAATGGAAAAGAAACCCTTGAATTTTATTGGATTTTTCCGACAGATCGTTTTTCAGAAGTAGAATACTTTCCAGCAAAACAAAAGAGTGTGTAAGGTTTTTAATAAAAGCCCCATAAAAAAAACCCCCAGAACTTTCATTCCAGGGGTTTAGAATTTTAATTTAAAAATTATTCAGCAGCTTGTTTCATAGAAAGTTTAACTTTACCTCTATCGAAACCAATCACTTTAACTTTTACTTCGTCACCTTCTTTAACAATATCAGTAACTTTTTCTACTCTTTTAGTAGCAAGTTCTGAAATGTGAACAAGACCATCTTGTTTGCCTAAGAAATTTACAAATGCACCAAACTCCATAATCTTCATTACTTTACCTGAGTAAATTTTATTTAGTTCAGCTTTTGCTGTGATGTCTTTGATCATTTGCATAGCAATGTTTCTAGACTCTTCGTCCGGAGCAGCAACAGTTACCACACCTTCATCGTTCACATCTAGTTTAGCACCTGATTTTTCAACAATTTCTCTAATCGTTGCTCCACCTTTTCCAATTACAGCTGCAATATCTTTTTTATCAACAGTAATTTGTTCCATTTTTGGAGTGTGTTCACCAACATCAGCTCTTGATTCACTTAAAGCTTTATTCATTTCACCTAAGATATGAACTCTTCCATCTTTAGCTTGTTTTAAAGCCTGCTCCATGATTTCAAAAGTAATACCTGTAATTTTGATATCCATTTGAAGTGAAGTAATTCCATCTTTAGTTCCAGCAACTTTAAAGTCCATGTCTCCAAGATGATCTTCATCACCTAAAATATCAGACAAGACACTAAAATCGTCGCCTTCTTTAATCAATCCCATTGCAATACCTGCAACTGGCTCTTTAATTGGCACTCCAGCATCCATAAGTGCAAGAGATGCACCACAAACACTCGCCATTGATGAAGAACCATTGGATTCTGTAATTTCTGATACTATTCTGAAAGTATATGGAAACTCTTCTTTTGGAGGTAATGAAGAGTTAATTGCTCTCCATGCTAATTTTCCATGACCAACTTCACGTCTTCCAGTTCCAATTCTTCCAGTTTCACCAACTGAGAAAGGAGGGAAGTTGTAATGAAGCATAAATCTTTCTCTATGCTGTCCATCTAAACTTTCCAATCTTTGTTCATCATCAGATGTACCTAAAGTAGTAACAACAATCGCTTGTGTTTCACCTCTAGTAAATAGAGCTGATCCGTGAGTTCTTGGTAAAACACCAACTTCACACTCAATAGCTCTTACATCAGCTAAACCTCTACCATCAATTCTTTTTTTGTTTTTAAGAATATCAGTTCTAACAATTTTCTTTTCAAGGTTTTTTAATTCATCATTAACATTAAAATCAGAGTAATTTTCATCTTCTGCAAAAAGCTGTTTTGCTTTATCAGAAATTTCTGAAATTTGATTTGATCTATCTTGCTTATCAATTGTTGCAAAAGCTTTTGTTAAATCTGTTGTAAAATTTTCTTCAAGTTTTTTCTTAACTTCGGATAAATCTTTCTTTTCAACAGTCCACTCGGGTTTTCTGCATTCTTTTGCAAGTTCCTCTATCATTTCGATTACTGGAACAAAACCTTCGTGACCAAACTTAACTGCATCTAACATTACTTCTTCTGTTAAACCTGATGTTTCTGATTCAACCATAAGCACAGCATCTTTAGTACCTGCAACAACTAAATCCAAACTAGATTTTTCTAATTCAGCTTTTGATGGGTTAAGAATGAACTTACCGTCAACATAACCAACTCTTGAAGCTCCTACAGGACCCATAAATGGCATTCCTGAAATAGCTAATGCAGCTGATGAAGCTGTAATTGCTAAGATATCTGGTTGGTTTTCTTTGTCATATGAAATTACTGTTGGTAACAACTGAACCTCATTTTTAAATTCACCAGGAAACAAAGGTCTGATAGGTCTATCAATTAATCTTGAGATTAATTGTTCACTTTCAGTTGGTCTTGCTTCTCTCTTAAAAAATCCACCCGGAATTTTACCACCTGCATAATATTTTTCTTGGTAGTTTACAGATAGAGGAAAATAATCCATATCTGGATTTACTTTTTTTGCTCCTACTACTGTTGCTAAAATAACTGTTTCACCACATGAAGCAATGATTGCTCCGTCTGCTTGTCTTGCTACTTTACCTGTTTCTAAACTTATCTTCTTACCTGCTACTTCAATTTCCTTCTTATATACTTTGAACATCTATTTTCCGTTTCCTTCTATCTATTTTCTTAAATTTAATTGTGTTAATACATTTTTGTAAGAATCAAATTTATTTTTCTTTAAATATTCTAACAATTTTTTTCTTCTATTTACTGCTCTTAATAATCCAACTGAAGAGTGTTTATCTTTTTTGAATTGTTTAATGTGTGCTGAAAGAGTTTCAATTTTTCCTGTTAATAATGCAATTTGTACTTCTGAAGAACCAGTGTCCTTCTCGTGCATTTTTAATTCTTCTGCTTTTTTCGTCATACTATTTATTTTCCTATTTATTTGTTTGTTTTATTAAGTTTTCTATTTTTTCTGCGTACTCAAATGAGTCGTCTTTAGCAAAAAGTATTTTTGGTAAATATTTCATAATTATTTTTTTAGATAAAACTTTTCTAATCAAAAATGAGTATTCTTTTAATTTTTTAACAACTAGCTCTGTATCTTTACCACCTAGTGGTAATACGTAAGCTTTAGCAATTTTAAGGTCTTGACTCATTTTTACCTCAGTGACCGTTATAGTGTTAGTTTCTAAATTTGGGACCTTAGCTTCATTTCTGGCAAAAATCATGCCTAAAGATTGCCTAATCATCTCTCCAACACGCAATTGTCTCTGTGATACTGGTTTTCCTATTCTATCAGCCATTATACTGTTCTTTCCGTCGAAGTCGTACTATACGCCTCTATTGTATCGTTTTTCTGGAAATCGATAAAGTCTTTAAGTGTTATTCCACATTCTTGACCATTACTAACCTGTTTTGCCTGATCTTTTTCTCTAAAAATAGTACTTATCTTACCAGTATAAATAATTGCTCCATCTCTTACTACTCTAGCACTTGCGCCACTAGTTATTTCACCTTCAGTTACTTTTGAGCCTGCAACTTTTCCTGTACCTGAAACTTTGAAAATTTCTAGAATTTGAGCTGTACCAATAATTTTTTCCTGAACATCTGGAGCAAGAAGTCCTGACATTCTTAATTTAATATAATCTAAAACTTCATAAATAATATTATAAGAAGATATTACAATTTTTTCATTTTCTGCTAATTTTTTTGCTTCCTTACTTGGTTTAACATTGAACGCAATTAATGCAGCATTAGATGCTTTTGCTAAAGTTACATCTGTTTCTGTTACCATTCCAATATCAGATAAAATTATTTTAGGTTTTACTTCATCATGGGTAATTTGATTAATCGCACTTTTGATTGCCTCTGCAGATCCATGAACATCTGATTTTACGATAATATTTAATTCTGCAGCTGACTTATCAGCAAAAGCTGAGTCTTGAGTAGCAAAAGTTAAAGGACTTCCACCAGTTTTGCTTTCTTCTGCTCTATTCTGACTTAATGTTTTTGCCTCTTTTTCTGAATCTAGTACAATAAAATCATCTCCAGATTTAGCCGCTCCATTAATTCCAAGAATTTCAACTGGCATTGATGGTGGTGCTTCATTAACATTTTCTCCTTTATCATTAATTAAAGCTCTTACTTTTCCCCATTTTAATCCACTAACAAAAAAGTCACCTTTTTTAATTGTTCCTGATGTAACAACAACTGTTGCAACAGCTCCTCTACCTACATCAATTTTTGACTCTAAAACAATACCTGTTGCTTTAGATTCAAAGTCAGTTTTTAGATCTAAGATTTCTGCTTGTAGAACAATCGACTCTACTAACTTATCTAAATTCTTTTTATTTTTTGCAGAAATTTCAACCATTAAAGTATCTCCCGATAGATCTTCTGCAATAAGTTCGTACTCTAAAAGTTGATTCTTTATTTTTTGAGGATCTGCTTCAGGTAGATCACACTTGTTAATTGCTACAACTATTGGAACGTTCGCAGCTTTTGCGTGTTTTATAGATTCTATTGTTTGAGGTTTAACACCATCATCTGCAGCAACTACTAATACTACAACGTCTGTTAATTTTGATCCTCTAGCTCTCATTTCTGTAAATGCAGCATGACCTGGTGTATCAATAAAAGTCAGTTTATTAGATTCGTGTTGTATTTGGTAAGCTCCAATGTGTTGTGTTATTCCACCAAATTCACCAGAGACAACATTCGCACTTCTTAAAACATCCAATACCGAGGTCTTTCCATGATCCACGTGGCCCATCACAGTTACGATTGGTGGTCTATTCTTTAAATTTTCAGATCTAGACTCTTTTATTTTTTGAATAATTTCTTCTGCTTTTGTTTCTCTAATCGGATTGTGACCAAATTCTTTTACTAAGTATTCAGCAGTATCTGCTGCTAATGTTTGATTGATAGTAACCGTAACACCCATTCCAAATAAATGTTTAATTACATTGCTTGATTGCTCAGCCATTCTGTTAGATAGTTCTCTCACTGTTATTGCTTCAGGAATATTTACATCTCTTTTTACAGGTTTTAAGCTTTCTTGAATTTCTTCTTTAGTAAGTTCTCTATTTTCTTTTAATTTTGCTCTTTTAAGCGAAGCCATACTTCTTGATCTTGCTTCAATCTCATCACTTAATGCTCTTGATACTGTTAATTTTAATTCTCTTTTTTTAGTTTCAGGTTTACCTGTATCCCCTTTCAATCTTCTAGTTGCTCTTTGTTCAGCTAACTTACGTTTTTCATAATCATTAGTTATTGGAGAAGCCGGTTTAGGTGCTGATGTGGTTCTTGGAGGGAAACTACTTGTTGTTGATACTGCTGGTTTTGACCTAACACTAGCAGGTCTAGTAAAGTTACTTCTAGGTGCGAATTTGCTGGGCTTTTTTTCAATTACAACGGAATTTTTACTTTGAGTTTTTGCTAACTCTATATTCTCTATCGATTTCTTGGCTATGCCAGAAAGTGTTAATTTTGTTTTTTTGTTTTCCATATTTCATTACTCAATCTTTGTAAATTATGTTTCTTGCAGACATAATTAATTCATCCGCTTCTGTTTTTGATAAAGCAAAATCTTCAAGGTATCCTTGAATCTTAATTCTTTCACCTTTCACAACATCATAACCACCTGTTAATTCATCAGAGGCAAGGTCTGCAAAATCTTCTAATTTTAAAATCTTTTGCTCTCCTAAAGTAACTAACATTCCTGGCGTTAGTCCTTTGTGATTTATAAGATCATCTTGAAGTCCCAAATCTTTAATTCTTTGAGTGATGTCTTCTTGATCTTTTTCGTAAAACTCTTTTGCTCTTTCAATCAAAGCCTTAGCAGTGTCTTCCTCTATACCTTCAATTTTCATTAAATTTTCTGGTGAGCTATCTTTAATGTCTGAAATCGAAGAAAAACCTTCAGCAACAAGTAATTGTCCTAATGTTTCGTCCAACTCTAAATTTTTAACAAAGTTTTCAGTTTTTTCTTTAAATTCAGATTGTCTTCTTTCTGAATCTTCTGCATCAGTCATTATATTAATTTCGTAATTTAATAATTTAGTAGCAAGTCTTACGTTTTGACCTCTACGACCAATTGCTTTACTTAAATTTTCTTCTGTTAAAATTACATCTAATTTTTTTGCAACACTATCAACGTTTACTCTTTGAACTTCAGCTGGTGACAATGCATTTGAAACTACTATTGCTGGATCTTCAGACCAATTAACAATATCAATTTTTTCACCTTGTAATTCGTTAACTACTGCTTGAACTCTTGATCCTCTCATTCCAACACAAGCTCCTACTGGATCTAATGAAGTATCAACTGCTTTAACACAGATTTTTGCTCTACTTCCAGGATCTCTTGCTGATGATTTGATTTCAATTAAACCATCATAAATTTCAGGAACCTCTTGAACAAATAATTTTTCCATAAATTTTGGATGTGCTCTTGATAAAAATATTTGTTGTCCTCTAGCTTCTCTTTTAACGTCATAACAATAAGCTTTAACTCTATCTCCAGCTTTAATATTTTCTCTAGGGATCATTTCATTTTTTTGAATAATTGCTTCAGTTCTACCTAAATCAACTATCACATTTCCAAACTCTAGACGTTTAACAATTCCACTTAGAATTGAGTCTTTTTTATCTATAAAATCATTGTATTGTCTTTCACGTTCTGCTTCTCTTACATTAAAACTAATAACTTGTTTTGCTGTTTGTGCAGCTATTCTTCCAAAATCAAAAGAGGGAAGCGGTTGTAAAATTTCGTCACCAATTTTTTTATCTTTGTTTACTTCATTTAAAATGATTGCATCTTGAAGATTAATTTCTGTATTTGTATTTTCTGGTTTTTCTACAACAATTAATTTTCTGAAAATTCCAATATCACCACTTTCTCTGTCTATTAAAACTTTAATTTCATTGTCCTGTCCAAATTTTGATTTGGCAGCTTTTGCAATTCCAGTTTCCATGGAATCAATAATTAATTCTTTATCTATAGACTTTTCTAAAGCAACTGCTTCAGCAATTCTTAATAATTCTAATTTATCTGATCTTCTATTTAACATAAGTTTATTAGCTCCAAAAAAAAATGGGCTAAAGCCCATTCTGTAATTTCAATAATGTAAGGGCAATATATAAAGATTTTTTTTTAATTCAATAGCAACTATTTAGAAAAAACGTCTTTTTTATCAGTTTTTTCCCATGAAAATGAGCCGTTAGCTTCAGGCACTCTTCCAAAATGACCATAAGCTGCTGTTTTTTCATAAATAGGTTTATTTAAGCCTAGCATTTCTCTTATGCCTCTTGGACTTAAATCAAAATTTTCTGAAATCTTTTCTGTTACAAATTTATTTTTTTCTAAATCATTATCAAATAAATCTACATAAATTGATAAAGGTTTAGAAACTCCAATTGCGTATGCTAGTTGAATTAAACATTTTTCAGCAATGTTAGAAGCAACAATATTTTTAGCAATATATCTTGCTGCATAAGCAGCTGATCTATCAACTTTAGTTGGATCTTTACCAGAGAAAGCTCCTCCACCATGAGGTGCTGCTCCACCATAAGTGTCTACAATAATTTTTCTACCTGTTAAGCCACAATCCCCATCTGGGCCACCAATTACAAAATTTCCGGTTGGGTTTATATATAATTCTTCTTCATTAAAATCTTTCAAAAACTTTTCTGGAATTGATTTTAATAAATAAGGTTTTAATAATTCTCTAACTTTAGCTTGATCTACATCTGCTGAGTGCTGTGAAGATATAACAACTGATTTTACTTTGGTTGGTTTTCCATCTACATACTCAAACGTGACTTGACTTTTTGAATCTGGCTCAATATTTTTTAATTTTCCAGATTTTCGATCTTCCGCCATTAATCTCAAAATCTTATGAGAATAATGAATTGGTGCTGGCATTAATTCTTCAGTTTCGTTACAAGCATAACCAAACATTATTCCTTGGTCACCCGCTCCCTCATCTTTATTACTTGATGAGTCCACACCCATGGCTATATCAGCAGATTGTGCATGAAGGTGGCTTTCTATTTTTGTAGCTTCTCTCCAAGTAAAACCATCTTGATCGTACCCTATATCCTTGATGCATTCTCTTACTTTTTGAATAAGATCTTCTTCTTTGATGCTCGGTCCTCTTACTTCTCCAGCTAAAACAACTTTATTTGTAGTGGTTAAAGTTTCACATGCTACTCTTGAAAAAGGATCACCTGAAAGAAAGCTATCCACAACCATATCAGAAATACGATCTGACACTTTATCTGGATGTCCTTCAGAAACAGACTCGCTTGTAAATAAAAAATTTTTTAAATTACTCATGTGTAATTTTCTTAAATGAAAAAATTAAAAAAATATATAATAAAATAAGTATAAAAAATATCTTATCCCCATAATTCATATAGAGTGTAGGTTTAAGGATTTTACTCTCTTTAAAATCAACATAACCAGTAGTGCCAAATTCAACTTTTTTTTCTATAATACCAATTGGATTAATAATGGCTGATATTCCATTATTTGCTGATCTAATTATATACTTTCCACTTTCAATTGATCTAAAGATACTGTGTGCAAAATGTTGTTTTGGGCCAATAGAATTTCCAAACCACCCATCTTCTGAAATATTAATTATATAATCAAAGTTTTTGTCTTTAAATAATCTATTTGAATAAATAATTTCATAACAAATTAAGGGAAGTAATTTTAATTCTATCTTGTCATTTTTTATTAAAAGTGCTTTTTGGTTCTCACCTTTTGAAAAAGATTGGTAATCATTGGTTACTGTTTTAAGTCCTATTAAACTAAGAACTGATTCAAATGGAGTAAACTCTCCAAATGGCACTAAATTATTTTTGTTATAACTATGAATTAAATCCAATTTATTGTTAAAAATCGCCATTGAATTAAAAAATAAATTTTCATTATTTTTAGTTTTTACACTATTTAGACCCATGATAATTAAATCATCACTCGAAAAACTATTTGAAAATAATTCCTTATATATATCCATATCTCTTAAATAACTGTCTGGAATAATTCCTTCAGGCCATAAAAAAATCGTTGGTTCTTTTTTTTCTGGGCTACTCAAGGTAATTAGTTCTTGGATAATCTTTAATTCATCCTGCTTTGAATAAAATCGATCTAAACTAATATTGGGTGATACGGCTCTTATTGTAAAATTATTTTTAATATCAGCTGTAGTATTAAATTGATTATATTTTAAATTTCCAAAAACTAAAAAACCTACAGAAATTATTATAAAGAAAAAGCAGACAATAATTTCTTTTCTAGTTTTTCTTAAGATAAATACAGCTGGAACAGTAAACAAAGATATACAAATTAAATTGAAAGAATAAGTCCCAATTACTGAAAGAATTTGAATAAAATAAATACTTTCTGAAAAACTAAAAGCAATTAAATTCCATGGAAAACCAGTAAGAATGGACCCTCTAATAAATTCAATAGATCCATATAAAATTGAAAAAATAAAAAATGTACTAACAACATTTTTAGAATAAAAAACAGAAAACAAATAAGTTATTAATCCATAAAATATTGCAAGAAAAGCAGGAAATAAAACTATAGCTATTGGTATTAAAAATTTAAAGCTTTCATCAAAAGTTAAAGAAATTGCAATCCAATATAAACTACATAAAAAATAACCAAAACCAAAAAACCATCCATATTTAAAGAAAGATTTATTATTTGGATTAGTTTTTTTTTGTGTAAAAAGAAAAATAAAGAATAACGAAAAAGTAAAAAAATTAATTATAAAATAATTATAAGGTGGCAAGCTGTAAGAGCTGATAGCACCTAAAAAAAATACATATAATATGTTTAAAAAATTTTTTTTAAGCAAGTTAAGCAACTTTTGTTTTGATGAATTTATAAATTAAATCTTCTTCTTTAATCATTTTTTTAAAATCTTTTAGTTTTATATGATCGTGTCCTAATAAATGAAGAAATCCATGAATAAAAATTTTAACTACTTTTTGTTTAAACTCTAAAATGCTTATATTTTTTGGTTTATTCATAAACTCATAGCTAATTACTATATCACCAAGATAATTTGATTTTTTTGGGTTAAATTTTTTCTCAAATGGAAATGATAATACATCTGTAGGTTTATTTTTATTTCTAAAATCTTTATTTAGCTTTTTAATATTCTTATTATTTGAAAGTAAAATTGTTAGATTTATTTTTTTACCTATAAATTTATATTTTTTTGGAAAAAATTTTAGAATAGAATTAAAAAAAGTGTTATTTTTCTTGATTTTTTTGCTCCAGAGAGTGCACTCCGAAACCACATCAATTTTAATCATTTTTCTTGATCAGTATAAGCTTTTACGATCTTAGATACCAAAGGATGTCTCACTACATCTGAATGATCAAAATCTACAACTGAAATTTCTTTTAAGTGTCCAAGTAATTTCTTAGATCTACTTAGGCCTGACATGTTTTTATTTGGTAGATCTATTTGAGAAGGATCACCATTTATAACAATTTTAGAATTCTCACCTATACGTGTTAAAAACATCTTAATTTGAGTATCTGTTGCATTTTGGGCTTCATCTAAAATTGCAAAAGAATTCTTTAACGTTCTTCCTCTCATGAAAGCAAGTGGTGCTATTTCAATATCACCAATTTCAATCATTCTCTGTATTTTTTCAAAATCAAATAAATCATAGAGAGAATCATATAGAGGTCTTAAATAAGGATCTACTTTCTCTTTCATGTCTCCTGGTAAAAAACCAAGTCTTTCACCAGCTTCTACTGCAGGTCTTGATAAAATAATTCTTTCAATCTTTTTATCAAGCAACATAGTTAATCCAACTGCTACTGCTAAAAAGGTTTTACCTGTTCCAGCAGGGCCTGCTGAAATAACGATATCACTTTGTCTTAAAGCTCTAACATATTCTTTTTGCCTCTCAGATCTAGGTATAACAGATTTTTTTGGTGTTTTAATTATGTCAGAAACATTTTGATTTTTTACTTTTTCTTCAATCATAAATTTATCTATAGATGAGATTATATCTTTTTTCTCAATACTGCCATTATTAATAAATTGATTTGCAAGAAATTGAATAGCATTTTTTGTTATTTCGTTTTGTTCTGGGGTTGATTTTATTAAAATAGAATTTCCTCTTGAATAAAGACTTGTATTGGTAATTTTTTCGAGTTCTTTTAAATTTTCATTAAACTCACCAACAACTCCCATTAATAAATCATTATCATGAAAGATAACGCTTAAAGAGTTATTATCAGAGTATACAAATTTTAATGTTGAATTAATTTTTTTTGAAACTGTATTATTCAATTTTAAGCTACCTTTTTTTTAGAGCTTTCAGTTAATTTTCCAAAAAGACTATTTTGATTGCTGCTTGTTATCTCGACTTGTACAATTTTTCCAATATTCTCTATGTTGCCATCAAAAATTACTGATGTCATATATTCTGTTCTGCCAAACAACTTGATCCCATCTTTCATTTTATTTTCTACTAGAACATTTAAAATTTTATTTTCAAGAGATTTATTTTTTTGTATTTGGCTATTAAATAATTTCTCTTGAATTATTTCTAATCTTTGTTTGGATTTTTTGTAATCAACTAGTTTTAAATCTGCTGCAACAGTTCCTGGTCTTGGGCTAAAAATAAATGAATATGAGTTAATAAATTTTATTTTTTCTATCAATTCCATTGTCATTTTAAAATCTTGTTCATCTTCTTCTGGGTATCCAATAATAAAATCACTGGAAAACTCAATTTTTGGGTTAATTTTCTTAAGTTTTTCATAAATCAGAACGTATTCTTCAATTGTATGTTTTCTGTTCATAAGGTTTAAAATTTTATTTGATCCACTTTGCACTGGTAAATGTACTAGGGGCATCAGTTTAGATGAAGTCTTATAAACATTAATCAAATCATCTGTCATATCCTTAGGATGAGATGTTGTGTATCGAATTCTTTCAAGTTTATCAAAGCTATCAAGTTTGATTAACAAATCTGATAGTCTATATTCTTTACCTTCCTCATCATAACTGTATGCGTTTACATTTTGACCTAACAAGATAATTTCTTTTGCACCACTTTGAACCAATTCTTTTGCTTCATTTATGATTTGGTCAAAAGGTCTGGAGTATTCTGGTCCACGAGTATAAGGCACTACACAAAAATGACAGAATTTATCACAACCTTCTTGGATTGTTAAAAATGAAGAGACTTTACTGTCTTTATTTTTAATCTGACTTAAATAATTAAATTTAGAAATTGTATCAAATTCTGTTTCTTCCTCTTTTTTTTTATTTTTTGAATGATTTAATATTGCCTCATTTATTTTATGGTAGGACTGTGGGCCAATAACAATGTCAATATAAGGCTCTCTTTTTAACATTTCTTGATTTTCAGCTTGAGCAACACAACCAGCAACAATTACAATTGGTTTTTTTTTCTCTCTAAAAATTTTTTTAACTCTTCCTATTTCATGGTAAACCTTTTCTTTTGCTTTATCACGAATATGACAGGTGTTTAAAAGATAACAATTTGCATCTTCATATTTTTCAGTTTTTTCGAAACCAATTTTTTTTACAGTATCAAATATACGATTTGAGTCATATTCATTCATTTGACAGCCAAAAGTTTTAATAAAAATTTTTTTTAACATTATGTTAGGATTTTTTTTTAACCCCATATAATTCTAATTTATGATCAACTAGTCGATATCCATACTTATCAGCAATTTTTTCTTGTAACTTCTCTATCTCTTCATCAACAAATTCTATAATTTCCCCTGATTTAACATCAATTAAATGATCATGATGTCCTTCATTTAATTCTTCGTATCTAGCCTTACCCCCTTTAAAATCGTGTTTTGCTAAAATTCCCGATTCCTCA
>ENA-UOYH01000279-UOYH01000279.1-marine-metagenome-genome-assembly--contig:-NODE-279-length-20827-cov-3.065349_pt1 | contig 20827 bp, 18 predicted proteins | sample MGYA00238175_ERZ767261 | MGnify/ENA primary metagenome ERZ767261 (study PRJEB28946, sample SAMN06267185) | marine metagenome | isolation source: Columbia River Estuary | place: USA:Columbia River Estuary...
GAGTTCTTGAGCGATCTTGCGGCCCATAAAGTCGCTAATCCGGATTTTGGCATTTCACATGTCCATTTCTTCCCGCTTGGCGGGATTAAAACCAATGCCAATTGGGCCATCGAAAACGGCGGCACCGCCGCCACTCCAGCTTCTCAATCCTAAGGATTTCCAAATATGACACGCACTGTTGTAGAGTCAAAAACCAAGACAGCCATCATCGGCTTTGATGAGCCCTTCTGCGTGATTGGTGAGCGCATCAATCCAACAGGCCGCAAGATCTTAAATGCAGAGCTGGAGGCGGGAGATTATTCTCGTGTGGAAGCCGATGCCATTGCCCAAACGGCCGCGGGAGCCACGATCTTGGACATCAACTCTGGGGCTGTCTTTTCAAACAAAATGGCCGAAGATCCGCGCTATGCGGATAATAACTTTGTCGAGCCAACCTTGATGCGCGCCTTGATCGAACGGGTGCAAGCTGTGGTTGACACGCCCCTGTGCATCGACAGCTCAGTGCCAGGCGCTTTGGAAAATGGCCTGGCCGCCGCCGAGGGCCGCCCACTTCTCAACTCGGTGACCGGAGAAGAAGAGCGGATGGAAATGGTGCTGCCATTGGTGAAAAAATACAATGTGCCTGTGGTCGCCATTTCCAATGATGACACCGGCATCTCCGAGGACCCTGACGTACGCTTTGCCGTTGCAAAAAAGATCGTTGAGCGCGCCGCTGACTTTGGCATTCCGGCCCATGACATCGTTGTTGATCCGCTGGTGATGCCCGTAGGCGCAATGGGATCTGCTGGCTTGCAAGTCTTCACTCTGGTCCGGCGTTTGCGTGAGGAATTGGGTGTGAACACCACCTGCGGAGCATCGAATATCTCCTTCGGCCTGCCCAACCGTCATGGCATCAACAATGCCTTCCTGCCGATGGCCATGGCCGCGGGCATGACCTCAGCCATCATGAACCCGGTCGCCTTGCCGGTCAATCAAACCAAGATTGCCGAAAAGAAAGCCGCGATTGCCGCGGCGGGCATCATCTTGCCAGAGGGTATGGATGATGAAACTTTCGTCACCCTCTTTGGAATGGGATCCATGTCGAGCAAACCCGGCAAAGAAATGGAAGCCATCCGGGCCGCCAATTTCTTGATGGATTGCGACCCAAGCGGGGCCGCTTGGATCAATTTCAACAAAATTCCTGGCAGTGATGCGGGTGGCCGCGGTGGCCGCAAGCGCCGTCGGGGTTAAGGCTGCAACATCCCTGCCCGGCCTTTGGCCGGGCAGCGCCCCTTAAAGCTGGCGCGCTTGGGCGACATTTTGCGCCAGCGCCGATTGCAACGTCACCACATCAGCGGCAACCCCAAGAAAACACCCGCCCTGTGCGATAAAGCGCTGCTGATCTTCTGGATCGAAACAAATCGTGCCGGCGCAGAGCCCTGCCGCTTTGATATCCTTCATCCCCTGCGCGATAACCTCCAAGACCTCCGGGTGGTTCAAGTCACCCAAATGCCCCATATCCGCGCTTAAATCCGCCGGGCCGATAAAGATGCAGTCAATGCCTGGCACTCGGGCGATTTGCGCAATATTGGCCATAGCGGCGCGCGTTTCGACCTGCACCATGACGCAAATCTGATCATTGGCTGTTTTGGCGTAATCTGGAATGGCATTGTAGCCACTGGCCCGGGCCAGGGCATAGCCCACCCCGCGACGCCCCTCGGGTGCATATTTACAGGCCTCCACCACTTGCTGCGCTTGCTCTGCGGTTTCCACCATAGGCACCAAAACGCTTTGCGCCCCAATATCCAAAACCTGTTTCAAAATCCAATCTTCACCCTGCGGCACACGCACCACAGCACTGGCCCCGCGCCCGTCCAATGCGCGCAGTTGCGCCGCCATCAAAGGCAAGTCATTCGGCCCGTGTTCCCCGTCAATCAAACACCAATCATAGCCTGCTGCCCCGGCCATCTCCGCCACCGCCGGATTGCACAGGCCAAGCCAAATGCCAATTTGCAACTCTCGGCGCGCGAGGGCGGCTTTCAATTTGTTTTTGGGTGCGGGCATGATCTGATCCTTTAATTACAGAGCTAAAAGCATCTCTACGATTGCCGCGAAAAGCAAGCGCTGAGTTGTTATGCGGGCAAAATCCGCTCTCCCTTATTTTGGCTCGCTTTGCCAACTATCGGGCCCAACGCCCTTGCACGGATTGGGCGAAATAAAGTATGCAGCTGCCTGAGTGGTATGGAAGTTGGAAAAAGAACATGGGACAGCATTATTTGGTCGCAGACGTGGGCGGCACCAATACCCGCGTAGCTCTGGCCAATGATGGAAAGCTGCAAACCCAAACAATTCACCGCTACCGCAACACGGACCAATCCGGCGTTGTCGAAATTTTGCAAAAATATCTTGCGGAGCAGGCCCCAGAGGCGCGGCCGGAGGCCGTCTGTATTGATGTGGCCGGGCCTGTCGGCACTGACCAGGGTCAATTGACCAATCTCGATTGGACGGTCACCAGCGCTGAGCTCTGCGCCGCCACGGGCGCGACATTTGGCGCCATCCTGAACGATATGCAGGCCCAAGGCATGGCCTTGTCGCATCTACCCAGCACCGCCTTTCACAGCATTTTGAAAGGCACAGCCCAGAGTGGCAACCGCATGGTTGTCAATATTGGCACCGGGTTCAATTCGGCGGTGGTCTTGGGCGAAGGGCCAAAACTCACCGTGCCGGGCAGTGAAACAGGTCATGTCAATTTACCCGTGCCCAGCCCTAAGATCTATGAGCTGCATCAATTCCTGACCGAACGCTTCGGGTTCGCCTCGGCCGAAGAAGTGCTCTCCGGCCGCGGGCTTGGGCATATTTACGGCTTTCTTGCCGGGCTTGATCCGCGCCAGCCCTTCCCCAGCTCCCACCATATCATGTCTAATTTTCGCAGCGATCCTCATGCGCGCAAATCGGTTGATATCATGCTGGAGGTTTTGGGCTGCGTCTGTGGCAACCTCGCCCTGACACATTTGCCCTTTGGTGGCATTTACCTTGTCGGTGGCATGGCGCAGGTCTTGGCAGACTATTATCACGACAGCGCATTTCACCGCGCCTTTGTCGCCAAGGGAAGATTTGCAGAATTTATGGACCAATTCTCCGTACATTTGGTGCAAGACGACCACGCGCCCCTTGTCGGATGCATTGCACATCTGCAACATCACGGGCATGACAAGCTCTGACATTCTTCCAAACGCCCAGGTCCGCCAGCACTTCTTAGACCGTCACCAGCTGCGAAAACCACCGCTCGGCACGCGGCTGGATCAGACCCTGCGTACGCTGAATTTTGTGCAGGTCGACAGCATCAACACCCTTGCCCGGGCACATGACTTAATTCTTTGGTCGCGGCAACAAAGCTATCGCCCGCCCGCATTGCGCAAGATGGTCGATCATAGCCGCACAGCTTTTGAAGCTTGGACTCATGATGCCTCAATCTTGCCAATTACAGCCTTTCCCCATTGGCGCCACAAATTCATCCGCGACGCAGAACAAGTTCAAAAGCGATGGAAGGCCTGGCACCGTGGGGATTTTTTGGCGCAGACCGAAACAGTCTTAGAACAGATCGCCCGGCATGGACCCTTAGGATCGGGGGAAGTCGGCGCGAATGAACAGCGCGGGACCGGCGGTTGGTGGGATTGGCACCCCTCGAAAACCGCCCTCGAATATCTGTGGCGCACAGGCCGCATCACCGTGAGCCGGCGCGAGGGGTTTCGCAAACTCTATGATTTGACGGAAAATGTCATTCCACAAGACATACGCAACGCCCATCCCTCGCTTGATGAAAGCCGAGATTGGGCCTGCCAAGGAGCACTGCGCGCCCTAGGATTTGCAACTGCGAAAGAAGTGAGTGAATTTTATGACTTTGTGACCGTTGCCGAGGCCCGGGCCTGGATCGCGCGCGGGCTTAAATCGGGCGCACTGCGCGACATTAAAACCGAAGCCGCCAACGGCCAACTGCGCGACCGGGTGGCGTTCACGCAAGACTGGCCCAACCTACAAGAGCCTTTGGCCACCTCCAACCGCCTGCGCATTCTCAGCCCGTTCGATCCAGCGCTGCGCAATCGTGCACGCGCGGAAGAGATTTTTGGCTTTTCCTATCGCATCGAGGTTTTCGTTCCAGCTGCGCAACGCTAATATGGATATTATGTCTTTCCAATATTAGAAGGCAGCGCCCTTATTTCCCGCATAGAAATCAAGGCCAATAGAAAGAAAAATGCAATTGAAATTATAGGTTTTTGGCCTGAAGCTGATGTAAAATTCAATCCCGCGCGCATGGAAAGGCTGATCGCAGAGCTCAAGCGCATCTGCCTGTTGGCTGACTGCCGCGACATCTCTGGCCTGGGGGTTTTGCGGAGTATTTAAGGCAAAAATTCCGGTCAAATATCCAGCTTCAGCACCCCGCCCGCCTCGGCTGCTCGGCTTTGGCACAGGATGACAGTGGTTTCGCGCTGCGCCGCCGAGAGCACAAAGTCACGATGCTCCACCTCACCCGATAGCACCGTGCATTTGCACACACCGCAGAGCCCATCAGCACATTTCACATCCACCGGTATCCCTGCGGCGATCAGCGCATCACTGGCCGATTGCGTGGCCGTGACAGGAATTTTTTGCCCATTCGCCCGCTCAATCTCAAAGGGATGGTTTTCCCACTCCGGCAGCTCCGGCACGGTAAAGAACTCAGCATGCAGCGCCGCCTCCGGGTAACCAATAGAGCGGGCATGGTCTAAAATGGCGCTCATATAAGCATCTGGTCCACATACATAAATATGTGTCCCAGCTTCATAGGCCGGCACGTCTCGGGCAATATCAAGGCGCGTGCCCTGATCGGAGTAATGCCGGCTGACACGATCGGCCCAAGCCAAACCGTCAAATGCGCCATCAAAGGCAGCCTTTGACTTTTGACTGGCCGAATACATCAGGCGAAACCGTCCCCCTTTGCGATGAAGCTCATGGGCAAAGGCCAGCATCGGCGTCACACCGATACCGCCGCCAAAGAGTAAGGACAGCTTGGCCGAAGGTTCCAATTCAAAATGATTAATAGGTTTGGAAACAAAAACACGCCGGCCGGGCTCAAAAATTCGGTGCATCAATTGCGAGCCCCCCCGCCCCTCGGGCTCCTGCAGCACTGCGATTTCATAACAGCTGCGATCGGCAGGATCGCCGCACATGGAATATTGCCGCAAAAATTCGGGCGCGACAACAATGTCCAAATGCGCCCCCGCCGTCCATTGGGGCAAATCCGCGCCATCCACCGCCACAAGCCTGTATTTCTTGACCGCACCCGGCCAATCTTCCACCTCAGCGACAGACATTTGAATGACCGGCGCTTCGTGATCATTTTGGTAAAGATGCAAGTGATCCCGCGCACCTGTGGCAGATTTTTCTTGATAGACCTCTGCTGTGATCATGGCCTGATAGGCCTCAATGCCAGCTTCGCGGTCCATCGGGGCCGGATATGGGAAGGGATGGGGTGCCAGGGGCGCGGGATACACCGCCAAAGTCTGGTCTTCGTACTTCAAATCCAAATCTTTTTGCAAAGATCGAGCATTGATCGGATGGGCTGTGGGGCGATATCCCCCCGCCTCGGTCAATTCTAAATCCCACCACCATTTTTTGACCGAATTCAGCTCACCATGACCGGCCATATCATCCATTTTTGCCAAAACTGGCGCCATCTGTGGCACGTTCATTGCCGCCCAGCGGAAAGGCGCTTCGGCAAACAACCCCTCAAGGTTCCAAGGGCAGGTTTTCATGCAGCGTCCACACATGGCGCCGCCCGGGGTGCTGATACGATAGCTGGCACATTTTTGACTGTCAGATTTCCAAATTTCATAGCCGTTGAACATCAATTTTGGCCCAGCCGTGATCGCCCCTGAGGGACATTCGCGCGCGCATTTATTGCAGCTTTGGCAAAAGCGCTGCAGGCCAAAATCTATCGGCATGTCATGAGACAGCGGCAGGCTCGTGGTCACCACACCCGATTTCAAACGTGGACCCAGAAAGGGGTTAAGGATCACCTCGCCGATACGGCTGACCTCTCCCAAACCGGAGAGCAAAAGCAAGGGCGGTTGCAACACCTCACCATCCATCACCGTATGCGCCTTGGCCATATAGCCCAAGTTTCGGATATGTTGCGCAATGATGCCGCCCAAAAGGGAAAACCGCAGATAGGCCCGCATGGATTGCGCCACGGAGATCCAATCGTCACCAGACGCGCCTTCCATCGTTTCAAACCCTTGATCAACAATCATGCTGATGGCCTGATCATGGGGCGGCAGGATGGGCGCGCCGCGGGCGTCATGGGAATACCACGACCATTCAGGGCAGCGCGACAGGCCGGTGGCATCAATGCCCAGAAAATAACTGGCCCCTTTGATGTTATCGGCTGCCACCTCGGGCGCAATCTGTTGCGCATGGGCGGCCGGCTCCCCGTCCTGCAAGAGCACAAAGGCACCGAGCAGCCGGCGTTGCGCAGAGCTGGGCGCAGCCTTGCGCGCGTAGTGACCCGCCGTGGCGCCCTTTTGCAGCGCCGGTCCCATATCGCCAAATTGCGCGCGGGCGAACATATCCGTGCGTTTGGGCACCCGGGCCACATTCGGCTCATCAATATAGGTCGTGGGGGTCTCAACGCGCTTTAGGGTTTCAAACGGATGGGCACCCTGGGCGTATTCTCGCCGCGCATAGGGATCATGAGAGCGGCGGCTCGCGCCGCCATGGCGGCCCAAAGTCCAATCCAGCCCCATAAGGGCGGATTGCGGTTGATCGGCAGCCAAAGGCAAATCCGGTGCCAGCGCCATATCGGTGGTGACGGCGGCCAAACCAAATCTTTGACCCAACCAAGGATGGCTGATCTGCTCCCCCGCCACCTGCGCCAAGCCAGCCTTCACCGCCAAGCGGGCCAAATCCACATCACAGGTGGTGGCCGAATGCGCCCGCGCACTGTACCCCAAAATTCGAATATAATTGGCCAAAACCGTGGCGGTTTCTGTCCCCAGAACGGCCGCGCGTTCGGCCTGCGCGTCTTGCACCCAATCGCAGCCGATCTCCCCAGGTCTCGGATCCCGCCGATAGGCCACCAAAAAGACCAAAGCATATGTATGATGATCCATTGGCTGGGGCTTGGCCGCCATGCTTTCTCTCAAATCCGCCATGATCACATCAATGCCAGCGGCCAAAGTCTTGGTTTGGCGGGTTTGCAGAGCATGGGACAAGCGGTCAATTTGCGGGTTGCGCCGCGCAGCTGCCAACCTGTCCGCCTGGCCCAAAGGCGCTATGCCAACCATGGAGATATCATTAAAATAGGCGAAGGATTTGAGGTGACGGGAGCGCTCGAGACGGTCCTCTGGAATTTCCGAGGGCGCTTGATTTTGCGGGCCATCGCGCACCGCATCCATCATGGCTTGAAATTCCGCCATCGCCGGCACCAAGCTGGCACTGCCTGCGGGCCGCTGAAAGGACAGATCCGGCCATGGGGCAAGCCCATCAAGATCGGGCATATGCGCGCTACGTTTCAAAATTTCCGTAGGAAAGCGCCCCATATGCACTGGGCGATTGCGATCTGAAAACAGCTTAGCCATGGGCGCGTCCTCTGAGTTTTGCTGTCATTGCCGCCAAAATGGACAGGGCAATCTCTGCCGGTGTGCGGCTGCCGATGTCGAGCCCCACTGGCCCTTGAATTCGGGCAAACTGCGCCGCGCTCACCCCCAGCTCCAGCATGGACTGGCGACGCTTGGCATGGGTGCGGGTGGATCCCAATGCCCCGATATAGAATGCATCGCTTGCAACTGCCTGTTGCAACGCGGGCGTGTCCATTTTGGGATCATGCGTCAGAGTCACAAACGCTGTGCGCCCATCGAGCGCCAGTCTGGCCAAAGCCTCCTCTGGCCAGTCGACAATCACCTCATGCCCGTCAAAACGGGCCGGGCTTGCGAAACTGTCGCGCGGATCAATGATGGTCACGAGATAGCCCGCCATCTGCGCCATTGGGGCCAAATATTGCGCAATATGCACCGCGCCAATGATCACCAAGCGCAGGGGCACGGTTTGCACATAGGTGAAGACATCCCCCGCAAGCCCGCCACCTGCCTCAATAACGGCAAGGTCAGTTTGCGCCAAAATCAATTCGCGCTGCCAGCTGGACAAGTCCAACCTCACTGCAATGGGCTGTCGGGCAGCTTGCGCTTCAACGAGACGCTCCAGCATGGCCGGATCCACACCCTGACCCTGCCCCACGGGCTCGACCACCAGTTCAATCTCACCGCCACAGGCCAGCCCGACAGCGAAAGCATCCGCATCGGCAACCCCGTAGAGCAGGCGTCGGCACTGCCCCGCCTCCAATGCCTCCAGAGCCTCCAAGACCACCGCGCCTTCAACGCAGCCGCCTGAGACAGACCCGTGAAAGCTGCCATCTGCGCAAATCAACATCTGAGCGCCAACGGGCCGAGGCGCAGATCCCCATGTGGCCATAACCGTCGCCAGCGCCACAGGCTGCCCCTGCCGGTGCAGCCGCAAGGCCATTGCTGTCATCTCTTCTGCGACTGCCATTTCAACGGCCCCATTGTTTTCCAAATAGCACATAAGGTGCCAAGGCAGACTACGAGCAATCGCAGCGGCCTGTCCAGCGGCGCCTCACATCTTCTGCGGTCTTGCCCAGCGCATCACTCTGCAGCTAAGCCATTGCGGGCCAAAAGCTCAAGATAAAGCGCCGCATGATCCAAGCCTGCGCCATCCATCTCGTGCACCAAATGATCAAAACGGTCACGGGTATTTTGCAAACTGGGCAAGCGCAGCCCGAAACTCTCCGCTTCGGCCAAGGCATTGTTGAGGTCTTTGAGCTGCAATGTGCACAGACCGCCGGGGGTGAAATCCATTGTCGTCATACGTGCACCGTGCAATTGCAAAATCGTACTGTCAGCAAATCCGCCTTTCAAAGCCGCGCGCACAGCTGCAGGATCAGCGCCGCCTTTTTGCAGCATCAACATCGCTTCCGCCACAGCCCCAATGGTGATGCCGACGATGGCTTGATTGGCCAATTTTGCCAATTGCCCCGCGCCAATCGGCCCAACATGCACCGGTCGCCCCATGGCGCTCAGCGCGGGCGCAACAGTCTCGAAGTCCTCAGGCGCGCCACCGGCCATAATCGCCAGGCTGGCCTCCTCGGCGCCCTTGGTCCCCCCGGACACTGGCGCATCCACATAAGACACACCCAGCTGCGCCAAATCTTCATCTGCGGCCCGGGCCTCTTCAGGTTTGATGGATCCCATCTCTACCCAGACCGTGCCAGGACGCACGGCGGCGCGCAGCGCCGGGTCAGATTGCACCAACACCCCGGTCGGCCCATCCGACAGCATCGAGATGACGATATCTGCCTCAGCGACCGCCGCGGCCGCATGCTCCGCCACAACAGCCCCAAAGGCGCTTAAGGACATAGCCTTCGCAGCCGTACGGTTCCAGACCCGTGTTGAAAACCCTGCTTGGCACAGGTTCCGCGCCATAGGCGCTCCCATAAGCCCTGTTCCCAAGACTGCGATCTTCTGATGGTTTGACATAACTTGACCCTTTGTAAGCAACGCGGGCCTGCCGCCCTTGGCGCATTTGTGCGACTGGCTTTGGCAAATTGCAACAGCTTAAGTCACCTAACAAGGACCTCTGTATAACCCAACCGCCAAGCCAAACACTTTGCCCGGTGGCAACTCCAGGCTGCGCCTGCCTGCCCCCCGGCAGGCGCATTCACCATCTGGGTATACTGGATATATGGTTATTGCTCAAATTTTGCAGTGACTTCGCCACCAAACATATGCGCCCGCCCAGGCAGGCGCTGCCCTCATTTCGTGTTGAGATGGTGTTATGCAGATGTCTTTCAGAGGTTCTGGCAGCCGCCCATGGCGCCCAGCCTATGGCACCAAAGCGCCATGGCTATAAAATTACAGATTTGTTCCAAAACCTTATTGCCTAATGGCAAAGAGCCATGCACATTCACCATCTCAAAATACAAGACAGGAGGTCCAGATGGGACGACTTTCAGGAAAACGCGCTTTGGTAACCGCCGCAGGACAAGGCATTGGCAGAGCCACCGCTTTGGCCATGGCCGCTGAAGGCGCCAAAGTCTTTGCCACAGACATAAATCCTGAGACTTTGGCTGAGGTGCAAAGTGCCAGCACTGGGCAAATGGAAACCTATGTGCTCGACGTGCTTGACGCGACCTCAACCCGTGAGGGCATCGACCGCGCGCAGCCAGATATTTTGTTTAATGGCGCGGGCTTTGTGCATCACGGGACCATAATCGATGCCACGGAAGATGAATGGGATTTTGCATTCAACCTCAATGTTCGCTCGATGATGCGCACCATCCAAGCCGCGCTACCGGGTATGCTGGAACGTGGTGGCGGCTCGATTATCAATATGTCCTCCGCCTGTTCCTCTATTATTGGCGCTCCCAATCGCTTTATCTACGGCACAACCAAAGCGGCCGTGATCGGCCTGACCAAATCCGTGGCCATTGATTACATCAAACAGGGGATTCGCTGTAATGCAATTTGTCCCGGCACTGTTGAAAGCCCCTCACTACATGACCGCCTGCGGGCCACTGGAGATGAGGTGCAAGCCATGAAAGACTTTGTTGCCCGCCAACCCATGGGCCGCATTGGCACAGCCGAAGAAATAGCAGCCCTTGCAGTTTACCTAGGATCGGATGAAAGTGCCTTCACAACCGCCACAACACAGGTCATTGATGGCGGCTGGTCAAACTAATCACTGGCGACCAAAATTTTAACTTAACGAGGACGATCCGCGTGTCAGATATCAAACCGAAATTGCGATCCCAACAGTGGTTCAACAATCCCGACAATCAAGAGATGACAGCGCTCTATCTCGAACGCTATCTCAACTACGGTCTGACACGCCACGAGCTGCAATCGGGCAAGCCTATCATTGGCATTGCCCAGACCGGCAGCGACCTTAGCCCCTGCAATCGCCACCATATTGAACTGTCCAAACGGGTGCGTGATGGGGTCATTGCCGCCGGCGGCACGGTGATTGAAATTCCGGTGCATCCCATTCAGGAAACCGGCAAACGCCCAACGGCCATGTTGGACAGAAACCTGGCCTATCTGTCTTTGGTGGAAACCCTATTTGGCTATCCGATTGATGGGGTTGTGCTGAATATCGGCTGTGACAAAACCACGCCGGCTTTGTTGATGGCGGCCGCGACCGTCAATATCCCTGCCATTGCCCTATCCGTTGGCCCAATGCTCAACGGGTGGTTCGGCGGCAAGCGCACGGGCTCTGGCACGATCGTTTGGAAGGCCCGCGAGATGCAGGCCGCAGGTGAAATCGATGATGACGGCTTTATGGATATGGTGGCCTCCTCAACGCCTTCTGTTGGCTACTGCAACTCCATGGGCACCGCCACGACGATGAACTCTCTGGCCGAGGGGCTTGGTATGCAATTGCCCGGCTCCGCCGCCATCCCAGCACCCTATCGCGAGCGCGGGCAGATCAGCTATGAAACCGGGCTGCGGATTGTCGATATGGTGCATGAGGATTTGCGACCTGACCGCATCATGACCCGCGAGGCCTTTGAGAACGCGATTGTGATCAATTCAGCCATCGGCGGCTCAACCAATGCGCCAATTCACCTGAACGGCATCGCCAAACATCTCGGCGTGGCCTTGAACAATGATGATTGGCAAAAACTCGGCCATAAGGTGCCGCTCTTGGTCAACCTGCAACCGGCGGGCGAATATCTTGGCGAAGATTACCACCGGGCCGGTGGCGTGCCGGCGGTGGTCGGCGAATTGCTCGCCGCAGGGCTGCTGCCGCACCCGGATGTCCTAACTGCCAATGGCAAAACCATTGCTGAGAATTGCCAAGATTGCCGCAGCACCAATACCGATGTGATCAAGCAAGTCACAGCGCCACTGGTTGATGCTGCCGGCTTTATCAACTTGAAAGGCAATCTGTTCGACAGCGCGATCATGAAAACTTCGGTGATCTCACAAGAGTTTCGCAGGCGCTACCTGTCTGATCCGGCCAACCCAAATTGCTTTGAAGGGCGTGCCATCGTCTTCGACGGGCCGGAACACTTCCACCATGGCATTGATGATCCAAGCCTGAACATCGATGAGAACTGCGTCTTAATCATGCGCGGCGCCGGACCAATTGGCTATCCCGGCGGGGCGGAGGTCGTAAATATGCGCCCGCCGTCCTATCTTTTGACCAAGGGCATCACCTCTCTGCCCTGTTTGGGCGATGGGCGGCAATCGGGCACCTCTGGATCACCTTCAATCCTAAACGCCTCACCGGAAGCGGCGGATGGTGGCGGCTTGGGTCTGGTGCAAACTGGCGATATGATCCGTATTGATCTGAATGCCTGCACCGCCGATATGCTGGTTGAACCGGACGAGCTTGAGCGCCGCAGAGCCGCTCTTGGAACGCGTCCCTTCACCCCTGACAGCCAAACCCCTTGGCAAGAATTGTTCCGCGAAAAAGTCAGACCCTTCTCAGAAGGCATGACTCTAGACGGGGCGCATGAATATCAAGACATCGCGCGCAAACATATGCCGCGTGACAACCACTAGGAGTTTTTTATGAAATTAGTCCGCTATGGCGATATTGGCGCAGAGTGCCCCGGTTTGATCGATCCCGAAGGCGTGCTGCGCGACCTTTCAGATCATGTGACAGATATCAACGCAAGCGTGCTCGGCGATGCGGCCTTGGCCCGCCTGCGGGCGCTGGACCCAAGCGCCTTGCCTGCGGTCAACGGGTCACCGCGCCTAGGCCCAGTTGTGGGCGATATCGGCAAGTTTCTCTGCATCGGCTTGAATTATTCCGACCACGCAGCAGAAACCGGAGCCGCCATCCCTGAACATCCCATTTTGTTTTTCAAAGCCAATTCCGCCATCGTCGGCGCCAATGATGATGTGGTGATGCCCCGCGGCTCGACCCATACGGATTGGGAGGTGGAACTCGGGGTGGTGATTGGCACGGCCGCAAAATATGTCAGCGAAGAAGACGCTTTGAACCACGTGGCCGGCTATTGCATCGTCAACGATGTCTCAGAGAGGCATTTCCAAACGCAGCTGACCGGGCAATGGACCAAGGGCAAAAGCTGCGACACCTTCGGCCCCACCGGCCCCTATCTCGTCACGCGCGATGAAATTGCCAATCCGCAGGCTCTCGACATGTCACTGGATGTGAACGGCAAACGCATGCAAGCCGGCAATACGGCGACCATGATCTTCACGGTCGCGCAAATTATCAGCCACCTGTCTCAGCTCATGACGCTCCACCCCGGAGATGTCATCACCACCGGAACCCCTCCGGGCGTGGGGATGGGCATGAAACCGGAGCCGGTCTACCTCAAGCCCGGCGATGTGATGGAGCTTGAAATCTCTGGCCTGGGCAAGCAGCGCCAAACCGTGCGCCAAGACGCATAACCAACAAGGCACGCCCCACCTGTGAGGCCGCTCATGGGTGGGGAGATCCAAATGTGACCCCTCTGCCCTCCCATGACTGCCATTTCCACCATACGCAATCTTGGACCGGCCATGGAAGCCGAGTTAAATGCGGCCGGCATCCCAACCGCGGAGGCCTTGCGGGCCTGCGGCGCAGATGAGGCCTACCGCCGATTGCTTCGCTCCGGCGCGCGGCCGCATTTCATCGCCTATTATGTGCTGCATATGGCGCTGCAAGGCCGCCCATGGAACGATTGCAAAGGTGCGGAGAAAGCGGCCCTGCGCGGGGATTTCGACGCGCTGGTCGCCGAGCACCGGGGCCTCAACGATCACGGCATTGAAAAAATCCTAGATTGCATCGGCACAGGCCTGCGGCGATAAAAAAGGCCACACCCCGAAGGGTGCAGCCCAAAAGCCCGATGGGTTTTATTTAGCCAACCAGTTCAAGACCGGAAAAGAAATAGGCAATCTCTTGTGCGGCAGTCTCGGGCGCATCTGAGCCATGCACGGAGTTTTCACCAACAGATTCGGCAAATTCTGCGCGGATGGTGCCGGCGGCGGCATCTGCGGGATTGGTTGCGCCCATGACTTCACGGTTCTTGGCAATGGCGCCTTCGCCTTCCAAAACCTGCGCCACAATGGGAGCGGAGGCCATGAATTCGCACAGCTCACCGTAAAACGGGCGCTCTTTATGCACCGCATAGAATTCACCGGCCTGAGCCATGGTCAAATGAATGCGTTTTTGCGCCACGATGCGCAGGCCAGCCTCTTCGAATTTGGCATTGATCTTGCCGGTCAGGTTGCGGCGGGTTGCATCAGGTTTGATGATTGAGAATGTGCGTTCCAGAGCCATGTTCAAGGGCCTTTCTATTGCGGATTGATATTGTCCGGCGCGTTAGCATGCGGCGCGCGGATTGGAAAGCCTTGATTGCACCGGCGCGGCGGCGGCGGGCCAGATTGCGCGAGCCGGCGCAATCGGCTAACCTGCGCCATATTCAGACAAAATGATTTCCATGCAGATAAAAAAATATAATGAACCCGCTGAACAGAGATTGATCCAAGCCTGCCGCGAGGGGGACGATACAATAATCAGTTGGGCGCGACCAGAAGCGGGCCGTGCCGACAACACCATCCGCGCCGGGCTGATCCGGACGCTGTTGCTGGGCCCCGGCGATTGTAAACCCCCAGCCCGCGGGCTGCGGATTTTCGGCGCATGAATCACCGGCAAGCTGGATCTTGAGGGCGAGGCCCTGCCGGTGCCGCTGGGGCTGATCCATTGCACCCTTGAAGAAGATATCATGCTGCGCGATTGCACCCTTCCCGGGCTCTACCTGACCGGCACTCATTTGCCCAAACTGAATGCGCAACGCCTGCAGTGCAACGGGCCGCTGCATCTGTCGGGTGGATTTCAAGCAACCGGTCTGGTCGATATGAGCGTCGCGACGATCATCGGGCAGCTGGACTGTGACGGCGGCAGGTTTTTGGCAAAGGATAAGGCGCTGAACTGTGAGACCATATCAGTCGGGGCAGATGTGTTATTGAGCGAAGAATTTGAGGCCCGGGGTAGGATCGTTCTGTTCCGGGCGGTGATTACCGGAAATTTGCAGATATCCGGTGCCACCCTCACCACGGGGTTAGTTGCTCAAGGGATGCGGGTGCGGGCCGGGTTTTTTTGGCGGAATGTAACGGGCGACGGGATCGAGGTTGATTTAATCGACGCCCATGTTGGCACCCTGATTGATAGTCCCGGCTCTTGGACGTCTGTGAAGCGCCTGCGCCTGTCTTCCTTTCGCTATGACCGGATCGAAAGCAAAATGGATGTGCAGGAACGCTTGGACTGGTTGGCCAAACATGACGCAACTGTGTGCCCGTTCACCCCGCAACCCTATGTGCAGCTGGCCAATGTCTTGCGCCGACAGGGGATGATTTCTGCGGTTAATACTGTGATGATCAAGCGTAAAGATCTTCAGCGCGACGCAGATATGGAACAAGCAGTTCAAGGAAATGAATGGTGGGGATTGTTTGCGCTGGTCATGTTGCTTCGCCCGTTCCTGAGCCTGCCTTTCAAATGGATGTTCGGATATGGTCACCAGCCCGCGCGGGTGTTGCTTTGGATCGCCGCTATCTTGGGGATCACCTTCTGGTTTGCCCAGAAAATCCACATCCACGGGCAGTTTGCGCCGACCTCCTCGGTCGTCTTGCCCTCGCAGGACTGGCTGGACAGTTTCCCAACGGACCCCGTCCCCGACTCGCCGCTCTGGCGCCTGCAGCTGGACGCTTGGGCGCAGACCACATCCGGGCGCGACTATACAAGCTTTAGCGCCTTTCTCTATGCGCTGGATTTATTTATCCCGCTGGATGCTTTGGGGCAGGAAAAAAATTGGGCGCCCTCAGCCGAACGGGGCTGGTGGGGCGATTGGGGCCACCGGCTGCGCTGGCTTGTGCAAATGGCCGGCTGGGTGATTACAGCCATAGGTGCGGCGGTGGTCACCGGGTTGATCGGTCGGCGGGATTGACCTTTCCTGCGCTTCGCGTCATGGGAGAGCCATGCTGAAAATCCAAGATATCACCTATGCCGTCGATGGCCGCCGCTTGTTTGAGGGCGCCAGTGCAACCATTCCCACCGGCCATAAAGTGGGCTTTGTCGGCCCCAATGGCACGGGAAAAACCACGCTTTTTCGCATTATACGCGGGGAATTGGCGCTGGAAAGCGGCGCGATTGAACTGCCCCGTCGGGCCAGGATTGGCGGCGTGGCGCAAGAGGCCCCGGCCAATGATCTGTCGCTGCTCGATACGGTTTTGGCCGCAGATGTCGAGCGGGCGGCGCTCTTGGCCGATACCAGCGAAGATCCCAACAGAATCGCCGAGGTGCAAACCCGTCTGGCCGATATTGATGCCTGGTCCGCCGAAGGGCGCGCCTCTGCCATTCTCAAAGGTCTGGGCTTTGACGAGGCGGCGCAAAAGCGCCCCTGCTCTGACTTCTCAGGCGGCTGGCGGATGCGGGTGGCCTTGGCGGCGGTGTTGTTTTCCGCGCCAGATCTTTTGTTGCTGGATGAGCCGACCAACTATCTCGATCTTGAGGGCACCATCTGGCTCGAAGCCTTTTTGGCGCGCTATCCGCATACGGTGGTGGTGATCAGCCACGACCGCGACTTGCTCAACCGCGCCGTGGGCGGGATCTTGCATCTTGAGAACAAGCAATTGACCTTCTACCAAGGCAATTACGATACATTCGCCAAAACCCGCGCCGCCAAACGCGCGGTGCAAGCGGCCGCGGCGAAAAAGCAATCGGCGCAGCGCGAGCATTTGCAAAGTTTTGTCGATCGCTTCAAGGCCAAGGCCTCCAAGGCCAAACAAGCGCAATCGCGCGTCAAGGCGCTGGAGCGCATGGAGCTGATCACCCCGCCGGAGGAGGTGGCAAAGCGGGTCTTTACCTTCCCGCAGCCCGAAGAGCTGTCACCTCCCATTGTTGCGATTGAAAACGGGGCCGTCGGTTATGGCGGGCCGGATATCCTGTCTCAGCTGGAGTTGCGGATTGATCAGGACGACCGCATTGCGCTTTTGGGCAAGAACGGTGAAGGAAAATCAACCCTGTCGAAGTTGATCTCTGGCCGGCTCAAAACCTCTGCCGGGCGGCTTGTGACCCATAACAAATTGCGCATTGGCTATTTTGCCCAGCATCAGGTCGATGAGCTGAACCTCGACGAAACACCGCTGCAACATTTGCAATCCGAACGCCCCGATCACAGCCCGGCCCGCCTGCGCGCCATGCTCTCGGGCTTTGGTCTGGGGCCCGATCAGGTCGATACAGTGGTTGCGCGTCTTTCAGGCGGGCAAAAGGCGCGCCTATCGCTCTTGTTGGCCACGTTGGATGCGCCGCATATGCTGATTTTGGATGAGCCGACAAACCACCTGGACATAGAAAGCCGCGAGGCCTTGGTGCAAGCGCTGACAACCTATTCTGGCGCGGTGATTTTGGTGAGCCATGACATGCATCTTTTATCGCTCGTAGCCGACCGTTTGTGGTTGGTCTCGGGCGGTCGGGTCACACCGTTTGACCAAGATCTCGCGGCCTATCGCGATTTTCTTCTCGGCGGCACCGCGCCCAAGAAATCCTCTGAAAAGCCCAAGATCAAAAAGCCCGGACGCGAGTTGCGGATTGCGGCCCGCAGCGAGCTGAAACGCGCAGAAGAGCGTATCGAAAAAATCACCGTGATGCATGGAAAATTGCAAGAAAAGCTCTCAGATCCAAAGCTCTATGAGGATCATAATGCCGCCGACCTTGCGGTCTGGCAAAAAAAGTTTCATGAAGTGGAGACCGCCCTGTTGCGGGCCGAAAAGCTATGGCTCAACGCCAGTGAAACTGTAGAGAAATTGGAAAATGTCTGAGTTGATTGATACGCTGCCGCTGATTTGGGCTTTTGCGACCTTATTCGTGGTGATTGATCCGATCGGTCTGGCGCCGATTTTTGTGGCTCTGACCCAGGGAATCGAGCCCAAAAAGCGCAAGGCCATTGGGATGCGCGCCTGTATGATCGCCTTTGTTATTCTGGCGCTCTTTGGATTCTTCGGCGAGTCTGTTTTAGGGTTTGCGGGAATCTCGATGCCGGCCTTTCAAATTGCCGGTGGGGTTTTATTGTTCTTAACCGCCCTAGAAATGCTATTTGAGCTGCGCGCCAAACGGCGCAGCACCAAGGGCGATGACGTTGAGGATGATGACAACGATCCATCCGTCTTCCCTCTGGCCACCCCCCTGATTGCCGGACCCGGGGCGATTGCGACGGTCATTTTGTTGACCAATGAGGCACAGGGCAATCTATTGCAGCAAATCAGTGTGATTGTGGTGATGGGCGCGGTGGTTCTCACAGCCTTTATTCTATTCATGCTCGCGGGAGTCATGGAGCGCGCCTTGGGGCAAACCGGAATTTTGGTGGTCAGCCGGGTCTTGGGCATGCTATTGGCGGCCTTAGCGGTGCAATTTATCTTAAACGGATTGCTGGGCTTTAGCGCGACCCTGGGCTAAAGCGGCTCTCTCGCGCACATTAGGAAGGCTGACATGAGCGGCGACTCACTTGCAAGTCTTGGATATTTGGCCCTGCTGCTCTTGGCTTTGGGCGGCGCCTATTTGGCGAGCCATCGCCAATCGGTCGGCAAATCGCTGCAAATGGCTCTGGTCTGGGGCATGATCTTCATGGGCTGCATGGCCATTTATGGCCTCTGGGGCGATATCAGTCGCGATTATGGCCGCAAAAGCTTGCCCATCACCCGGCAGGACGGCGCAATTGCCCTGCCCCGCGCGCCCGACGGGTATTACTATGTGACAGCTGAGGTGAATGGCACCGAAATTGATTTTCTGGTCGACACCGGGGCCAGTGATATCGTTTTGTCGCGAAAAGATGCCGCACGCATTGGCTTTGACTTAGACGAACTGGCGTTTTTGGGCAGCGCGCGCACTGCAAATGGCGTTGTGCCTATCGCCTATAGCCGCCTCAAAACCATTCGCCTTGGCCCCTATTTGGACCAAGGCATCTCCGTATCAATCAATGGCGGTGAGATGGACAAAAGCCTGTTGGGTATGAGCTACCTCGGGCGTTTTGGGCGGATTGAAATTGCCCAAGATCAACTGATCCTGCAGCGCTGAACCCGTTTGAAAACCTATTGGCCTTTAGGGAGTAGACCTAGGCATTGCTGGCTTCTTTCTCAGCCTGGAGCGCCCAATTGCCTTGGGCCTGGCTCCAATATTTCGCCGCAATTCCCGCCTCTGTCAGAGATTTCCATTGCGCCCGCGCGTTTTGCATATGCTGGCCATTGTCATCTTGAAATAGGATGCACACGCGCTTGCTGGATAGGACCTCATCGGCGGTGATGGCGCTGCCGCCGATGCAAATCAAACAATCATGCGGCGCCTCATGACCCTCGAGCGCCAGCAATACAGGCTGATCGGCCTCCTGAGCTGCGCCGGCAAGACCATGGGGCAGGAACTCTTCGGCCGGTCCCTGCCACAAGGCATCATCAAGCTGCTGTATTTCCGCTGCCTCACGGCCTCGGATCACCACCCTCCAGCCATTGGCCAGGCATTTGCTCAAAAGTGGGCGCAGGGCCTGATCCACCCTCTGGCGCGTCAGGTGGTAAAAATAGACCTCACTCACCCGGCGCATCCTCGCCCTTGATCTCGTAATGATCTGCAATCAGACGGTTCAAGGCCCGCACGCCCCATCCGGTGGCGCCTTTTGGCGCAAAGGCGCTTTCCGAGGCAATGGAGGCCACGCCAGCGATATCCAAATGCGCCCAAGGCATATCATCTTTCACAAACCGCTGCAGAAACTGCCCAGCCGTGATCGATCCCGCCGCCCGCGTGCCCACATTTTTCATATCAGCAATGCGCGATTTGAGCATTTTATCATAGGCCGGCGCCAAGGGCATACGCCAAGCGCCTTCGCCTTCGGCCGTGGCCGCCGTGATGAAATCCTTAGACAATTTGTCATCATTGGAAAACACACCGGCCATTTCATGGCCCAGCCCGATGATGATGGCTCCGGTCAAAGTCGCCAGATTGATCATGCCGCTGGGTGCGAAACGTTCTTGCGTGTACCAAAGAATATCGGCCAGAACCAAACGACCTTCAGCATCCGTATTGATGACTTCGACCGTGTCGCCTTTCATGGATGTGATAACATCGCCGGGGCGCACAGCATTGCCAGACGGCATATTCTCCACCAGCCCCACAACGCCGACCACATTGGCCTTAGCCCCGCGCTGCGCCAAGGCTTTCATCACCCCCGCAACAACGCCTGCGCCGCCCATATCCATAGTCATATCTTCCATGCCGCCCGCCGGCTTCAAGGAGATGCCGCCGGTGTCAAAGACAACCCCCTTGCCGACCAGGGCAAATGGCACCTCGTCGCCGCCACCGTTCCAGTGCATGACCACGACCTTGGAGGGGCTGTCAGATCCCTGGCCCACGCACAAAAGAGTGCGCATACCAAGTTTTTCCAGCTCCGCTTCCTCCAACACGTCCACGTTGATCCCTAAATCGCTTAAAGCCGCAAGCTGCTCGGCAAAATGGCTCGTTGTCAGCACATTGGCCGGCGCGTTGGTCAGGTCACGCGTGGTGATCACGAGCTTGCGCGGCAGCGGCTGCGCGCCCTCCTGGATCCAGATCTGCCAATCGACCTGCGGGGCGCGGAAGGCGAGGTGGTCGCAGCGCACGCCCTCGATCACCGCCTTGCCGACCACGAAGCCGTCGGTGACCCCGTCCATCAGGATGTCGTAGGCGTTCTTGTTGAGCAGGTCGCCGGCCGGCGCGACGATGTCGAGCTTGGTGCGCGCGAAGTCGAGCATGCCTTCCAGCGTGT
>ENA-UOYH01000282-UOYH01000282.1-marine-metagenome-genome-assembly--contig:-NODE-282-length-20761-cov-5.266728_pt1 | contig 20761 bp, 18 predicted proteins | sample MGYA00238175_ERZ767261 | MGnify/ENA primary metagenome ERZ767261 (study PRJEB28946, sample SAMN06267185) | marine metagenome | isolation source: Columbia River Estuary | place: USA:Columbia River Estuary...
CTCTATTGAAGGGGGAAGCCCAAATTCAGTTGCGCAAGGACAGCATCACCGCCGCAGGTCAAGAGCGGCAATCGGCGGTCAAATCCTTGGTGTCAGAGGAAGATGCGCCACTTCTATCTGCGCTTAAAGCCAAGAGGCGCGCTTTGTCCGAACAACAAAAGGTGCCAGCCTATATTATTTTCAATGATAAAACCCTCATTGAAATGGCAGAACGCCGCCCGCAGAACTTGGATCAAATGGCCTCAATTGGTGGTGTGGGGGCGAAGAAATTGGAAAGCTATGGGCAGGCCTTTCTATCGGTGATCACAGGAGAGCAGCCCCCGGTCCACCCGGCACGGCGCAAAATGGCCGGGCGCCCAGAGGGGGAGCTTTTTGATCAGCTGCTAGAGCGGCAATTGCAATTGGCCCGTGGGGCCTTTGATGGGGAAAAACCGTTGAGCTGTTCGACCGCAACCCTGCGTATGATCGCACAAAGGCGACCAAGCTCATTAGAACAATTGGCGCAAATTTCCGGAATGACGCCCGCCCGAACTGAACGTTTTGGCTTGGCCTTTTTAGAAATCTTGCAGTCTGCCTAGACTGCTCTAGGTTAAGGGTTCAGAGGAGAGACACACGATGTTGGTTTGTATTTCACCGGCGAAAAAGCTGGACTGGTCAGAGGCGCCGCGCTCAGATGTCACCACACCAGATTTTTCTGCTGATGCCTTGAACTTGGCGAAAACGGCGCGGGATCTTTCGGTGCCACAGTTGCAAAAGCTGATGTCGATCAGCGAAAATCTTGCGCGGCTGAACCACGAGCGCTTCGTGGCCTTTGCGGACAAGCCAGCGGATGAAGCTTTGCGTCCCGCCGCTTTGGCCTTTGCGGGAGACACATACCAAGGCCTGGAAGCGGCGAGCTTCAGCGAGGATGATATGCGCTGGGCACAGGAGCATCTGCGTATTCTCTCTGGGCTTTACGGTGTTTTGCGGCCTTTGGATCAAATCCAAGCCTACCGGCTTGAAATGGGCAGCCGCTTGAAAACGGATCGCGGCGGATCTCTTTATGCCTATTGGGGGCAGGAGTTGTCAAAGGCGTTAAACGCACAGGCCAAGGCGACCGGTGCGCAGGCGCTGGTCAACTGTGCAAGCCAAGAATACTTCGGTGCTGTGGATGTCTCTGCGCTGCATCTGCCGATCATCACGCCGCAATTTCTGGAGCTGAAAGAGGGTAAGGCGAAGATTGTGAGCTTCTACGCCAAGAAAGCCCGCGGGGCGATGGCGCGATTTATTGTCCAGAACCGATTGTCAGATCCTGCGCAAATCGTGGAGTTTGATTTGGGTGGATATGCCTATCAACCTGAGCAATCCACGCCAGAAAAACCGGTCTTCCTGCGTGATTATCCCGCCTAGGTGCCAAATATGGCTGTCGCATGTTGGCTGAGGTAGATTTTTAACCATGGGGTAAAAACCTCTGGCTGCGCTGCAATCTCATGGGTGAGATCCTTTAGATTTTGCCAGCGATGATCCATCACCTCTTCGGGATTGGGGCGAATGGTGATCTGGGTGACTTGCAGCGTAAAAATTTCCACCACCTCATGCTCAATCATACCGCCGCCCACATCAGCGCGATATTCTACCGTGCCGCGGTACACAGGGATTTGGTCCGCCAGCCCCAATTCTTCCTCAAGCCGGCGCTGGGCGCAGTCAAAACCAGCTTCGCCCCATTCCGGATGTGTGCAGCAGGCATTGGCCCAAAGGCCGGGGGTGTGATATTTGCTCATGGCGCGGCGTTGCAACAATGTCTCCGCACCCCGCATCACAAAAACAGACACTGCTTTATGCTTCAATCCGCGCAGATGGGTTTGCAGCTTTTCAACTGGCTGCAACTGACCGTCTATCCATGCGGGAATCATTATGTTCATTCATTCTGCCCTTAGGTGTTGCGCCTCCTATAGGGCGAAATATGCCTCTGCAAAAGCGATGACAGGGCGGCTTTGTTGCCTATGGTGTTCAAAAGCTCTGAATTTCATATCACGGGGGCGGAAATGTCGCGGGCAATTCGATCAAAACTTGCCTATAGGTGCAGAAATATGACGCACCGAGCCTATATACCACAGGGAGCAGAGACAGCGGCCTTGTCATCCGCCTTTGCACCAACTGGACCAGCAGAAAGAATACGCCATGTCGTTTGATCACTTTTTCAAAAACCAACTTGAGCAGTTGAAACAGGATGGCAATTATCGGTATTTCGCCGATCTTGAACGGAAAACCGGTAAGTTTCCTCAGGCCACCAATCATTTTGAGGGCGGCACTCGGGATGTTACGGTTTGGTGTTCCAACGATTATTTGGGCATGGGCCAGCATCCTGCGGTGATTGCCGCGATGCAAGAGGCTGTCGGGCGCTGCGGTACAGGCGCAGGTGGCACGCGCAATATAAGCGGAACCAATCACGACCACTTGCTGCTTGAGGCTGAGCTGGCGGATTTGCACGGCAAAGAGGCCGCGCTTTTGTTCACCTCTGGCTATGTGTCCAACTGGACAACATTGGCCACGCTGGGAGCGAAAATCCCCAATGCGGTGATTTTGTCAGACAGCGAAAACCACGCGTCGATGATTGAAGGCATTCGTCATTCTAAAGCCGAAAAAATGATTTGGGCACATAATGATGTAGAAGACCTCGACCGTAAGTTGACCGCTTGCGCAGACCGGCCGAAGATTGTCGCTTTTGAAAGCGTCTACTCTATGGATGGGGATATTGCACCGATTGCCGCGATATTGGATGTTTGTGAAAAACACGGGGCGCTCACCTATCTTGATGAGGTTCATGCGGTTGGCATGTATGGCCCGCGTGGCGGTGGCATCAGTGAGCGTGAAGGTTTGGCGCATCGTATCGACATCATTGAGGGCACCCTAGGCAAAGCCTTTGGCTGTGTTGGTGGCTATATCACCGGCTCAGAAGCGATGTGCGATTTTATCCGGTCTTTTGGCTCGGGATTCATTTTTACCACGGCCCTGCCTCCTGCGGTTGCAGCCGCGGCGCGTACCTCTATTGCGCATCTCAAAACCAGCTCCGTAGAGCGGATGGGTCAACGGGCACAGGTGGCGCGTCTGCGCGCTGGGCTCGATAAGGCCGGGATTCCACATTTGGCAAATGACAGCCATATCGTGCCGGTGATGATCAAAGATGCTGTAAAAACCAAAATGCTGGCCGATTATTTGATGGACAGCTTTGGCATCTATGTTCAGCCTATTAATTACCCGACCGTTCCAAGAGGCACTGAGCGTCTGCGGTTTACACCCTCGCCTTTGCACAGTGATGCTGATGTGGATCACTTGGTCGCGGCCCTGTCTGAGCTGTGGAAACAATGCGCTGTGTCCCATGTGGCCGCCTAAAACGCAGTTATTAAATCACCGTTTTGATCGTCATGAAATTTAAGGGAGAATGATATGAACAGGTTTATTTTTGCATTATTCGCAGGGGTTCTGGCCTCTGGGGCTTTGGCGGATGGTCACAGCGCCTCTGGTGACGCATCCGCAGGAGAGGTGGCCTTTAACAAGCAATGTGTTGCCTGTCATGTGGTTGTGACGGATGCCGGCGAAAAGCTGGCGGGGCGCAACAGTAAATCTGGCCCAAACCTGTATAATATCGCCGGTGCAACAGCAGGTGCCGTACCGGGCTACCGTTACGGGAAATCTTTGGTGAAGGCCGGCGCAGAGCTGGGTTTGATTTGGACAGAAGAGACATTTTCGGCCTATGTCCAAGATCCAAAGGATTTTTTAAAGGTATTTCTCGACGATAAAAAAGCTCGGGCGAAAATGAGCTTTAAAGTGCGGAAGGAAGAAGACGCGCGCAATATTTACGCTTATTTGTATAGTATCGGCAGCAAGTAGGAGTTCTACGTTTCGATTTTTGAGGGGCGCCGCTGTTGTCAGGGGCACCCCGTGTTGGGTTCTAAATCCGCTCAATTGCCACGGCGATCCCTTGGCCACCGCCGATGCACATCGTGGCGAGGCCCTTTGAGCCGCCGCTGCGTTCCAATTCGGCCATGAGCTTCACCATGATGATGGCGCCTGTCGCCCCCACTGGGTGACCCAGAGCAATTGCACCGCCGTTCGGGTTGACCCGTGCAGGGTCCAAGCCAAGGCCACGATTAACCGCGACAGCCTGTGCCGCGAAGGCTTCATTGCTCTCAACAACGTCAAAATCATGGATGGTCAATCCGGTTTTCGCCATCAGGTTTTCCACCGCAGGCACCGGCCCAATGCCCATCACTTCCGGCCGCACACCGGCGTGACCATAGCCGAGCAGGCGGAATTTTGGAGTGAGGCCGGCGCGTTCGGCTGCGTCAGCGCGCGCCAAGACAATTGCGGCAGCTCCGTCATTTATGCCCGAGGCATTTCCAGCAGTGACGGTTCCCTCCTTTTGGAAGACCGTCCGCAGTCCGGCTAAAACCTCTGCGCTGGTGGCTTTGGGATGTTCATCGGTGATGAAATCCACCATATCGCGTTTGACTTTGATCGGCACGGGGGTGATTTGGTCGACAAAGCGCCCGTCTGCAATCGCCGCTGCGGCGCGGTTCTGGCTTTCCAAAGCAAAGGCATCTTGATCGGCGCGGGTGATGGCATGTTCTTGTGCAACATTCTCGGCGGTGATTCCCATATGGCCTGTGCCAAAGGGGCAGTGCAATGCGCCAAGCATCATGTCGAGTGTTTTGACATCCCCCATCTTCTGGCCCCAACGCTGTGCCTGCATGATATAGGGTGCGCGGCTCATATTCTCTGCGCCGCCAGCCAGTCCAAAATCTGCATCGCCAAGCATCAAGGATTGCGCCACAGAGACGATGGCCTGCAGACCCGATCCGCAAAGGCGATTGACGTTCATGGCCGGCGTTTGGTCAGAGATGCCAGCCTCCATGGCGGCGACCCGGGACAGATACATATCGCGCGGTTCGGTGTTGATGACATGACCAAAGGCGACATGGCCGATTTGCTCGGCTGCAACCTCTGCGCGGGTGAGCGCGGCTTTGGCCGCGATTGCCCCTAGATCAATTGGGCTGACACCCGCGAGGCTGCCGCCAAAAGTGCCAATAGCTGTGCGTGCGCCACCAAGAATTACGATATCTGTCATTTTGTCCTCCATTTCATCCAGTCTAAAGTAAATCTGGTGAAAGTAGAGAGGCTTTTTTGGACGTGCCGCCGCGTAAAGAACTTTGACTGCTTGGCTGGGAGCATAGGAATTGCAAATGAGAACAAAATGTGAACATATGGGAATCTGTTGCTGAGTCTGATCTGATGCCCTGTTCTGATGTCCTTCCTTTTCCACATCGCCGTCTGGCTTGGGCGGAGCTGCAAGCCTGTTCGAATTTCACCTTTTTGACCGGAGGCTCGCACCCGGAGGAATATATGGATCGTGCGGCGCTCTTGGGGTTGTCGGCGGTGGCTATCGCAGATGTAAATTCTGTGGCGGGCATCGTGCGGGCACATACTCGAGCGCGGGAGATTGCTCGGCAGGTGGCTGAGCGGCAAGAGTTTGACCGCACCATTGGGTTGATTGGCCCGCCTGCGCCGCCAGGCTTCCGGCGCAGCGCTTCAGCGCATATTTACAACACACCACGTTTGTTGCCGGCGGCTAAGATTGTCCTACGGGAGGGTCTGTCCGCAACGCTTTTGCCCAAAACGCGTGTGGGCTGGGGCCAGCTGTGTCGTTTGATTTCCCGTGGGCGTTTGCGGGCGGACAAAGGCGGTTGCGACTTAGAATTTGATGACCTGTTGGAATTTGGCAGTGATCAGCTGATTTTGCTGCACGCGCCACCTGCCTTAGAGGTGCAGCCCGGCGCGCCCTCATGGGTGTCACATCTTCGGAGGTTGACGCGCCGCTTTGCTGAAGATGTGATGCTGCTCTTATACCCTTGTTATGATGGGCAAGATGAGGTGAATTTTGCCCGCATCGCCGCACTGGCGCAGCGATACTCCTTACCACTGGTGGCCTCTGCCGCCCCCATCATGCATCATGGCGCGCGACGCCGCTTGACCGATACGCTCACCGCCATTCGTCTTGGGGTGCGGGTGGATGCTTTGGGTCGGTCGGCGCAGGTCAATGCAGAGCAACGGCTGCGCTCTCCTGAGGAGGCCGCCATCCTGTTTCAAGCCTATCCAGAGGCATTGCACAAAACGGCAGAGGTTCTAGAGCAGCTTACATTTTCTTTGGATGCGTTGCGGTATGAATATCCTTCGGAATTAAGCGCAGGAGAAAACCCCAGTGATCGGTTACGCTGCTTGGCCTATGAGGGGCTCGCATGGCGCTACCCAAGTGGTGCCACTGCGCGGGTAAAAAAGATCATCGAACATGAGTTGCAGCTGATCGCCAAGCTCAATTATGAACCTTATTTCTTGACTGTACATGACATAGTCGCCTTTGCCCGCAGCCGGGGTATTTTGTGCCAAGGGCGTGGATCGGCAGCCAACTCGGTCGTGTGCTATTGCTTAGGTGTCACCTCGGTCAGCCCGGAGATTGGGACGATGGTGTTTGAGCGTTTTGTCTCAGAGGCGCGCAATGAGCCACCCGATATCGACGTGGATTTTGAGCATGAGCGCCGCGAAGAGGTGATCCAACATATTTATGAGCGCTATGGCCGTCATCGCGCAGGCCTTTGCGCTACGGTGGTGCATTACCGGGGCAAGCGGGCGATCCGTGAGGTGGGGCGCGCTATGGGCCTATCGGAAGATACTATCGGCGCCTTATCTTCGCAGCTTTGGGGGTTTTTCTCTACCAAAGGTTTGGAGGCGGAGCGTATGGCTGAGATCGGTCTGGATGCCAGCGATCCGCGTTTGCGCCAAACGATGGCTTTGATCTATGAGGTGATTGGCTTCCCACGGCATTTGTCTCAACATGTCGGGGGCTTTGTCATCACAGATGGCCGGCTGGATGAGTTGGTGCCGATTGAGAACGCCAGTATGGAAGGGCGTACGGTCATTTGCTGGGACAAGGATGATATCGACAGTCTGGGCATCTTAAAGGTGGATGTTCTTGCCTTGGGCATGTTGACTTGCATTCGTAAGGCCTTTGATTTGATTTCGGCGCATTACGGTGTGGAATACACATTGGCCACCCTGCCTCCTGAGGATCCAGCGGTCTATGATATGCTATGCCGAGCGGACAGCCTGGGCGTATTTCAAGTGGAAAGCCGGGCGCAGATGAATTTCTTACCGCGCATGCGCCCGCGCTGTTTTTATGATCTGGTTATAGAGGTGGCGATCATTCGTCCGGGCCCCATTCAAGGGGACATGGTGCATCCCTATATTCGCCGCCGCAATGGTGAGGAACCAGTGAGCTTTCCCTCTGATGCCTTGGGCGCGGTTTTGGGCAAAACTCTCGGCGTACCTTTATTTCAAGAACAGGCCATGCAAATTGCAATCGTGGGAGCGGGCTTCACGCCAGAGCAAGCCGATCGTCTGCGGCGATCTTTGGCGACGTTTAAAAAGCATGGCAATGTCAGTGAATTTAAAACACTCTTCATGAACGGCATGCAGCGCAATGGCTATGACGAGGATTTTGCCGCACGCTGTTTTTCGCAAATTGAAGGCTTTGGCGCCTATGGGTTTCCTGAAAGCCATGCCGCCAGTTTTGCGCTTTTGGTCTATGCGTCCAGTTGGCTTAAATATCATCATCCAGGCATTTTTGCCTGTGCGTTGTTGAATGCGCAGCCCATGGGGTTTTATGCGCCGGCACAGATTGTCCGTGATGCCCGCGCCCATGGGGTGCAGCTGCGCCCCATTTGCGTCAACGCCAGCTATTGGGACAATGTGATGGAGCCCGATGGCACTGGCGGCTTGGCCCTGCGGCTTGGGTTTCGGCAAATTCAAGCGATGCGTGAGGAAGATGTTGCATGGCTGACGGCCGCGCGCGGCAATGGATATCAGGACGTAGAAGCGGTTTGGCGTAAAGCCGGTGTGAGTCCTAAAATGATCCAAGCCTTGGCGGAAGCGGACGCGTTTCACAGCCTTGGGTTGTCGCGCCGCGAGGCGCTTTGGGCCGCCAAGGCCCTCACCGCAGAACGCCCTTTACCGCTCTTTGCGCAAGACCTTGAAGGGGAAAGCATTGCAGAGGATCCAGCCTATCTGCCGCAGATGACAGAGGGGGAGGAGGTGGTGGAAGATTATGTTTCTACGCGCCTGACCCTGCGCGCGCATCCCGTGGCCTTAATCCGCCACCGCCTGACGCCTGGCATGAGACAAAGTCCGGCGGCACCAACCGTCTTGGGCGCGTCGGAAGATCAAAAGCCAGATCTGATTGTGAAGCACAGGCCCGTCCATTCAGACTCTCATCTCCGGTTAGTCAGATAGGTATCTGAAATAGAAAATATGTGTTGCGGGTGTGGGGCGATGGATTTACCTTCCCTGTGACAGGGTCATTTTTGGCCTTAAGGCATTTGATAATTTATTTTAACGAACGATATATTTGGAGTGCCTTATATGAGCACTAAACATTGGTTCTTATTACAATATAAACCAAATTCTCATCGCCTAGCTTTGCGCAATCTACATCGTCAGGGGTTTGAAACCTTTCTGCCGATGCAAGATGTCACCCAGCGGCATTCAACAAAATTTGTTCAGCAGAGGCGCCCTCTTTTTCCCGGCTATATGTTTGTGTCTTTTGCCTTGGACACCGCGCCATGGCGTAAGATTAATTCAACTGTCGGTGTAGCACGGTTGGTAGCTTCGATGGCCAGCCTAAGGCCCTGCCGCCAGATCTTATCGCTGGCCTCATGGCGCGCTGTGACACTCAGGGCAGAGTCTTGCCGCCAGATCAATTTGCGCCGGGCGATGAGCTCCAAGTTATGAGTGGACCCTTCGCAGAATATGTTGCGACCATTGAAACGATTGATGCCGAACAGCGCATTTGGCTGCTGATGGAGTTTATGGGGCAAAAAACGCGGATGGCTGTCTGGCCGGAGCAGGTGCAGTTAACAAAATAAGATTGCCTTGCTAGGCTGATTGCAGGCGCTTGAGCAGCGATAGGCCAGCAAACCCATCCACTGGCAGATGTTGTGAGGCTTGATAGGCCTCAATGGCGATTTCCGTATTTGGTCCGGTGAAACCATCTGCGCCGATGGTATCAAATCCCAATGTCGTCAAGCGGGATTGGATGAATTTCATCTCGGCTTGCGTGAGGCCGCGGGCATCGCCGCCGGGCGGAAACTGCAACGCCGGCGCGCCCTGAAGGCGGTCTGATAAATGCCCGAGAGCAATCGCGTAGCTTTGTGCATTGTTATAGCCCAGAAAGGCATTGAAATTCTCTGAAACCACAAAAGCAAGACTGTTAACCCCGCCGGGCAAAATCAGCTTGGAGTCATAGGTGCGCTGGTCTTCGTTCATAAAGCGGACACCTAGGCGCGCCCAGGCGTCTCGTGAGCGCGGCGGCAGATGGCGCAGCATGTGCAAATCCGCTGGCTTTGGCAGCTGGACAACCGTACCCCAAGGCACATCTGCCTTCCAGCCGTGGCAGACGAGGAAATGCGCCGTTGAGACCAGCGCATCTGCAGGATCTTCTGCCCAAATATCTGGCCGGCCATTTCTGGCAGAAACGGCGAAATCAATGTAAGATTTGGGCATGAATTGCGTGTGGCCCATGGCTCCGGCCCAGCTGCCCAGCATTTGATCGGGTGATTTTATGCCCCGGGTGACAATTTCGAAGGCGGCCAAAAGCTGTGCTTCGAACATGGCGGCTCGGCGGCCTTGTGCGGCCAAAGTTGCCAAGGCTGAAATGACGGGCACATCCCCGCGAATGCTGCCGTAATTGCTTTCTAATCCCCAAATTGCGGCAACCACATGGCGATCCACCTGATAGTCCGCCTCAATTTGGTCAAAAACCTCTACATGTTTTTGCAAGGCTGCTTGGCCCTGTGCAATGCGCGCCGGGCTGACGGTTAACTCGATATAGCTTTGCAGGGTTTTGCGGGCTTCGGGTTGGCGCATATCAGCCTGTGCGCTATTCTGCGCAGTGGTCAAATAGGGCGAAACCTCAGTCAATATTGCAGGTGAAACACCATAAGCTGCGGCGCGACTCAAAAAGTCAGATTTCCAGCTTTCAAACGTCATTGCCGTTTTCTGGTAACCTTTCTGGATTTGCCCTTCTTGGGCCCCCGCCGGTTGCTTGCTGACGCAATTTTGCGTTGTCGCGGCCGTGTTTGCAACTTTGAATCTTCAAGCTCTAACAAGTCGAGCAAGATACCCCCTGTGGTTGGGGTGGTTTCTGCCAATCGCACAACCACACGTTGACCAAGGCTGATGACCGTGCCGCTGTCCGTACCGCGTAGGGTTTGGCTGTCAGCATCATGTTCGAAATACTCCCGTCCTAAGGAGCGAATAGGCACCAACCCATCTGCAGCTGTTTCATCCAGTTTCACAAATATGCCAAACCGCGCAACGCCTGAAATGCGCCCGCTGAATTCATTTCCCACGCGTTCTGACATGAAACTGGCAAGATAGCGGTCGGTTGTGTCGCGCTCTGCCAGCATCGAACGTCGCTCTGTCTCGCTGATATGTTTGGCGGTTTCGTCTAGCATTTCGATATCCTGCGGTGACAGGCCATCGGTCGCCCACCCATGGGCTGAAACCAAGGCACGGTGCAGCAAAAGATCCGCATAGCGCCGTATGGGCGATGTAAAATGTGCATAATTCTGAAGTGCCAATCCGAAGTGCGACATGTTTTGAGAACTATAGTAGGCTTGAGTCATGGAACGTAATGTTGAAAGATTGATTAATTCTGCTTCATCTTTTCCGGCGGCAGCCTTTAATAATTGATTAAGATGCCGCGTTTGCAATACCTGACCTTTTGCCAGGACCAGCCCCACAGATTTTGCCGTTTCGCGCAGAGAGTCTAGCTTTTCGGGGCTTGGTTCTTCGTGAACACGGAACAATAGCGGCTGTTGCTTGGCGATCAAAGTTTCTGCTGCCGCCACATTCGCCAGCACCATACATTCTTCGATCAAGCGATGCGCGTCCAAGCGTTCTGAAAAATTGACCGAAGCGACCTTGCCGCTGTCTGATAGAATTATTTTGCGTTCAGGCAGATCCAGTTCCAAGGGCTGCCGGGCTTCGCGCGCCTGTTTCAGGGCAGCGTAGGCACCAAATAGGGGCGAGAGCACAGTGTCAACCAAAGGTGCGGCGCGTTCGGAGGGATCCCCATCCACGGCCGCTTGGGCCTCCTCATAGGACAGCGATGCCGGCGAGCGCATCAGCCCCCGCACAAACCGATGCGACAGTTTTTCGCCTGTTGATGAGAGTTTCATTTCGACCGCGATGCAGGGTCTTGTGACCCCTTCATGCAGCGAGCAAAGATCGCCTGATAGGCGGTCAGGCAACATGGGGACAACGCGGTCTGGGAAGTAGGTGGAATTTCCGCGCTTGCGTGCTTCTGCATCCAAAGCCGATCCGGCTGTCACATAATGGGCGACATCGGCGATGGCGACCCAAAGCAAAAAGCCTCCAGGGTTCTTGGGATCTTCATCCAGAAGAGCGCAGCAGGCATCATCATGGTCTCGTGCATCGGCTGGGTCGATGGTGATCAAAGGTAAGTCTGTCAGATCAACGCGGCCTTTTGATGTTGCCGGTTTGGCTGCATCCGCTTGCGCCATCACCGCATCGGGAAAGGCGTCGGGAATTCCATGTTGATGAATGGCAATTAGCGATACGGCTTTGGGTGCAGAAGGATCTCCTAGCCGCTCCACCACACGCGCGCGGGGCAGGCCAAGGCGGCCTTTCGGACCGGATTGTTCGGCTTCGACCAATTCTCCGTCTTTGGCTTCACCCGCTGCATCCGCAGCAACAAGCCACTCTTTGCCTTCGCCCTTATCAATCGCGACAATGCGTCCGCCTTCCGCGGTGAGGCGGAAAATACCTAAGAGGCGTTTCGGATTGGTCCCAATCGCGCGAATCAATTGGCCAGTATATTGATGGCTATCTTCATCGGGTACGGGGGTGAGTCGCGCCAAAAGCCGGTCACCCTGTCCCAAAGCTGGATCACCTTGACGGCTGCGCATGAGTATTTTGGGCAAATGGCCCGTGCCTTCCCATTCCAGTGGCACGGCGAACATATCGCCTTGCGAGTCCGGGCCCAGCATTTGCAGAACGGAAACGGGGGGTAAGCTATTGGGATCATTGAACCGCCGCCGCCGTTGCATGAGGTGGCCCTCGGCCTGAAGCTCTTTCAGCATCTGTTTGAGATCGATGCGTGCAGCACCTTTTATGCCAAAGGCTTTGGCAATATCTCGTTTCGAGGATTTTTCGGGGTGCGCGCGGATCCATTCGAGAATGTCCGCCTGTGAAGGAATTTGAGCCATGACAGCCCGATACCACGCGGCTGCGACATTCTAAACCCTTGGGTTGTGTGCGGGAATATTTCAAAAGAAGGCAGATGAAACGGAGATAAGAAATGAAACACCTGGTAGCTGCCTTTATTTTGATCTGCGGATCTGTTTCCGCACAGAGTTACCAGTTGGGTGATTTGACCATAACAGATGCCTTTTCATATCCGACCACCGGACGCAGCGGCGCCGGATATTTCACCTTGAGCAATGAAGGTGCAGCGGATGCGCTTTTGGGCGTTGAAGCAGATTACCCAAAGGTTATGCTCCACAAGTCCATGATGAAAGATGGCGTCATGACAATGGAACACCAGATGCGTGTGGTGGTTCCGACGCAGGGCCAAATAGAATTCGCTCCTGGCGGTTATCATGTCATGTTCATGGGGCTTAAAGAGGGGTGGGGCGTCGGCGACGATATCAAGGCCACTTTGATTTTTGAGAAATCTGGCAGCCTAGACGTGACTTTCAAAGTGATCGAGCGTCCGTAAGACCACTGCTACTTGCCGATTTTGCCCTGATTGGCGCCAACCTGGCCTCGGTGCAACAAGAGGTGATCCAATAGCACGCAGGCCATCATTGCCTCACCAACAGGCACCGCTCTAATCCCCACACAGGGATCATGACGGCCCTTGGTGATGATTTCTGTGTTTTCACCAGATTTTGTGATGGTTTTTCGAGTTGTAAGGATAGACGACGTGGGCTTCACCGCGAATCGCACCACCACATCTTGACCCGTGCTAATGCCGCCCAAGATACCGCCCGCATGGTTCGAGCTGTAAATTGGCCCGTCCGGCCCCATTGAAATTTCATCGGCATTGGCTTCACCGGTCAGTTCCGCTGCGGCCATTCCATCGCCAATTTCTACAGCTTTGACAGCGTTGATGCTCATCATGGCCGCGGCCAAATCTGTGTCGAGCTTAGCATAAATTGGCGCGCCGAGCCCGGCCGGCACTCCTGAGGCGATCACCTCGATAACTGCGCCGACGGAACTGCCGGATTTGCGCAACGCGTCTAGATAGGTCGCCCAATCTTGAGCGGCCTGCGGATCCGGAGTCCAGAAGGGATTTTGGTCAACCTGCGACAAGTCAAACTGGTCACGGTTGATTTTATGGGGGCCCATCTGACACATGAAGCCGGTAATTTTAAGCGATGGCGCGAGCAATTTAAGTACTTCCCGAGCCAATCCGCCTGCGGCCACACGTGCTGCGGTTTCACGTGCGGAACTACGTCCACCGCCGCGGTAATCGCGAATACCGTATTTCTGCCAATAGGTGATATCGGCATGACCTGGGCGAAATTTATCCATGATATTGCTGTAGTCTTTGGAGCGCTGATCGGTGTTTTCGATCATCAATTGCACGGGCGTGCCGGTCGTTTTGCCTTCAAATACGCCAGAAAGAATTTTCACCTGATCGGCTTCTCGCCGCTGCGTGGTGTATTTGTTCTGTCCCGGCTTGCGCTTGTCGAGCCACTGCTGGATCATAGCTTCGTTAATCGTGACGCCCGGAGGGCAGCCATCCACCGTCGCGCCAAGGGCAGGGCCATGGCTTTCACCCCAGGTCGTGACACGAAATAAATGTCCAAAACTGTTTAAGCTCATGGTGCATCTCCTTTGTCCTTGCAATATCGCTGCGTGCACCCTGGAGCAAGGCCTATAGCGCGGGCTCACCCATACAACCGGTGCGTTTAAGTTGCGGTATTTTGAACAACTTTGGCGTGATTTCGGAGACGATGGATGTCGGATATTACCAAACTGGTTTGGAAAATGCCAAATATTTACTTTTAGTTGAGCAAATACTGTAAATAATATCAAATAATCAGTTAATTAATGCGTTTATGAGTTTCATGGTTCTGGAATGAAGCGATTTATTCTCCCGCTGAACGAGAAAAACTCTTGCGTAGTGGGAGATATATATAGAAAAAATCCAACACTATGCGCCATCTTTGGTGGGGATGGCCTTCCGAGGGTGATTAAAATGCGGTTAACATTTTCCACAAAGCGTTGGGTTTATTGATCTTAATTTAATGTGTGAACGCTTAAGGCTATGTAAAAATTAATTAAAGTTATCCAGTACATTTTCGTGATTTTAAGAAATTTTATCACGGTTGGTTGTTTGGTGAGGTCCAAATGAAACGGCCGTAACATTAGATGAGAGAGAATTATAATGAATAAATTTTTGAGTTTGAGCTTGCTGGGAACAACACTGGCACTTGTAACAGCCTGTTCACCTATCGTTTATGAAACCGATCCGGTCACGTTGGAAACGGACAAAGGTGACGTCATTTGCCAATTGTATGACAATAATGCTGTTATTCTCGACCGCGCAATTCATATGCCGCATGCTATGCATATTGCAGAGGCCGATGCGCTTTGCCGCGCTGAGGGTGAACGGCGGATGAAGAAATAGACTAAAAATTCTCCAACTGACGTGAATGCTCCTCGACAACTGTGTGATTGTCGGGGGGCTTTTGCATTTGAAGGGATTGTAAAATCCTTTCGTCAAGACTATCCAGTACCTACCTCGGGGCGCCCTTATGGGCTGAGATGCGAAAGCGAACCCGTAGAACCTGAACCGGCTAGTACCGGCGGAGGGAAGGTTTGGACGTCTCCAATCCCTGACCCCGTTCGGCGATATGGAGATAAAGATGAAATTGACTTCCCTTTTCGCAGGACTGTTTTTAACAAGCGCGGCCGTTGCCGAAACGCCTGTGTTGACGGTCTATACCTATGACAGTTTTATATCAGATTGGGGTCCCGGCCCGGCAGTTGAATCTGCTTTCGAGGCCAGATGTGGCTGTGATTTGCAGATGATTGGCGCGGGCGATGGGGCGGCATTGATATCGCGCCTCAGGCTCGAAGGCACCCGCACAGAGGCCGATGTCGTTTTGGGTTTGGATACCAATCTCACGGCTGCAGCAGCGGAAACCGGACTGTTTTCCCCGATGTCACTGTCTGCAGACTATGCGGTGCCGGGGGGGTGGAGCGATACGCATTTTGTGCCATTCGACTGGGGCTACTTTGCTTTTGTTCACAATACCGATCTGACAGCTCCGACAAGTTTTCGCAGCTTGGCCGCGAGCGATTTGAAAATCGTGATCCAAGACCCTCGGTCGTCCACACCCGGTTTGGGGCTCCTGCTGTGGATCAAGGCGGCTTATGGCGATGCCGCAGGGGATATCTGGGCTGATCTTTCAGATAATATTGTGACAGTGACAGCGGGTTGGTCCGAAGCCTATGGCATGTTCTTGGAGGGGGAGGCGGATTTGGTGCTCTCCTATACCACGTCGCCAGCCTATCATGTGATTGCCGAGGCGGATGCTTCCAAAACCTTCGCTTTGTTTGACGAGGGCCACTACATGCAAATTGAAGTGGCCGGGAAATTGGCAACGACAGATCAAAATGCTCTGGCAGATCAATTCCTGCAGTTCATGGTTTCTGATGAATTTCAAAGTATCATTCCAACCACCAATTGGATGTTTCCCGCAGTCACGCCCAAAATGGGGCTGCCCGATGGCTTTCCGCAGGCATTGAGCGATGAGCAATCTTTGATTTTCTCACCGGAGGAGGCCGCAGCACAGCGCAGCGCAGCCTTGGAGGAATGGCAGAGCGCTCTGGCACGATAATGTTACGCATTGTTCTTGGCGGGGCGGTCTTGATTGCCCTGCTTCTCTTTTCTCTTGGTACAGCCTTGGTTGTTGGCCTGCAGGGGCGCGGGCTTGCTGCGCTGAACAGTGCCGATTGGTCAGCCGTAAAATTCACCCTATGGCAAGCGAGCCTTTCGGCAGTCCTGAGCACCGCAATGGCGATTCCTGTGGCGCGGGCCTTGGCACGGCAAAGCTTCCCTGGACGCCAAGCTTTGATCACCCTTCTGGGCGCGCCATTTATTCTGCCGGTGATTGTTGGTGTCCTGGGGCTTTTGGCAGTCTTTGGCCGAGCAGGATGGATCAGCGCTGCATTGGACTGGGCCGGGTTTGCCAAACTATCCATCTATGGCGCGCCGGGTGTTATTCTGGCCCATGTATTTTTTAATTTACCTTTGGTGACGCGGCTTTTGCTGCAAGCTTGGGCGGCGATCCCGGCAGAGCGATTTCGAGTGGCCGAAAGCCTTGGTGCCACGCCATGGGCCTACTTTCGATTGATCGAAGGGCCGATGCTGCGCGCTACGGTTCCAGGGGCTTTCTTGCTTGTCTTCTTGCTATGCCTCACCAGCTTTGTTGTAGCATTGGCGGTTGGGGGCGGGCCAAAGGGCACAACGATCGAGCTCGCCATTTATCAGGCGTTTCGCTTGGATTTTGATTTGGGAAAGGCGGCCAGTCTTGCTCTTGTCCAATTTACAATTTGCGGCGCCGTGTCACTTCTGGCGTTTCTCGTTCCGTTGCCGCAAACCGACGGCCTTGGGCTTGATCGGGTTGTGCAGCGCTTGGATGGGCCGCAGCATCGGATATGGGATGGATTATGGATTTCTGTCGCCAGCGCTTTTTTGGTGCTGCCGCTTGGTGCTGTTCTTATGCGTGGGTTGCGGCATATGCTCGAGGTGCCACCGCAAATTTTCGCGGCCAGCTTAACGTCATTGACCATCGCTATTATATCAACTGCCCTCTGCCTGGCGATGGCTTTGACGCTCGCACTGGCCTTTGCCCGCCGCGGATCACTGGCCTGCAGCTTGGCGGAGGCCACGGGCATTTTAGGGCTGGCCAGCAGTCCGCTGGTGGTGGGAACTGGTCTTTTTGTGTTGATTTTCCCTTATGCGCAACCCATGGCTTTTGCCTTGCCGATCACAGCTTCGGTCAATGCAATGATGGCTTTGCCCTTTGCTCTGCGTGTCTTGATGCCAGCGGTTCGAGAGACTTATGGCGACTATCTTCATTTGCGCATGAGTCTTGGAATGGGGCGCTGGATTTGGATGACACGGATCTTAGCGCCGCGCCTGCGTCGCCCAATAGGGTTTTCGGCCGGCCTTGCGGCGGCGCTCTCGATGGGGGATCTTGGCGTGATCGCGCTTTTTGCGGATCCTGATCTGCAAACCCTGCCGCTGATGCTGTATCGCTTAATGGGCGCATACCGCATGGACCAGGCCGCCGCCACAGCGGTGGTGCTCGTGGTGCAGAGCTTGTTTTTGTTTTGGATGTTTGATCGTGGAGGGCGCGGACATGCTACACTTAGATAGGTTGTGTTATCAGCTCAATGAATTCTCTTTAACGGCGGATCTGCAAATTGCAGCTGGGGATCGTGTGGCGGTGATTGGTCCCTCCGGTGGAGGTAAGTCGACTTTGCTCAATGGGATCGCTGGGTTTCTTGTTCCCAGGGCCGGGCAGATGCTTTGGAACGGGCAGTCCATGCCAGACCATCCCGGCGAAAGGCCGCTCAGTATTTTGTTTCAAGATCATAATCTTTTTCCTCATCTCACTGTGCTGGACAATGTGGCGATCGGCCTGCGACCTGACATGCGTTTATCGGTAGCTCAGAAGGCACAGGCTGTAGCGGCGCTGGATCAGGTGGGACTGGGGGACAAGGCAATGGCCTATCCGCGTGACCTCTCAGGCGGGCAGCAGGGTCGGGCGGGATTGGCGCGGGTATTGTTGCGCCAACGTCCGCTTTTGCTGCTTGATGAACCCTTTGCGGCTCTGGGCCCAGCGCTGAAGGATGAAATGCTTGAAATAACGCGGCAGATTGTTCAGCAGGCTGGTATTACCGCATTGATGGTCACCCATGACCCACAAGATGCATTGAGCTTTGCGGAGTATGCCATTCTAGTCGCCGAAGGTCAGGCCCAGGCACCTGCGCCAATTGGCCCCCTATTTGACCATCCCCCCCCGGCGTTGCAGTCATATTTGGGGCGGCGGGCCCCTTGAGCCCATAAAAAAACGCGCCCCCGAGGAGGCGCGTTTTTCTGTGTCAAAAGACTTAGTCTTTTCTATATTTTATGGGACGCCAGAGCGCCTTATTGGCCAGATAGAGCAGCAGGGTCAAAAAGCCCAAGATCAAAACCCCAACCATTCCGGCACGTTTCCGGTCGTTGAGTTTTGGTTCTGCAGTCCACATCAAGAAGGCCGAAATATCTTCTGAGAGATGCTGAAGATCGTTCTTATGGCCATCTTCAAACTCAACAAGTTCGTCTTCTAACGGTGGCGCCATGGAAATCCAGCCGCCAGGGTAGGCAGTGTTTTCATACAGCGTTACGCCAGCGGAGGTTTTTTCATTGCCGGTGTAGCCGGTGAGCAAAGACAGAATATACTCGGCGCCGCCCATGCCTTTAACCAGCTGGTTGATGCCTGTGCCAGCCGGTCCATGAAAACCTGCGCGGGCTTTGGCCATCAAAGACAGATCAGGCGCGTTGGCATTGCCACCCTTGGGGAAGTGATCGGCTGGAACCGCGGTACGGTAATCGCCTTCACCCTCATTGAGATCTTGATCCCAAACTTCGATGAAGTCAGAGGCGTAGGCGCGTACTTCTTCCTTGCTGAGATGCGGCCCGCCTTCATCGCTCAGGGAGCGAATGGGAACGAACTTCATGCCGTGGCAAGAGGAACAAACTTCCGTGTAGATTTTCAATCCGCGCCGCAATTGTTCTTGATCATAGGAGCCAAACGGACCTTCAAAAGAGAAAGCGTGGTCATTAACATGGCCTTCACTGCCAGCAGCCTGCACCCCGCCAGTGGCGAGAAGCAAAGCCAGTGTGAGACCTGTTGTGAGTTTCTTGAACATATTTCGTTCCCTTCTCACTCTGCCGGGTGGGCAGCATTCGCTGCACCCGCTGCGCCGTTTTTGGCATTAAAGTCATCTTCGATCGTTGCAGGCGGTGTTGAGGGTTTCTCAATCACGCCCAACAAGGGCAAGATAACCAGGAAGTAGGCAAACCAATAGGTCGCACCAATCAAAGAGAAAGAGGCATAGGGTTCTTCCGCAGGACGCGCACCGAGCCACATCAAGAAGATGAAGTCAGCAACCAAGATGCCAAACCACCATTTGAACATGGGGCGATACCGACCAGAGCGCACGCTTGAAGTGTCGAGCCATGGCGCAAGGGCCATAACTGCAATCGCACCGAACATGGCCAAAACGCCAAAGAATTTTGCGTCAATAATGCCGCCGGTGACAAAGCTTGCGATCTGAACAACCCATACTTCGGATGTGAAAGCGCGCAAAATGGCGTAGAATGGGAGGTAATACCATTCAGGCACAATATGCGCCGGTGTCACCAATGCGTTGGCTTCGATATAGTTGTCAGGATGGCCAAGATAGTTTGGCATGAAACCGACGATCGCCATGAACACGGTCATGATGAGACCCAGAGCAAAGAGATCCTTCACTACGAAATAGGGCCAGAATGGTACTGTGTCTTTTGCCGCTTCGGCCTTCGAACCCCGGCGCACTTCAACCCCGGTTGGATTGTTGTTGCCTGTGGTATGAAAGGCCCAGATATGCACGATCACGAGACCGGCAATCAAAAACGGCAGGAGATAATGCAGGCTGAAGAAACGGTTCAAAGCCGGTTGACCTACGGCGCCGGCGCCCAAGAGCCAGGTTTGCAGCGCCTCACCAATGAAGGGGATCGCACCAAACAAGCCGGTGATCACAGCTGTACCGTGGAAAGACATTTGCCCCCAAGGCAAAACATATCCCAAAAAGCCTGTCGCCATCATCAACAGATAGATCAGCATACCAATGATCCATGTGATTTCACGCGGGGCTTTATAGCTGCCGTAGTAAAGGCCACGGAACATATGGGCATAAACTGCAATAAAGAACAAAGACGCGCCATTCATGTGGAAATAGCGAATCATATGGCCGCCATTCACGTCGCGCATGATGTGCTCAATCGAGGCAAAGGCCAGATCGACATGCGGGGTGTAATGCATCACCAGAACAACGCCTGTGACAATTTGCATGGCCAGACAGAAGGTCAAAACAATGCCCCAAATCCACATCCAGTTTAGATTTTTTGGTGTTGGTATCATCAATGTATCATGCAAAAGTCCGATAATTGGCAAGCGAGCGTTAATTGCTTTTGTCGCTTTGGACTTTGGTTCGTAGTGATCGTGTGGAATGCCGCCCATTATGCGTTCTCCTTACCAATGACAAGTTCAGTTTCTCCGTCGAAACGGGCCACTGGAACCAATAGGTTTTCTGGAGCTGGACCTTTACGAATGCGCCCAGCGGTATCGTAGTGTGACCCGTGGCAGGGGCAGAACCAACCGCCAAATTCACCGGCTCCGTCGCCCAAGGGCACACAACCCAGATGGGTACACACACCCAGCATGACCAACCACTCACCTTTTGCGTCAAGCGCGCGGTTTTCATCAGTGGCGGAAAGATCTGGATTATTATCATTGCGGCCATTGCCGTCTATTAACTCGCCCATATCTACTGCACGTGCAGCTTCAATTTCGCTGTCGGTACGACGACGAATGAATAC
>ENA-UOYH01000284-UOYH01000284.1-marine-metagenome-genome-assembly--contig:-NODE-284-length-20729-cov-4.246029_pt1 | contig 20729 bp, 15 predicted proteins | sample MGYA00238175_ERZ767261 | MGnify/ENA primary metagenome ERZ767261 (study PRJEB28946, sample SAMN06267185) | marine metagenome | isolation source: Columbia River Estuary | place: USA:Columbia River Estuary...
CAAGGGTCCGGCTTTAGGTTACAAGTCCTCACTTCGCAGATACATCCGGGCACTATAAGCTTTCCACTGCAATCCCTAACGCAAAAGTTTACAACTTTAAAGAAACTAAAATCTTAAACACCAAAAACATCTACCTCAACAACATCTCCAGCCTGCATATCGTTTATATGAATACCCCCTACTCTAACACGAACTAATCGTAACGTTGGAAAACCAACAGAAGAAGTCATTTTTCTAACCTGCCTAAACTTGCCTTCATTTAATGTAATAGATACCCACGATGTTGGCCCATGTCTATCATCTCGAATCTTTATTGCACGATTAGGCAAATCAGGAATTTCTTCTAATTTAAAAGCTTTGCAAGGCTTCGTTTTATATTTTCCACCATCAAAACCTATTTCAACACCTGTTTTTAATTGTTGTAAAGCTTCTATAGAAATATCACCATCAACCTGAGCATAATATTCTTTTTCTACTTTTCGACTGTTTATATGAGCACTCATTTTACCATCTGTAGTTAACAATAATACCCCTTCAGACTTCTCGTCTAAACGACCAATAGCCATAATGCTTTCAGGAAAATCATGTAGGCTTCCTAAAAATTTTTTAGATTTTTGCTTTGAGTCATTACTTGCAAACTGACTCAAACATCCATAAGGCTTGAAGATTACAAAATGCCTATGCTGCGTTTTAGATGCTTCCATTCAAAATATTATGAACAAGTTCTCTGGTTGGGGTTTGCCCATTTATCTTTGCTCTTACAGTATCAAACGTTACTTTAAAATCACAGCCAGATTTATAATCACTACAACCATAAGCCGCTTTTCCTTTTATAACCGTTCCTTTTTTACATTTCGGACATGTTAATTCATTTGGTTTATCTTTTGCCAAAGTTGTTTTAGGCTCCAATTTAAGCTTGAAATTATCATCAAATCGAAGTAAACCTTCAGTTGTGACAGAACCCGTTTTAAAACCCTTCAGGTTAACTGTAGATCCTTTTCGAAGCAGTCTTAAAAATTGTTTTTCTGAAATTTTTTTATCACCAAACTTAAACGACATTACAAAATTGCAACCCGTTTTATAAGCACTACAGCCATAAGCTGATTTCCCTTTGATAATTTGCCCCTGTTTACATTTAGGACAAGACTCCGAAGTAATACCCACTCCTTTTTTAGCTTCAACCTTAGCAGCACGTTTTTTAACCGTAACAGCATGCGAAATATTAGCACGTTTGGTTTCGCTTCGCACCTCATAAACCAAAGCATCAACCATGCATTTCATGTTTTTAATGAATGCTCCTGCTGTAAATTCACCCTTTTCAATATCTTTCAATTGCTTTTCCCAAGACCCCGTTAGTTCAGCAGATTTTAATAAATCATTTTGAATCGTATCAATTAACTGAATACCTGTAACAGTTGGCAGTACTTGCTTTTTATTTCGCTTTATATATTTACGTCTAAATAACGTTTCAATAATATTGGCACGAGTTGAAGGTCTTCCAATACCATTCTCCTTCATTAAATCGCGTAATTCTTCATCATCAACCTGCTTACCAGCCGTTTCCATAGCACGTAATAATGTTGCTTCTGTAAACTGATTGGGTGGTTTGGTCTCTTTTTCTAAAAATGATGGCTCATGAGGTCCTTTTTCACCTTTTTCAAAAGTTGGTAAAATCCCAGATTCTTTTTCTTTGGCATTCGGGTTTTCAAAAACAACACGCCAGCCTTTTTCTAAAATTTCTTTACCCGTAGTTCTAAAAACCACTTTTGCTGCATGTCCTAAAACCGTTGTATTTGCCACAATACAATCGTCATAAAATACAGCAATAAAACGCTTTACAATAATATCGTAAACCTGTTGCTGATTGTATTGCAAATTAGTCTGCATGCCTGTTGGAATAATAGCATGGTGATCCGTAACTTTTTTATCGTTAAAAACTTTAGTAGACTTCTTTATTTTTTTACCTAAAAGCGGTTGTGTTAATTTTGAATAGCTCGTTAGTTTTTGAAGAATTCCAGACACCTTTGGATACACATCATTCGGTAAAAATGTAGTATCGACCCTAGGATAGGTGACTACTTTGCGCTCGTATAAGGCCTGAACTATTTTAAGAGTTTCATCAGCCGAAAACCCAAATTTTGTATTACAATATACCTGTAAGCCCGTTAAATCGAATAATTTAGGAGCATATTCTTTTCCTTTCTTTTTGGTAATCGATTGTATTTCAAAATCGCTTTCTTTTACTTTATTGGCCAGAGCTTCACCATCTTCCTTTTTAAGAAAACGACCATCCTCATAACTAAATAAGGTATCTCTATACAAGGTTTGCAATTCCCAATAGGGTTGTGGATTAAAGTTCTCTATGTCTTTAAATCTATTTACAACCATTGCTAAAGTTGGTGTTTGCACGCGCCCTACCGACAACACCTGTTTATAACCACCATGCTTTACGGTGTAAAGCCTTGTCGCATTTATACCTAATAACCAATCGCCAATAGATCTGGAGAATCCTGCATAATATAAATTATCGTAATCTTTTGATGGTTTTAAGTTTTTAAAACCCTCTTTAATAGCTTCTGTAGTCAACGAAGAAATCCATAACCTTTGTACCTCGCCTTTATAATTGGCTTCATTCATCACCCAACGCTGAATAAGTTCTCCTTCTTGCCCCGCATCCCCACAATTTATAACAACATCGGCTTTATCAAATAGACTTTTTACAATGTTAAATTGTTTTTTAATACCCGAGTTAGGAGAAACTTTAATTTCAAACTTTTCAGGAAGCATGGGTAAGTTATTTAAGTCCCAACTTTTCCAGTACGATTTATAATCAACAGGTTCCTTAAGCGTGCACAGGTGTCCAAAAGTGTAAGTAACCGCATAACCATTGCCTTCAAAGTACCCATCACGCTTTGTGCTTGCTCCTAATACAGCAGCAATTTCGCGGGCAACACTTGGTTTTTCGGCAATACAAACTTTCATTTACATATCTTAAACTAGAGATGCAAAATAGAACTTTTGAAGAGTTTATTGAAAGAGAATTGTTAGGAGTTATCAACGATTGGTTAGGTAATAAAATCTGAATCATATTTTTTTACAATTCGCAAATAAGAAATAGGAATTTAAGATAAAAATTACAATTCAAAAATATGCAATATTCATAATCTATTTATGGTAGTTGATTTTTAGTGAACTCTTGTTTTGTAAAAAAATCACAAACGATCTACAACACTTAATGCTAATCTGATTTTAAAATAGTCTAACTCTTCGTTAAGATATGAAAAATAGGGTTTTAATGCTGTTGGAGAATCTAAGGCAACTTTAGCTTTTCGAACAGCTTCAACATCACTATTAGATACAAAATCGAAAATATTAATATTCTTTCCTTTACTAAATAATTTGGCTATATGCGAGTAAATGGTTGTTGATGATAATTTGCGCTCAATAGATATTTCTTCTATAGACATACCAGACTTATATAAGTCGTAAGTTATTAGAACAGTATCCTTCTTTTTAGGTTTATTTAGCTTAGAACCCATAAAACTATTGATTTCGGCAATAAACTCATCGCCATAAACCTCCATTTTTCGTTGACCTACACCGCTAATTTTGAGAAAATCGTCGTCACTCATGGGGCGCTCACGCTCTATTTCTTTTAAAGTCGCATCACTAAACACCAAATAAGCAGGGATATCCTCTTCTTGAGAAATCTTATAGCGTAATAGTCTTAAACGTTCAAATAAATTATGAGCATCTATTTTAGGTTTTGCCTTCTTTTTTGTTCGTTTTAGTCGCGTTTTCTTCTCCTTAACTAAGGCTTTTATTTCGGTAATCTCAATAGGTTTTGTTAAAGCTACTTTTGCACCATTAAACAGAACATTATTGGAAAACGCTGTTAATTGCAAGGCATTATGCTTATGAAATGCTATTTCGCAATACCCTTGATTTATAAGCTGAATAATAAAATGTTGCCAATGTTTCCATGCAATATCTTTCCCAATACCAAAAGTACGAACACCTTGATATCCTTTTGCTAAAACCGCAGCATTTTGCGAACCCCGAAGCACATCTACAATCATTCCCATTGCCTCTGTTTCTTTTAGGCGATAGACTGCTGAAAGAATTTTTTGAGCAATAATAGTTCCGTCGAATACCTGGGGAGGATTTATACAAACATCGCAGTTACCACAATTTTCACCTAATAATTCTCCGAAGTAACTTAATAATATTTTCCGTCTACATGTTGTAGCTTCACTAAACTGTTTCATGCGATCTAACTTCGCAATTTGAACCTCTTCATTCGAGGCTCCACTTGCAAAGTTTCGCAATTGAATAACATCGGCATAACTATGAAACAATAACGCATGCGCTTTTAATCCGTCTCGACCACCCCGTCCAATTTCCTGATAATAGCCTTCAATATTTTTTGGCATATTATAGTGAATAACCCAACGCACATTAGATTTATCTATGCCCATACCAAAAGCTAAAGTTGCGCAAACAATTTGAGTTTTATCGTAAACAAAAGATTCTTGAACTTTAGATCGTTTCTCAAAATTTAAACCCGCATGATATGCTTCTGCAGAAACCTTATTGGTCTTTAATTTTTTAGCTAGTTGCTCGGTCGTTTTACGACTCAAGCAATATATAATCCCAGACTGGTTTGGTCTTTGCTTAATAAATTTAATAATTTGAGAAATCCTATCGTTGGCAGCACGCACTTCTAAAGCTATATTTTGTCTATCGAAAGAGGAAATAAATTGTTGCGCATTCTCGATATGAAGTTGCTTTACAATATCTTGTCGCGTGGCTTTATCGGCTGTTGCCGTTAATGCTATAAATGGCGTATTAGGCAGCGTTTTCTTTAAAAACCCTAATTGTTGATAGGATGGTCTAAAATCGTGCCCCCAAGAAGATATACAATGTGCTTCATCTATAGCCACACAACTTATATAAGTTTCGTTTAGTATGTTTTGTAATCCTGCTAAACTTTCGGGTGCTACATATAGCAATTTTAAATCGGCACTTAAAACACGGTCTATTATTGCAGATTGCTCTTCATTACTTTGACTACTATTAAAATAAGAAGCAGAGATTCCGTTGGCACTTAATCCATCAACTTGATCTTTCATCAAGGCTATAAGAGGGGAAATAACCAATGTTACACCCTTAAATAATAATGCTGGAAGTTGAAAACAAATAGATTTACCACCACCAGTTGGCATAATAACCAAGCAGTCCTGTTTATTTAAGACAGTTTCAACAATATCTTGTTGATTCATTCTAAAACTATCGTACCCGAAATATGTTTTTAAATTAGAAAATAGTTGATCTGGGATGTTGGTTATGGACATAAAAAGAATTCTAGACTGATAACATTAAACACATTAATGTATTACCACTTTCTACGCTTATTCAACTCTTCAAGCGCCTCCAATTCTTTTTGAGGAATTACTTTTAAAAATGAAGGATGTTGCTCGATAGCATATTCAATTCTTTTTACAATATCTTCGGTAGTTTCATTTTCGTAATCAATTTCTAAAGGCGCTTTAATTTCAAAGGATTGAAGAATATTTTTCTTTTTAATACGCAATCCTTTTTTATCAAACGACCGTCTAAACCCATCAATAACAATAGGCACTACGATAGGTTTGTAACGCTTAATAATATGCGCTGTTCCTTTTCTAATGGGTTTAAAAGGTGTGGTTGTGCCTTGCGGAAAAGTAATAACCCAACCATCATCTAAAGCTTTCCCTATACTAGAAATATCACTCATTTTAACCTGTCTGTTCACATCTTTTCCTTCAGATCGCCACGTACGCTCAATACTTATAGACCCCATATAAGCGAGTATTTTTGGAAGCAAACCAGCCTTCATTGTCTCTTTAGCTGCTATATAATAAATATTCAATTTTGGATTCCAGAGATACCCTATATTTTTAATAGAATCGGTACGCCCGCTTAAACTGGCATTAAACACATGAAACATGGATACCACATCAGCGAAATATGTTTGATGATTTGATACGAAAAGCACATTAGTATCTGGTAAGTCCTTTATGATTTCAGAACCTTCTATCTGCAGTTCATTAAACCCTCTAAAACGCCTATGAGTAAGTGCCCCAAAGATTCTAATAAGCCATTTTTTTAGAAATAGTATATGTCCGAATGGATTTTTTTTAAACAATCCCATAAATCACGCGTCAAAATTGGTTAGGATACAAATGTAATAAATCTAATAAACTACTAGAGTTGTTTTAACAAGTCTTTAATTTCGCTTAGCATCATGGCAGTTGCTCCCCAAACTACATAATCATTTAATTTAAATGCAGGCACCTCAACCTCAATACTGTAAGATGTTTTTACTTTTTTGGAGATAAGAGATTGTTCATCCAAAAAATGTTCTAAATCTATTTCTATCAGCGCCTCAACCTCATCATCTTGTTTAATAAATTGAGGCGTATTTTGAGTGAATCCAATAAATGGATGTACATAAAAATTGCTTGGTGGAATATAAACTTGAGATATACTTCTAACAATTTGAACAGTATCAATGGGAACGCCTACTTCTTCAAAAGTTTCTCTTAATGCCGTGTCTCGCAATGATGCATCTTGTGCCTCTAATTTACCACCAGGAAAAGCAACTTGCGCTGAATGTACTCCTTTATACGTTTTTCTTAAAATTAAAACGAATTTTGTTTCCATATCTTCGTCAGGATAAAACAATGATAAAACCCCCGCATGTTTTGCTTTCTTAATGGCTTCTTTCTGTTTTTTTAAAAGTTCCTGACGAAAAGGAGGCACCATTTTAAAGTGAGATACTTCGGCTGGTAGCGGTATATTTTTTATTTTTGAAACTGATTTTAAAAATTCTTCAAACCTCATAGTCTATGCGCAGCGTATTGTTTTTAAGTTTTTTTCTTTTATTTCTGAATTGTGAAGATAAACAAACTAAAAAGAAAGGCACTTCTAAAACTAAAGTTGTACAACCTTTAGAAGAAGAGGCTATCAATGATTCTTTTCAAGAGCCTGAACGTGAATTCCCTAAGTTGAATTCTAAAAGTGCTATGGAATTTTTCTTGGAATATGATAAAATTCATAAAGAAAATAAGGTTCGAATTACTACCGATTTTGGAGAAATTGATATCTTACTGTATAACGAGACAAAATTTCATCGTTCTAATTTCATTTTCTTAACCAAACAGAACTACTTTAATGGCACACAATTTTATAGAGTTATTGATAATTTTATTGTTCAAGCTGGAAATAGTGATGACATAAAAACGGCTAGAAAACGAGCTCATATTGGTAAATACTTATTACCACCAGATACTAAACGTGGTTTTAAACATAAGCGAGGTGTTATTTCTATGCCTAGTAGCGAAATTAGAAATCCACACAAACTAGCATCCCCTTTTGAGTTTTTTATTGTCTGCCAAAAAAATGGTGCTCATTTTTTAGATGGTGATTATACTATTTTCGGACATGTAACACGAGGTATGGATGTTATAGACAAAATTGCTGCAGTAAAAACTGATGATGGTGATTGGCCAGATAAAAATATTTTTATTCGAAATGTTGAGGTTATTGAATAAATAGCAATGAGCAAAAATAATTTGCATGGAATATAATAGTCTTTGAAACTAAAATCAATACATTCAAAGTCTGTTTTTGCGTTAGGGATTGTAGCGGCATCCTTTTTTGAGGCACGAGAAAAAGATATAGCGAAAAGCCTGACTTTTTGTTTTTCTCAAAAAGTAACGCCCAAATAAATTAATCTTTATAAATAGTAGGTAGTGCAATTTTAAACTTTACAGCCAGTAACCTCACGACAATAACCACGATACCAGCAATTACAAAAACAAAATCGTCTTTTATTGGGAATTCTCGCAAAAGAAAATAAGTGATACCACCTAAGATACAGGCCGTAGCATAAATTTCTTTTCTAAAAATAACCGGGATTTCATTACACAAAATATCACGAATAACACCTCCAAAACTAGCTGTAATGGTTCCTAAAGCAATACAAATAATAGGATGTAGTTCTGCATTTAACCCTTTTTCTATACCAACCAATGTGTAGAGTCCAATACCAATGGTATCGAATAAAAATAATGAGGTTCTTAAATAATTTATTTTACTTCTAAAAAGTATCGCGAATATGGCAGACCCTAAAATGACATAAGTATATGTGATATCTTTCATCCAACTCACTGGTGTGTCACCTATGAGTAAATCGCGTAGGGTGCCACCTCCAACAGCCGTAACAAATGCTATAATAAGAATTCCGAATAAATCCATCTTCTTGTATATAGCTATTAAGACGCCAGAAATAGCAAAAGCGATGGTTCCTAAAATATCTATAGTATAAAACATATTTTTTATTTATTTAAGATCCCAAGACTAGCTCGGGATAAGCGATTCACGCAATTTTTATTTTCAAAATTAGCTCTCAATTTACATGCTTTGGGTATAACAATTATAATCTTTTAAAATAACATCAATAAACTCCATATCGGTGGTCTGTTTTACATGCTTAATGCTAACCTTTCAATTATTTTTTGTTGAAATTTAATCAATTTTTAATAGTCTTTTATTGTTATTGCGGCATAAAAGGATTCCCTAACAATGCCAGTATCATTATCTTGTTTAAAAATACAGGTTCAAAAAGTCTAATTAACAAAAAATCAGAAACCACTAAAAAGGTTTACAACCAGGTCATTGCATAAAAATTTACATTCGAAAAACGACTCATTGTCAACGAATTAAAAAAATACGGTATCTATTCTATCCTCACAACTCCAGAAAACTTAGCTACCGATAGCATTAATACGTATCTTAAAATTAAAGCATAGCCTTAGTTACGGTTTCTTTTTTTTTAATGAAAAAGAAAGAAAAAAGGACGTTTTATTGAGCTTATTTTAAGTTGTAATTGGTATCAATTATTAATGCTATTTTTGAAGTGTCAAAATATTGTATCATCAATCCTTAGTTTATGCCGTATCAAGAAGTGTTTGTTCTATTCTGGGAACAAGTAAAAGAGAGTTTCCAAGAAGGTCGTTTCGCCAAATTAACTATGGCAAAAACCATTGGTAAGCCAGACTTGAAAAATATATTTGTTAGACCATTGTCTTCTAAAGATGGCTTTAAGGTTTTAGTAAAACTGCGTTACCAATCTAGAGAGACCGAAGATGAGGAAAGCGAGCTTACTTTAGATGAAGCTTTTATATTTTTAAAACCATATCTCAAAACGTCTTTTTCATCTGTACTTTTATTTACCACAACAAAGGATGTTACTTTCAAAATTAATAAAAAAGGAGCAGGAAGCATTACCGAGAATTCACCAACATTCCGTGATGTTAGGCAAGCTAAGAGTGACTTATAATAGTTCTATAGTGAATCTGATTATTTGTTAACTTTTGTATCTCTATTAAGTAAAACTTAGCGCTAAATAGGAATTCACATTGAAATTCCTAACACATTTACTTACTGTCATTTTTTTTAACTTGTGAAGTTGAAGTTTTTTTTGGAGAGGTTCGTTTAACGTTAAGTGTATGGCGCGTTTCAATGCGCTATATAAAGTGTTATGTGTATTTTTTTTTACGTTGCTCCAAATACACCCAAGCCCTCAATGCCTATTCACGTTTGGAGTGTTCGTTGGTGTATTGCTCAAACAACAAGTTTTCAGTTCCTTTGGTAATTGTAACAGTTTCGGGATGACTTAACGTTTACCACATCTGGAATTACTTTTTGAGCGTCTTGGGCAATGAATCCAATTTTGTTTCTTCTCATTGCAGAATCGCTCTTCCAGTTAAACGAAACTGGTGTAAGTTGCATTACTTCTGCTAAACCCCAGTCCAGAGAGTATATATTCGTTTTTTATCTGTTTCACTTGGGCTCGTTTTTACACTTAATACAGCTACTTTTAGGATTTCGTTTTCCTTTTTTAGAGCTAACATCATTGTTTACTTCTTCACTTAGCCTTTTTTACTAATCTTTTATACTCTTATATCTCATTCAAACATCTATTACTTAATCTATGATAATCACGCTCCGTTTGCTAGTTACCGTAACTTGCAGTCGGCTTGTCCAATTGGGGTTACAGTCCACTTCAACAGAATATTGAAAGCCTCTTCTTCAATGCTAGCGGGTAGCTGTTATACAGCACGGTGGGTTATAGGTACCTTTTTGTTTGTCCAGATATTAGGGTTCAATGACCAGTGGCACTAACATCAGAAAATTGCCATTGATAGCTATCTGCACCGCCATTATTGATATTTGTAATAGTAGCGGGATCAGCCGGAGCTGTAAGGTTTTAAGGAATTCCAATACTACCCGTACCTAAGCTACTACTATCATCACATGGTCCAATATCTACGAATTCATATGAGTTCGGACCTTGACTAGAGCAATATCCTAATGTGTATAAAGCCTTCCTCGATAAGATACAATTTACCCACCATATGACGAACTACAATAAGAACCGGGTCCAATGCTCATTCCTGGTGTCCAGGTAGTATAGTTACAGCATTTTTGCTGCCCATAACAAGCAAAACTGATCATCAAAAAAAAGACATCAATAATAATGATTTTTTTACCATAACATTTATAAATTTTAAATAAAAAGGTATCTTAATACTACAGATGAGCCATTAATTAAAGTAAGAGCAGTTCTAAGAAAAGTAACAGTATTCTAAAAATTATTGTGTTTGTGGTTTTAGACTATCTATAACAGAAGTACCAGTTAAATAGAACTCTTCGCTTTCCTGATATTTTAATCAATCACATATCTTATATTTACTGATAGTGTTACGTTAGTTCCACGAGCTGCAATCATTTCTATCCATACCCAACTATTTGCAGGTATTGTTGCATCACTTAATGTTGCCCTGTTACCAACGGTCGTGCTAGTTGTAGCAAGATTGGTAGATAATACGTTTCCTGTAACAGCTCTATTTGTACTATGTCTTAATCTAAATCTAGTATTTGGTGAAGAACCTGTACTCACTGCGATAACTTCCTTTACAGTAATAGCGTCATCTGTTCTAAAAATTGTGATATCGTCTGAACTTGTTGGCGATTCAATAGTAATTGTTTTCGTATGTTTTTTGACACTTGTATTCGCAGCGGCAGCTGTATTTATAGACTCGCCTGCTGCCAATATGTATTTATCTATAATGTGATATTTACCACCAGTATCACCGTTTTTCATCGCGATTAACACCCACTCTTCAGGTATTACCAAATTAGCTGTATAAGCGGCAACTCTAAAATTTGCAGCGAGAGAAGTGCGAGCACTCCCAATCGGTAAAATATAATAGAGGGCTTCCCAGCTACCTAATTGGACACCGTTAGCTGTTGCTGATCTATTAGAGGCACCACCAACACCGGTAATGGTACCTGAAGTTGGTATGTCAATATTGAAATAACCACTGTTGCTAAAATGAGTTCCACGGCCATTGGAAATTACAATAAATCTTTGAGAGTTTTTAATAAAGCCACTACCATTGACTGTTATTACACCACCCCCAGAAATATTTGCATTGGCACGTAAGCTTGCTACTAATGTCGAATGATCAGAATCAGAATTATCATCTACATATTTTTTACTAGCAAAATCAGTGTCACTAGTACCCATATTTGTTGTTGCATTATAACCTGCAGTGCCAGCTACGGTTAATTTATCTGTAGGCGCAGTAGTTCCAATACCTACATTACCTGCATTAAAATAAGAATCCCCGGATTTGGCGATTTTATTGGTATAAAGTGAGGTATTCGATGCATCCCTAGAGCTTGTTGATCCAACATAAAAATTATTATAACCAGTGGATGTAAAATTCTGCCCCACAAATAAACGATTTGCCTGACCAGAACTTCTCACTGCGAAGATAGCGCCCAATGATGGGTTAGCTTTTGTTCTTATGGTGATCCCAGCTCCGTCTACATTATCATTTGAATTATTTTCAAAAAGCACATCTCCTCTTCCTACATCCATCAACATATCTCCTTCTACATGCAATTTTGCTCCTGGCGTAGTTGTACCAATACCTACATTGCCGATGTTGGCATTGTACATGTTGTCATCCTCTACAGTCCATTTATCATCTTTTGCACCTGCTATTGCAATCCATGTGGCTGCGCCATCAAAGTAATAAAACCCTGGGGTTTCATCGGTTTGATAAATCATTAAACCTTCTGCGGGATTGGATATGTTATTTCGTTCTTCAATTGTCATCCTCGGGATGAGCAACCCTCTTCCTTCAGCTTGAATATCTAGCATAGAACTTGGGTCTGGCTCAGTAGTTCCTATACCTACCTGTGCCATTGTACGAGAATTATAACCTAAAATAATTAAAAAAATAATTAAAATTGATTTTTTATTTTTGAACATTATTTTATAATTTAATTGATAATCTTATATGATTTTTTTCCTTTATCTGTTTCAACCACAATAACATACACCCCTTTTGGGTGTTGAAATTGAATTGAATTATTTACGCCTCTTAAATTCTTTTTACGAAGCAACTCTTGTCCTAAAATATTGTAAACAGCCATGGTATTTATTTCTAATCCCCATGTATTGTTTATGATAATATGGCTATCATTATCATAAAATACTTTTAAGTCTTCTAAGCTTACATCATTAATTCCCAATGCGTTTTGATCTTGAAACATAATTTTAAATCGATCTAGATATTCTCCTGGTTCTAAATTTAATTCCAGTTCACCTTGGCTAAGGTTATAAGTTTGTTCTAAAACGTTGTCATACAAATAAACATCGTCCGTAAAGTTTTCAACTTCATCTAACATAATTGTATGAGTTCCTTCTTCTGAGATAATTACACCAATTGGAAATAAATTAGTTGCATCATAAGCTCCTACACCCTGAATAACATACTGTTTTGATAAATCATCATCTATAATAAAATACATATCATCAGCTCTTAATCCATTCATAAAAGCATCATAACCGTTGTTAAAACTTAAATTGGCTGGTGAATTTGGAATAAAGCCCAATAATAGCTGTCTGTGAAAACCTTCTGGATCTTCATAACCCAATCTAACAAGGTTTTTTTGTGTAGCATCTTTATTATATGCTGTTCTGTAAAATTTCGAATCGCCTGCTGCTTCGGTTACAAAAGCTCTTTGCGAATTACTAAATACAATAGCGTCATTAGAAACAGCCTCAACAAAAAAGCCTTGCCCCACCGGAACGTATTGACCAAGAGCTGCATTTGTTGAAGTTCCTCCACCGCTTATCTCTGCTGGAACAGACGCTGTAGTGCCTCCAGTTAAATTTCTGGTAGCATAAGACCCTAAATAGTCTGATAAATAATGAGAATTTGATCCTCCGTCAACCCATATATATAAAGCATCTATTGCGTTATTATCTGTAATAAATTGATCAGCATCTAATGCCGATGGATAGGGATTACCCAATAAATAGTAATTACCTAATAAAATACTACTAAACGTATAATTACCATTATTTGGCTTTCCTTTAAATACATAGTTTTGATTAGGACTAACTGCTCCGGGCCCTTTCATAGTATAGCCTTGGCCTGGGCTTAACGGCGAACTTGGATTAATAGCTATCCATTCAGAATATGCACCACTCCCATTGAAATAGGTATATAGCCATCTATCACTTATGGTTAATGGTGTAGTTACATTTCCACCACTACCAACAACGGATGAAGCCCCATTGTATGGAGACCCTGAATTAAATTGAATTAATTGTGGTGTAAAACTATTAATACTAGCATCTGTACCATCAAAAACCTCAGTGTTTAAATTATATGTTCCGCCATTATTTACGGGCGATGAAAAATAGTTGTATGCATACGTATTAGCACCAGCTTGTCTATCGCGCAGTAGTGAACCTGCACCACCAGCGCTTAATGTAGAAGATGAACCTTGAACGAGTTGCGATTCACCTTCCAATCTTAAATCTCCATTAGTTAAAGTTAAATCTCCCTTAATAATTAACGCATAATTATCATCAACAGAAATACCTGTAGAACTTGAGTTATTAATGACTAAATTATTAATGTTTATACTATGTAATGGGGAAGTTTCATTATAATACATTCTTTGATTAGTTGCACCAATTAAGTGAGTGGTACCAATTGTTGCAGTGGTAATTCCTTGATTTTTGTAATCTGCGCGTAATACTAAATCGCCTTCATTGGTTAAGCTACCAGTAAGCTCATTTTCAAATGTTAGTAATGTGTAAAAAGATGTGCCAGATTCTATTTTCAACACACCTTTGTTTATCACCTTGCCTTGAGAATAGGCTAGCTGAGAGCCTAAACAGAAGGCTAGAAGTAAACTAATTTGTTTCATTTTGAGGCTACTTTAAATTAAGTGTCTTATGCAAACTAATTGTGGTCTCTGTATGTTTTTATCACTTTTTTTTATTAGTTAAACTAGAAACCTGCCAAAAAAAATATCGGTGAGTTTCTCACATCTTATGTAATCCAAATTATCTTATCGCAAACATCCAAAAGTTATTGAAAATACACTTCACGACTAAGCATGAAAATACACTTCACGCCTAGGCGTGAAAATGTGATTTAGGGTAGATGTATTTGTTATTATAGCGAGCTATACTAGCTTCTAGAGCCCTTGATAGCTTCCAGTAACAATGAAACTTTTTTATACTTTAATTCTTTACTATTAAAATACTCGTACATTGCACGAAGCGCAGAAGCAAGTCCATCAACACTCAAAAAAACTTTTTCGGCGGTTTTTTTATTGGTAATGACGGGTGCTTTAAATTAATTGCGTGATGTGTTTATTTTTATGAGACTATACTTTTAAAACTTGACCTTTTCTATTCAGTAATAACAAAGCTTTTAGTTTTAATTGAGAAATTAAACCTAAAGCGTCATAAAGTTGTTAATTTCTGTTTTATACCCATAGCATGATGTTTCAATAAGATTATTAGATAAAATAAAACCCCACGAACAAAATTGCTTGTGAGGCTCTAACGGGTTGCTATTAATCCTAGGGGAACATAATCCCTGTGTAAATTTCTGAAAATTGCTCAAGAAATGCTTCACGCTTAGACGTGAAAATATGCTCTGGTTAGAATTTGTTTTTGATTATAGCGGTCTATGCTAGCTATTGGAGCGCTTGATTGTCTCTAGTAACAATGAAACTTTTTTATACTTCGATTCTTTAATATTAAAATACTCATACATTCTGCGAAGCGAAGAACCAACTCCATCAACACTTAAAAAAACTTTCTGGGCAATTTCTTTATTGGTCATTACGGGCTCTACCAATAATACATTTAGCACCTTCCAATCGGTTTCATTTAATTTTCTTTTAATGGAGTGCTCAATTTTTTCTCTAACCAGTTCAAATACAGTAGTAGCAGCTACAACTTGATTTGAACTGTTTTTGAGACGCATTATTTCATCCAACATTGCAGCTCGTATTGCTTTATCTTTTTTGGTTTTAGATCTAAAATAGAAAATAACACAAAAAATGAATAGGGCAGAAATTATGACTACGGCAAACGTTCTTTTAAGTTGTGTGATTTTGAGTGCTGCTTTTTCGTTTTCGCTTTTTAGTTTACTTTCAGAGATTCGATGCTCATAGTCTTGTTTTACCAATTCTCTCGTAACGGCTAAACGATCTATTTCTAAGTTTATACTATCTTTATAAACAGTAGAGCGTTCGAGCATTTCTACAGCTAACTTTGAATTATTTTGTGACTTGTAGCCTTTGTAAAGTAGGTTGTATATGTCTTTTTTAATACTATAAAATCCATCATTAGGAAGACGGTTTAAAATAGCTTTTGCTTGTTTTAATGCAGAAGGTATATCCGTTTTAAAGGTAATTTCAGCAAGTATGAATTCTGCCATATCTAAATCCATTTCGGATTTAAGTTCTTTGCTAAGTGCTAAGTTTTTTTGAGCATAATTGGTTGCTTTGTCAAGTTGGTTTAACTTTGTATGTATTATCGCTAAAAATTTAGAAGAATCTTTCATTTTATACTTTATTTCGAGCGACGTAAAATGTTTGAACGCATTTTCAAAATAAATTAGAGCGTCTTCGTATAATTCTTTTTCAAGATAAACCCTTCCAATTAGCTCTTGATTATAAGCAAAAGATTGGTCGTTTGGAAAGTTATACGTATCATGAGCTGTTTGATATTGCTGAAAATATTCTAAAGCTAGGTCATAATTACCTAAATACAGATTGATACTGCCTAAATTTTGTAATACCCAGGCTGCCTCGCTATTCATTTTTAACTCCCTAAAAATAACCAATGCTTCATTTCCACTTTGAACTGCCTCTAAATACTTATATGTTTCCTGAAATAATAGTGCTTTTCTTGAAATTATTATAGCTTCAAGATTACGTTTATTAAGCTCTTTTGCAATTACTAATGCATCATTGAATAGTCTTAAGCATTTTTCATACTCGCGCTTTGGTCCGTATATCAGTGCCGCTCTTATTAGAGATTTACAAATCTCTTCTTTATTATTGTTTTCCTCAGCAAGCTGTTTGTGGTAATTTATGGCTTTTAAAGTAGAATCTGGTTCTTTATAATAATACTTAAAAAACAAGGTGTCTAAAGCCATGAATCTCACAGAATCCGTTTGTTTTACATCTGTATAAATGATTCTAAGTGAATCACGTTGCGAATACACTTTAGAAATGGAAATGCACACTAGACAGTATAATACTAATTTAAGTTTTATGTTTTTCAAATTAAGTTTATTAATAATAACACTACTATAGTTGATGATTTATTAAAAATTGCTGGTTTTTAAATATCTAATATAACAATCAAAATACTAAATATCCTAAAAAATTAGTTGATATTTTTTTATTTGAAATGAATATTTATATGTTCAGAATTACTTTTATAGCCTGTTGCTAAGATCGTGTTTGTATATGGTTTGTTGCGTGTTTTAAGTATGTAATTTAGTAAATAAATCACAGATAGACCCAAGCGAAGCGAACTGGCGAAGCAATATTTGTAAGTCGTTAGTAACTATGTGGTTAATTATACGCGGTGTTTGCTAATAGCTATTTTTAGCTACACTTTTGTTAGTTATAATTAATCACAATCAGAATTTAATTTGTAAAAGTAAAATGGATTAGGTGATGCAGCATAAACTTTATCGCCATCACACTCAAATGTAAGAGAAGCAACTAATTCATTTCCAAAATTTAAATCTACAGTTAAAGTACCATCTTCAAATGTATAATCGTTAGTTCCTGGGATGTGATTACCGTCAGCAGCTTCAAAGGTTTCATATTGAGATAGGCAATCCCCTTCAACACAGTAATACGCATATCTTATACCATCTTCAAAAATGCACATTGTATTTGAGAGATTTGGAGCAAACAACCATTTGCCTTCAATATCATAAACTGTTGGAGATTCATTCGTGTCGTCTTTTTCACAGCTCATTAAATGTTTATAGTGCGAGTAATAATAATTTTTTGAAATTAGTTTTATTTATTTGATAACAATTAACATTATATAATTACTGACAGATAAATTAATTTTTTTTAAGAGCTATTTATTAAAAACTGTATTAGTTCCCTTTTTTTAGTTTGCAGCTAACATCTCGGCTGTGATTTGCGCCGAAACAGACATTATCTAAATCGAATATTAAAAACGGATTTAATTTTGATATTAACTTCACGCCTAGGCATGAATTATAGCCATTGTTGTACACTGGCTTTTTTTATTTTATATATTATGCTGTAAATCAGTCTAAATAAAAATTTAAAACATCAAAAACATTTTTTAATAGAAATTCCATTAAACTATGGATTGGATAAATAGTTGTTAAGAAACATTATTATTATTGCAAAGTAACTTGAATTATATCACTAGATGATTTAGATTCTATTACTTCTATTGTGACTCCTTCGTAAGTGTAAATATCTCCAGCTATCATAGGTGCATTTTCTTTCATACTACCAGTATTAGAATTTTGTAAAATCCTTAAAGGACCTTGACCTCTTGGTATTGAAGTATCAATAACATAAACTAACGCTCCTTCTTTTTGCATGGAAGAGTCGAAACCCTTCTTTTTTCTACTCTCGATTAGAATAGCTTTGTTTGAGTTTAGAGGCACTGATAATGCTTTTATTCCTCCTTCAGTAGCTAACTCTTGTATTTCTATAGTTATTGACCCCTCTGAATGGCAATAAATTTGTGAATCATCAATCCAGCCTAGTAACCATCTTTCATATGCAAAAAAGCCTGGTGCTCTTCCTGATTGTATTCCCATAACTCCAAAACCACCAACGTATCTGTGATTATTAGAGTTACTGTAAGCGTATAAGTCAAGTAGCCCTAAAGAGTGTCCCATTTCATGTGCAAGCCAAATACCTCCCCAATAATTAAAATCGAATCCAGAAGTAATTCCAGTTAGAATACTATTTCCATCTGCATTTATAGCGAAACTATCATTTAGGGATCCAAAAGTTGGGCCATATTCAATTTCGGAAGCATCAGGATTGGACATTACTAACACAATATCTGTATCGCTAAAATCAACTTGGTCATCTGCCAAATCAACCGCTTCTTGAATAAATGAAAGATGTCCAGAAGAAGAATTTAGACTTTCAGCATATTGTGATGAAACCATACTAAGTCTTAACCAAGAATGGTATGGTAGTAGGTTTATTCCCATTTTACCATAGGACATCTCTTCGTAAAATTCAGTATTAATGTTTTCTAATAAATTAAAAATAGAAGTTGTTGTTTGAGAAGCGACAGCATCAGGGAAGTCTACAAATAATACTTGAATATTAACTTGTCCTAGTGATGATGACGGCCCATTGTTAGGGAAGCCTATATCTACATAATCATTTGTAAATATTTTATCAAGTTTACACAATTGCGTTTCTGGCACTTCATTTTCGTCAAATAAAGCTAATACATCGATCAAATTTTCTTTTTCTATAGTTTCACTATCATCGTCTTTAGAAACAGTAAGAGATACTTTAAAAGTACCCTGTTCACTATACGATATTACAGGATTTTTTTCAGTAGATGTTGCTGGGGTACCTCCTTCAAAAGTCCAACTCCAACTAGTTGGCTCGCCTTCAGATTTTTCTGTAAAACTTATTTGCTTACCTTCTATAATTTTGTTCAAGTTTGAAGCGAATTCGGATTTTAACGGAACTACTGGGTTAATATCTATATCAGTTGAATTTGAAGAATCATTTGAATTTGAAGAATCATTTGAACAGCTAAAAAAGAGTAACGATATAGCTAAAGTAAATTGGATATTTTTTCTTAAAAGGGATGTTGAATTTTTCATAATCATTAGATAAATTTATTTAATTTTAAGTGTTTTGAATAATTATTCTCATTTAACATTATTTATTCAGGATTAGGACTGTCAAAATGGTGTGCAACGTCTCCGTATATGAAACGAAGCGTTTAAAAAAGTACTTGTATTCAGATTATACACGGGCCGAATTTTTATATTTTGTTTCTATTTTTTCAATTCTATAAGCCAAATTTAAAAATTTGGAGGTCTACTAAAATAGTTGTAAACCTTTCGATTTAGTTCTTATTAGCTATATTTTATATACATTGTTGCATGCTGTTTTTATTTCGATTTCTTTTGTTCGTTTTCCGTAAAAATAGGTTTTCCATTTAAAGCTTGAACTAATGTTGTGGTAGCAAGAACTGCGTACAGCAATGAAATAATGATAGTGGCTTTTGTATCTTTAAATATAAAAAAAGAAAGCAATGGAAGTAGCTGTAAAGCGTGCATTCCTATAAAGTGCGAAACTCTTAAATCGCCTACAGTTTTGCTCCAACCTATAATCCACCAATTCGAATTATCATTGATAGCTCCAACGCTATGATTCATTCTAGAGCCCATCAAACCTCCTTCAAATGAAAAAATAACAAAAATCAAGATTCCTAAACGAATTGACCAAATATAATAAACGGGTAAATTTGGAAAAGACTGTGTGAAAAATAGAAACCCAATATAGGCAGTATATAGCGTAACAAGTACTGCTATTAAACCCATTAACGAATATAGAATTGAATGTGTTGGTGTGCTAATATTGAAGTGAGACAATTGTCCTTTTGATGCTTGAAAAATAATATATATAAGTTCAAAACCGAACAATGTAATTACTGTCCAATTAAAAGGTGTTACATTAAAATCGGACAGATAATGGCAGTACCAAGCCATAGTCCAAGAGAATAAGCCTATTGATACTAAAAATTTGAAAGGCTTGAACCAAGCGTTTACTCCTTGAACTTCTGTTGATATTGTTTTAGTTAGAACAAGACAAACTATTGAAATAATAACGCATAGCAAGCCAAAATAAAATAAGTGCTCGTTACGAATTTTCAATTCTTTAATGAAGCCGACAATTCCTTCAATCATATATCAATTTTTTAGTCAATCTTATATTTTGGAACAAAATAATTTAAGCAATACAGCATTGCTCCATAAGTAAAAATGAGAGTAGGAATATTGGTGTTAAAACCTAAATCGAACTCTGGTATGCCAAACAGCTCTCTGAATGAATGAGTAGCGATAAGTAGCATAAAAATAATGCCATAAGCGAATACAGACATAATGCTTATTTTATTCTTTTTGGTACGTTTAATTCCCTTTTTAGATTCTTCTTTAAAGAAATACCAAAGCACTATAATGCTGAATAATGCTTCAATAGAAATAGCTAAATAAGGATTAGAGGCAAATAACACAAAA
>ENA-UOYH01000289-UOYH01000289.1-marine-metagenome-genome-assembly--contig:-NODE-289-length-20375-cov-3.510198_pt1 | contig 20375 bp, 20 predicted proteins | sample MGYA00238175_ERZ767261 | MGnify/ENA primary metagenome ERZ767261 (study PRJEB28946, sample SAMN06267185) | marine metagenome | isolation source: Columbia River Estuary | place: USA:Columbia River Estuary...
CTGCAGACGGTACTGTTTCGGAGGTTCAGGTGACCACCGACATGATTGCTAATAACGCTGTAAATCTAACATCAAAAGTATCAGGCGTCTTACCTATTGCAAAAGGAGGAACTGGAGCAAGTTCAGTCTCATCTGTAAGAACAGCAATAGGGCTTTTGTCAGGAGCTTTTACAACAACCTCACAAGCAACTGTGCATACAACTTCAGATTTAGGAGTAAATACAAATTCGATAGTAGTAGCAGGGTTTAGGACAAATGTAGGTAACGAAAAAATGCTTTCAGCGGTTCCTAATTCAGACGGAACTATAACATTTACAATAAGTAACCTAAATGCAATTGGAGATATAATACATTGGATTGCAATTAATCCTTAAATTTTAATAAAAATCTTTCTTTTATACATCTCCTTTATTATTAAATAAATAAAGATTGTATAAAAAAGAGCCCAACAAAGCGAAATTAATTGGGGATCAATTCCTGTAGATATTCCAAAATCCATCCAACTTTGCTGAATACCTTTTCCAGAAATTACAGGAATCCGAAAAAGCCTTCCAAGCATTGAATGAAGCACATAGGCGAAGATCGCATTGGAGCCAAAAACAATTCCAAAATGAAATGGCTTTGTTTTCTTTTTTAAATCGATAATCCAGATACAAGAGGCCAAGAATAACATTGCTAGACCAGAGCTAAATAAAACATATGAGCTTGTCCATATGTGCTTGTTCATAGGAAAGCTATAATCCCAAAGCATTCCCAAACAAATTGCACTAAATCCAGCTACAAAAATTAATATTATTTTATCTTTTAAATCTTTTGATTTGTTCAAAATTACATGACCACAGAACATCCCTGTAATCCCTGTCGCTATCGCTGGAATTGTGCTAAAGAAACCTTCAGGATCCCAAGTTTTTTGATACATTCTCCCTGGTGTTATAAACTGGTCTACCCAAGCAGCAAAGTTATTTCCAGGTTCTAGTGTCCCAGCCAACGAATCTCCAAAAGGAACTTTTGTCATAAAAATCCAATAGACAATAAGTAAAATAACGCCAATCCAAATCTGAACTAAAAACGAGGAATTCAAATAAATTACAGAACAGAATAGATAGACTAATGCGATTCTTTGAAGAACTCCAGCTATTCGTATGTTTTCGAAATCAAAATTTGGAAATAAAGCTAAAAACAACCCTATTGAAAAAATAATTATGGTTCTTTTTATTATCTTAAAATAAACAGAAGATTTTGTCTTTTTAACTTTTGAAAGAGCAAGAACAATTGAGACACCTACAATAAATAAAAAGAAAGGAAAAACTAAATCGGTAGGAGTAGCGCCATGCCAATCCGCGTGTCTTAACGGGGGGTAAACATGACTCCAACTTCCAGGATCATTTACTACAATCATAGCAGCAATGGTCAGTCCTCTAAAAAAATCTAATGAAATTAACCTTGAATTCATTTATTCAAGTTACAAATTATTTATAATCCTAAACCTTCAAGGTCTTTGGCTTCTGAGTTGTCTTCTTCAATAGGCTTTATAGCCTCACAATCTATTGGGATTGATAAATCCTCTGGAGCTAAAAAATCTTCTTTAGAAATTCCTAAACCTTCATTTTCGTAACATTTTTTCATAAACATTCCCCAAATTGGAAGAGCCATAGTCGCTCCTTGTCCGTAGGCGATAGTTTCAAAATGAGTTGCCCTATCCTCGGCACCTACCCAAACACCTGTAACTAAATTAGGAACCATACCCATAAACCAACCGTCACTTTGATTTTGAGTAGTACCTGTTTTTCCAGCAATGGCGTTGTCAAAAGAGTAAGGGTAACCTGTAACAACGTCTCTGTAAACAGCGTTTCTTTCTTCTTCGGGTATATTGTGTCTTAATCTAGCACCGGATCCAAACTTTGTTACACCTTCAAGCAAATTAACCGTAACATAAGCAGACTCAGCACTTATAACATCCTTTGTTTCAGGAGCAGACAGGTACAATAAAGTTCCGTTTTTATCTTCAATTCTTGTGACCATAGTAGGCTTTACATAAATACCTTGATTTGCAAATGCGCCATAGGCGCCAACCATTTCAAAGACACTTAAATCTGGTGTTCCTAGAGCAATTGCAGGAACATCAGGAATATAAGATTCAATTCCAAGATTTCTAGCAAGATCAGCAACAGGTTTTGGTCCTACCTTATCCATTAATTGTGCGCTTATTGTATTTTTTGAGTTAGCTAAAGCATTTTTTAAAGTTCTAAATCCACCATATTTATCGCTTGAATTTGTAGGACACCAAGGATCAGGATTCCCATATTTGTAAGGTTCAATACAATAAATGTTATCTGGAAGTGAATCACATGGCGACAACTTCAATTGATCAATTGCAGTAGCATATAAAAACGGTTTAAAAGTAGATCCGATCTGTCTTTTACCTTGTTTTACGTGATCGTACTGAAAATGCTTATAATTAATTCCTCCAACCCAAGCTTTTACATGCCCTGTTTGGGGTTCCATAGACATCATCCCGGCTTGCATAAAGTGCTTATAATAACGAATCGAATCAATAGGCTTCATAACGGTATCAATTTCACCTTTCCAAGAGAAGATTGACATAGGCACTTCCTTTTGAAAAACCTCGAACATTTCTTCTTCAGATTTCCCTGTTCCTTTCATTTTCCGCCATCTTTCCGATCTTTTCATGGCATTTTTAAAAATTTTTATTGAATCTTCTGATTCTAGATCTAGAAAAGGAGCCGTTGGATTTAGTTCCGGGGTATTTTGATTAAAAAATTCTTCTTGAAGATTGGCCATATGCAGCTTTACAGACTCTTCAGCGTAACCTTGCATTTCATAGTTTATAGTTGTATAAATTTTTAACCCATCTAAATTTATATTGTATTTAGAACCATCACTTTTTAAATTTTCACTACTCCAGTTTTTCATAAAATTTCTAAGATAAGCTCTAAAATATGTCGCAAGTCCTTCTCTGTGAGATTGAGGAGTATAATTTATACCAAGTGATGTTTGTTTTAATGAATCAACTGCCTGTTGGTTTAAGTGACCATTTCTTTTCATTTGGTTTAAAACAACGTTTCTTCTGTTTTTTACAAGTTCTGGGCGTCTTAAAGGATTGTAATAGGAGGAGTTTTTAAGCATTCCAACCAGCACTGCAGATTCTTCAATTTTTAAACTGTCTAATTCTTTGTCAAAAAATATATTTGCAGCAGACTTTATTCCATCTCCATTGTATCCAAAATCGTAAATATTTAGATACATAGCGACGATTTCGTGCTTAGTATATTGTCTTTCTAGTCTAACTGCAATAACGTATTCTTTAAATTTTTGTGCTAGTGCTTGAAAGATATTTTTAGCTCTTACTCCAACAAAAAGCTGTCTTGCAAGCTGTTGAGAAATAGTACTCGCTCCCCCTCGTTGACCTAAAAAAACAATTGCCCTTAGGGTTCCTTTAAAATCAATTCCTGAATGTCCGTAAAATCTCTCGTCTTCAGTCGCAATAAGTGCATCTACTAAGCTTTTAGGCAAATCATCAAACTGAATTGGAATTCTGTTTTCACCAAAATGAAATTTTCCTAAAACTTTATTATCAGAAGAAATAATTTGAGTAGCTAAATTAGTATTAGGATTTTCAAGTTGTCTGAAATCAGGCATTTCTCCTAAATAACCCATTGACGCAGCATAAAATATTCCTGAAAAGATAGTGATGCCCGAGAAAAAAATGACCCAAAAACTGTAAAAGAAGAGTTTAAATTTTTTTGGCATAATTTTTTTCTTTTTCGCCATTGTGTTATTCAATTAATAATCCAAAGTTAAGAACTCCATCCAAATTTTCAATTTCTTTGATTTCGTTATTTAATCTCATTGAGGTTTTAACTTTTAATTTAAAAGCTTCTCCTTTCTTTAAAATAAAATCGGTCTTGTAAGGGAGCTTGTGTTCAACAACACTTATTTTGGTTTCACCAAGCCATTTCCCATTAGACTCAGCTAATTTAAACTCTAGAGTGTCAACTTGGATTTGATTTTCCGAAGAGATGAGTTCAGAAATTAAAAAAATGTTTGCAAAAGAGTAATCATTATTGTGTCTAAGTATAAAGTCAATATTTTTTATGCCATCCTGTTTTTCTTCCTCAAAATTAAATTCTACTATTTCAGAATTTCCCCACCCAGAGTTAAAATTATGAAATTTTAAAAATTCAGTTGTTTCACATGAAATTAGCATAATTGCTAAAACAATAATTAGAAATCTATTTAACATAATTTAATTAGACTCTTTTTGAGAATTTTCTTTTTTTCTTTTTCTTTCTTTTGTCAAATCTTGTTAGACTATCCTGTCCTACTACATTTTCAAAACTTATATCTGAGGATATTTCAGAAATAGTATAATCTTCTAAGCTTTCAATTTTTTTTCCAGACTCGTTTATTTTGATAATTTTTTTTACGTTTTCTTCTGTAATTTGATGCCAATTAATACTATCGTTTTTGTAAACAAACCACAAAATCTTTTTAAATATGTCTATTTTTTGACAATATGCAATACCTTTTTCTGTTAATAGTTTAGTATTAGATTTAGGAAAATTTTTAAGTGCATCTTGATAAAAATCTAATTCATAGTTTAAACAACATTTTAACTTTCCACATTGTCCAGCTAGTTTTTGAGGATTAAGTGATAGCTGCTGGTATCTAGCAGCTGATGTTGATACTGATCTAAAGTCTGTAAGCCAGGTTGAACAGCAAAGTTCTCTTCCGCAGGAACCTATACCCCCTAGTCTTGAGGCCTCTTCTCTTAAACCGATTTGTTTCATTTCAATACGGGTGCTAAATTCCCTAGCCATATTTCTTATTAGCTGTCTAAAATCTACTCTTCCAGCAGCCGTGTAATAAAATGTAGCCTTTGACGCATCCCCTTGAAACTCAACATCTGAGATTTTCATTTTCAGACTTAAAGAGATCGCTAACTCTCGCGCCTTTTTTTTAATTGTCTCTTCTTTCTCTCTAGCCCTTGTCCATTTGTCAATATCGCTTTGAGAAGCAATTCTTTGAATATTGTAAAACTCAGTTGTTTCTGTATTAATTTTTTTTCTTTTTAACTGTATTGGAATTAGACCTCCTTTTAAAGTAACAAATCCTACGTCATACCCTCTTTCCGCTCCTACAACAACCAAATCACCAATTGAAATAGACAAGTCTTTAGAGTTTTTGAAATAGTTTTTTCTGCCATTTTTAAATCTGATTTCAAAGATGTTGTTCAATTTTTGATCTGCTAATGGCTCCATGTTTTCTAACCAATCGAATACGGTCAGCTTATTGCAGCCGTCAGTCCCACATGTGCCGTTATTTTTACAACCCTTGGGTGTGCCATTTGAAGAAGAACAACTAGTACAACTCATTATTAGAAATAATTAATAAAATTTAAAGTTAACTAATATATACATGCGATTTAAAACAATTAAGAAGATGTTTTTTTAAACTTTAAAACTTCTGACCTTCCTTTTTTAAAAATCTGGTTACTATTCTTTTTCCCTTTTCGTAATTTCTTTTGATCTTCAATTGAAAGAGAAATTATGTTATAACATTCTTCAGAACAGCAATTATTGTATTTTTTAGCACATTTTTTACATTGAATAAATAGCAAATGACAAGCCTCGTTTTCACAATTTATATGCGTATCACACTTATGTCCGCACTGATGACAATCTGCTATTATTTCATTAGAAACGGATTCACTTCTTCTGTGATCGAAAACAAAGTTTTTTCCTAAGAATTTATTTTTTATTTTTTCTTTATCAACTTGTCTAGCATATTCAATTATTCCTCCATTTAATTGATATACATTTTTGTAGCCTTTATGTTTTAAAAAAGCACTTGCTTTTTCACAACGAATCCCACCAGTGCAGTACATAACAATATTTTTAGATTCCTTATGCTCTTCAAATTTCTTTTCAATAATTGGCAAAGATTCCCTGAAGCTATCAACATCAGGCAGAATAGCGCCTTCAAAATGACCTATTTCACTTTCGTAATGATTTCTCATGTCAACAAGCAAAGTATTGGGGTCATCTGTAAGAGAATTGAATTCAGACGCATTAATATGTTTACCGTTATTTGACAGATCAAAACTGTTTTCAGTCAGTCCGTCTGCAACAATCTTTTTTCTGATTTTTACTTTTAGTTTTAAAAAGGAAAAATCATCTTGTTCTACGGCAACATTTAATCTTATTTCTTTTAAAAAACGAACAGAATCTAAATTTATTTTAAACTCATTAAAGTTGTGCGATGGAACAGAAAGTTGCGCATTTATTCCCTCAGAGGCCACATAAATTCTTCCCAAGACTTCCAGCTTTTCCCACATTAAATAAAGGTGATCTCTAAAAAGAGAAGTGTTCTCAATTTGATGATATTTATAAAAGGATAATGTAATCCGTCTTTTCCCAGCTTTTTCTATTAAAGCAGCTCTTTCTTTAGCGCTAAGCTTGTTATATAATTGCATCATTTACCTTAACTAGATGCGAAAATAATATTTTAAAAATTAGCAAAAAAATCAAGCATAATACGCTATGACTTAAATTAAATATATTGTACTTTAGACATGTAATTTAATTCCACAATTTTATGAGCAAAGAAAAAGATTCAAAACTAAAAGCGTTACAATTAACCTTAGACAAATTAGATAAAACTTACGGAAAAGGAACGGTTATGAAATTGGGTGATGCAGAGGTGGTAAAAATTGATTCAATTTCTAGCGGATCTTTAACCCTTGATGGTGCATTAGGCGTTGGAGGATATCCAAAAGGACGAGTTATTGAAATATATGGACCTGAATCTTCTGGTAAAACAACTTTGACTTTACACGCAATAGCTGAATGTCAAAAAGCTGGTGGTATTGCTGCTTTTATTGATGCGGAACATGCTTTTGATAGGTTTTATGCTCAAAACTTAGGAATTAATATTGATGAATTAATAATTTCACAGCCTGATAATGGTGAACAAGCTCTTGAAATTGCAGACAATTTAATTAGATCAGGAGCAATTGATATTATTGTTATTGACTCTGTTGCTGCTTTAACTCCAAGAAGTGAAATCGAAGGTGAAATGGGAGATTCTAAAATGGGTCTTCATGCAAGATTAATGTCTCAAGCTTTAAGAAAGTTAACTTCAAATATTAGTAAAACCAATTGTACGGTTATGTTTATTAACCAGTTACGTGAAAAAATTGGAGTTATGTTTGGAAATCCTGAAACTACAACAGGCGGGAATGCACTAAAATTTTATGCTTCAGTTAGATTAGATATAAGAAGATCAACTCAAATAAAAGACACTAGCGGAAATGTTTTAGGTAACAAAACTAGAGTTAAGGTTGTTAAAAATAAAGTTGCTCCTCCTTTCAAAGTAAGTGAGTTCGACATAATGTATGGGAAGGGAATTTCTAAGCTAGGTGAAATCATTGATTTAGGAGTTGAACATGATATAATTGATAAAAGTGGATCATGGTTTAGTTATGGAGACACTAAATTGGGACAAGGGAGGGATTCTGTTAAGACCATTTTGACAGATAATCCAGAGTTATCCGATGAAATCGAAGCTAAAATTATTGAAATAATTAAAGCCTAGGCTCTAAATCTGCTAACATAAAATCATAAACTTTTTGCTTTAAGTTTTCCATATCCTTTTCTTTAAGACCTTTGGTGTCAATATGATTATGAACCTTAGCCCTTAAAAGTCCTGGGCCTCCAACATAATGATTGTAAGAAAAATGGTAAGGATATCGTCTTTCACAATCATAAAATGACATAGGAACTATAGGTATTTGACAGTGTATAGAAAATCTAAAAACACCGTTTTTAAAAGGTGCTAGCTTTATTTCTGGAGATGTAACTAGGCCCTCAGCAAAAATACAAAGGCTTAAACCTTGTTTTAATCTTCTTTCAGCGTGACTATAAACAGCTTTTCGACTATTAGGATTCTCTCTGTCTACCATTATACAAACTCTTTTGTAAAAAAAGCCGAAAACAGGAAGAACTACTAATTCTTTTTTCCCAACAAAAACAATTGGATTTTTACTTATTTGAAGCATAAGCATCACATCAATCATACTTTTATGATTAGCTGTAAGCATATAATTTTCACCTTTCAAAAGGGGTTCGGAAAATTCAATTTTAGGCAGTAGTCCCATTCCTAATAAAATAAGCTTCGCCCATATATTTCTAGCAACCCAGTAAAACTGAGGGTACCATTCTTCTTTAAAACTAAATACAAAAAAAAGTGGAAGACATATTATAATTCCAGTAGCAGCTAAACAGTAAAACCATATGTTGTACAACCCACATAGACCTATTTTTATATACTTAACCATAAGTGTAAATGTAATTAAATGAGTGATATAATTTATAAAACTATTACTTTTGTTATTAATCTAAGATAAATGTCAAGAATTCTAACAGGAATACAAAGTACCGGGACTCCTCATTTAGGAAACATTTTGGGAGCTATAGTTCCTGCGATAAAAATGTCAAATGAATCAAAAAACGAATCGTTTTTATTTATTGCAGACATGCATTCTTTAACCCAAATTAAAGACAAAGACGTCCTTAGAAATAATACTTACGCAACTGCAGCTGCTTGGTTGGCTTTTGGCCTAAATACTGAAAAAACGATTTTTTATAGACAAAGTGATGTCCCTCAAGCCACTGAGCTTTCGTGGATATTATCATGTCATTTTCCATACCAAAGACTTACGTTGGCACACTCTTTTAAAGATAAATCTGACAGATTAAGCGATGTTAACGCAGGGATTTTCACCTACCCAATGCTTATGGCGGCAGATATATTATTGTATGACGCTGAACAAGTTCCAGTAGGAAAAGACCAACAACAACATTTAGAAATGACCAGAGATGTTGCATCTAGATTTAACAATACTTATGGAGAAACATTTGTTTTGCCTGCTGCAAAAGTTAATAAAGAAACTCAATTAATTCATGGTACAAATGGTGAAAAAATGAGTAAATCTAAAGGGAATATAATTGACATTTTTCTCCCTGTAAAAGCTTTAAAAAAGCAGATCATGGGAATTCAAACTGATAGCACTTCAATCGATGAACCTAAAGATTATGAAAATTGTAATGTATTTAAGCTGTACAGCTTAATAGCTGACCAAAATTCTATAACATCATTAAAAGAAAATTATATTAATGGTGGATTTGGTTATGGTCATGCTAAAACAGAGCTTTTCAACTATATAATTTCAAAATTTTCTAAACAAAGAGAAAGTTTTGATCACTACATGTCTAATAAAGACGAACTTGATGAAGTTCTAAAATTAGGCGCTTTAAAAGCAAATAAAGTAGCTCAAGAAGTTTTAAATAGGGTCAGAGAAAAGCTTGGTTATAATTAGACAGGTTTAAGTTTAGAAATTAAATCAAAAAAATGTATTTTTGAGTATATGCAACTTTCTAAACTTGTTAGCGAATTACTTGTTGAACACGATTGTGTCACCGTTCCAGGTTTAGGCAGTTTTCTAGGTAACTTTAAGTCAGCTCATTATGACTTAGAAAACGAAAAGTTTTATCCTCCTTCAAAACAGATATCTTTTAACTCTCAAATTAAAGCAAATGATGGTCTTTTGGCTAAACACATGTCTGAAAAGTCAAATACTGAATATGATTTATCATTAAAAGAGATACATCAAGAAGTTATAAAAATCACCCTTAGTCTTAAAAAACAATCAGTCGAACTAAAGGACATAGGCGAGTTAAATTTAAATAAAGAAGGAAATATAGTTTTTACTCCGTCTTTAGCTAAGAATTTTTTAAAAGATTCTTTCGGACTATCTCCAATTTATATCAAAGAGTTAAGTAAAGAAGAAGGATTTAATAAAAAAGAAATTTCTTTTAAACCAAAAGTAAGGTCAATTAAAAAATCTAAATTTTATCAATCAGCTGCTGTTTGGGCTTGTTTAATTTTTGGAGCAAGTTCTATATATTATAATATTAACAATGACCTTTTAGAACAAAAATTAGCTTACGAACAAAACTTAAGAAATGAATCTTTTTCTAAAGTTCAAAAGGCAGTTTTTGATTTAGGCTCATTACCTTCACTTACAATAAATGTAAACCGAAAAGCATCTCAGTTTTATATTATAGCAGGCGCATTTAGAGTCTCTAAGAATGCTGAGAATCTTGTTGCAACTTTAAAAGAAAAAGGATACGACTCAAAGGTTTTACCGCTTAATGAAAAGGGGTTAAATCCTGTTGCTTTTGAAGGGTTCTCTAATAGAGTAGAGGCTGTAAAAGGTTTAAGATCTATTCAGAAAAAAGAAAATAAAGACGCTTGGCTTTTAGATATTAATAGTCAAAAATAAAAATGCAATCCAAAACACCAGAAAATTCTAAAACAATTCAAACAGATCTTGTGCTCCCTGGAGACACAAATAGTTTAAATAGTCTTTTCGGAGGAGAGTTATTGGCAAGAATGGATAGGGTAGCTAGCATCGCTGCAATTAAACACTCAGAACAAATTGTAGTTACAGCATCTGTTAACAACGTTTCATTTGGCGAACCTGTTCCTGTAGGAAGTATTTTAACGATTGAAGCAAAGGTTTCAAGAGCATTTAGCTCTTCAATGGAAGTTTTCATTGACGTATGGAAACAAAACAAAACTAACCCCAAAAAGACTAAGGTTAATGAGGCTATCTTTACTTTTGTAGCTTTAAACAAAGAAGGTAAAACAGTAAAAGTTCCACAAATTCTACCGGAATCCAAACTAGAAAAAGAAAGATATTCTGCAGCGTTAAGAAGAAGACAATTAAGTTTAGTTTTAGCAGGTAAATTATCCGCTAAAGAAGCCACTGAGCTAAAAGCTCTTTTTGACTAAATAAACATGATTCTTATAAAACATATAAAATTTAATATTCTTTTTTGCCTGTGTTTGTTGTTTATAGGATGTGATTCTCAATCACAAAATAATAAAATAGAATCTAACGGCGTTTCATTAAAAATTTTAGGAACAGTTCAAGATGGTGGTATTCCGCATTTGGGTTGTAATAAAACATGCTGCAATGATTATTTTAAAAAAGGATATTCTAAAAAGCATGTTGTTAGTTTAGGTATTTCTGACCTAAAAGAAAATAAAAATTATTTAATAGAAGCGTCACCTGACATTTCATTTCAATTAAATAATTTTTTAAAAAATGGAAATAAAAACCTTAATGGAATATTTATTACTCATGCTCACATAGGACATTATTCTGGCTTGACTAATTTGGGCAGAGAAGTTCTAAATTCTTCAAAAATGCCACTTTTCTTAATGCCTAAAATGACAGAGTTTATTTCTACAAATGGGCCATGGGATCAACTGGTTAAGCTAAAAAACGTCGAATTAAAAAAGATTTTTAACGAAAAACCTATAGAGTTAAGCGAAGGTTTATCAATAATCCCCTTCAAAGTTCCACACAGAGACGAATATTCCGAAACAGTTGGGTTTAAAATTATTGGCCCAAAAAAAACAGCACTTTTTATTCCAGATATTGATAAATGGAATAAATGGGATAAGTCAATTAAAAACTTAATTACTGAAGTTGATTATGCTTTTTTGGATGGGACTTTTTATGACTCTAAAGAAATAAATAATAGAGACATCTCAGAAATTCCACATCCTTTTATTATTGAAAGTTTGGAATTGTTTAAAGATTTAAAAGAATCTGATCGAAATAAAATATATTATATACATTTAAATCATACAAACCCCCTTCTAAATTTTGAATCAGAAGAGTACCAAAATGTAGTATCAAAAGGATATAATGTTGCGGCTGAAGGACTGGAATTAGAACTCTAAATCAGCACGGAATTTAAAATTATTTCACAGTTTAAAACACCAGATATTGGACAATTGACTTTAGCATCTTCTGCTAATTCTTCAAACTTTTCTTTATTAATCCCGGGAACCTTAGCTTTTAAATTCAATTGAATTGCAATGATTTTTCCATCAACAAACGTTAGAACAGCTTCTGTGTTGAGCTCCTTAGGGTTAAAATTTGCTTCATTTAAAACAAAACTTAGCTTCATGTTAAAACAACCTGCATGGGCAGCAGCTATTAGTTCTTCTGGATTAGTCCCAAGATCTCCATTATCATTTTCAAATCTAGTTTTAAAACTATAAGGCATGTTATTAAATGCCCCGCTTTGAGCTGACAAAACTCCATTTCCGTCAGCGCCATCTCCTTTCCAAACTGCAACTACTTTTCTTTTCATATTTAAATTTTAAAATTAACATCTTCCAGTTTATTCAATACAATATTCGTCACCAATATCTTTTAATAAATATACTGATTTTTCAACAGAGACATCACCATAGATTCTTCCTGGTTCGTTATTACCGCCATTACTAGCCAGAACCAAAGCAAAAAAATACTCACCATTTTTTTCATACTTACTATCAATTTCCCCACAAGTCATATTAGAAGGGTTACATGCTATAATAAGAAAAAAGCTAATTATATAAAAAGCAACTTTCATAATGACACTTATTTTTTAGATTTATCTTTTTATTTTGTTTTAGGAAGATCTTTTTGAATCATTTTAATATCTACTTCATTATTTTCTAATCCTAATAAATGCTTAGAAAAATGATCTGCTCTGAGCCAAAAATTATATTCTGACATATTTCCAAACCCATGTCGTTGAGTGGGCAAAATCATTAAATCAAATCTTTTATTTGCCTTAATTAGAGCATTAGCAACTCTGATTGTAGCTCCTGGGTGAACATTGTTATCCATGTCACCTGTCACTAAAAATAGTCTACCTTTTAAATTATTAGCTAAAGATTGATTTTTTTCAATTTCATATACATAATTCATTGTTCCGTCATCTTCAATTTTTTCTTTAACACCATGATGTGTTTCGCTCCACCAGCTATTATACATTGAATTATCATGGTTACCAGCTTGAGAGTAGGCTGCTTTAAAAAAATCTGGATAAACTAAAATTGCAGCAGTTGACATAAAGCCACCGCCTGAGTGTCCGTATATACCAACCTTGTTTATGTCAATAAACGGATGTTTATCTGCTAACTGTTCGGCTACATATTTTTTGTCTGCTAAACCATAATCTCTTAAGTTGCCATAACCATAATTATGGTACCATTTTGATCTGTGAGGATGTCCTCCTCTGTTACCTAAAGTTATAACTACAAAGCCTAGTTGTGCCATTCGATCTAACCTATCCATTCGAACTGAAAACGACTTATTTACAGATTCTGTTTGAGGGCCAGGATAAACATATTCAAGTAGCGGATACTTTTTCTTATCATCAAAATTGAAAGGCTTATACATAACTCCATATAAATCTGTTATCCCGTCGTCAGCTTTTGTTTTGAACGGTTCAGGAAATTGATATCCACTATTAAACAACTCGCTCAAATCAGCTTCCTCTAAATTCAGGACTAATGAACCATCGGAATTTCTAAGCTCAGATTTAGGGATTGTATTAACTCTTGAAAAATTGCTTACAAAAAACCTGTGGTTATCAGAGGGACTTGTTGAGGTGTTATAATCCCCTTTATTTAAGGGCTTAGGTTTGCCTCCATTTAAGGAAACTTTATAAGTGTGCTCATAATAAGGATCAATATTTTTGTCTAAACCGTGTGCAGAAAAATACAAAGTATTAGATTTTGAATCAATATGCTTTATATTAAAGCTGTGGAAGCTTCCAGATGTAATTCTGTTAATTAAATTTCCATTAGAATCATATCTATAAAAATGCCCCCATCCATCATTTTCAGACCAATGAATCATTTCAGATTCATTTTTTATAAGATAAACAGGCTTGGTTTCATAGAAGTAAGTGTTAGTTCTATCTTTAATTAAAACTTTAACCTTACCGGTATTTAGATCAGCGACACAGATATCAAGGTTTTTTCTATCTCTACTTATAGTGTTAAAATAAATCTTATTTTTTTCAGAAAGTAAAAGTGTAGGCTTAAAATCATTGTCATAATCTGATGGTTTTCTAGGCTTACTAAAAATTGATATGTATTGCTGTTTATCAATGTCTAGCTCAACTTTTTTGATTTCTTTTGATAGAATATCAAAAATCAGAATCTCCCTTTTATAATATTCTTTTTCACCAGGCATGTGGTACTTATAGGTTTCTAATGTTGGTCTTTTTTTAGCAATAGAATTTATAACCCATAAATCTTTAATTTCTCTACTGTCAGTTTTTTGATAAACGAATTTTTTTGAATCAGAAGACCAATAGCCTCGAACAGGAAACTTATCATTTTTTCTTTTTTCAATTTCTTCATTGTCCATTCCTCTACCGTATCCACCGTATCCAAAGTGCTGGACTCCATCTTTAGTCCATTGATTCTCAACTATAGTAGAATCTTTTTCATTTTTTACTGCTTTAAGAAAGTTTTCTTTATCCATCCAATATAAATTGAACTTTTTTGAATAGAAAATAACAGTACTGTCAGGAGCAATATTTGCCCATTTTTTCCAATCTTCTTTTGGAGCTCTTTTATTGCTTAGTAATGTAAGATTATTAGTTCCTAGCACATATTTAAAAAGAAATACTTTTTTCTTTTTCTTGTCTTTTTTAGAAGGGTCTTCATCTCTGTTTTTATCTTTCTTCTTATCTTCATCTTCATCTTCATCTTCATCTTCATCTTCATGTTTTGAAGTGACTCTAAATTGAATTGCTGTTTCGTTGTCTATAAATTTAAAACTAAACTTAGGCAGGTGCTTTGCGTCGTATGGATCTTTTGTAAACTCAGTAAGCCAAGCAGCCATCTTATCATTATCGAATAGTTTTTTTTTAACCTTTTTATTAGGGTCAACTAAATAGTAGCTGGATCCCTCAGTAGTTTTATATTGATACCAAAATTTGTCTCCTGCTTTTAACCAATGTGGATTTACTGAAGTTGAATGAACCAGTTTTGCTATTTTTTTTGGTGAAAATTTTGCAGCTAAATCATAATTAGGAATTACATTTTGTTGAGAGTACGATGAAAGAATTGATAAAATAAATAGTAAGTGAAATAGTTTTTTCATAACAATATTTTTAATAATTAACTTTTAGTTTTCAAAACAAAATTCATCTCCAATTTTTTTTGAATCGTAAACAGATTTAGAAACCATAGCATCTGCAAGTATTTCTCCACCAGGACTATCATCGTCTCCGTTGTTATAAGGTCTTTGATTACTAAGATTTACAACCAAAAAATATTCTGCATCTTTAATATATTTTGAATAAATTTCTCCACAGTCGTTCGTCAATCCACTACATCCAAATAAAAAAAAGCTAAACGTTACAATTAAAAATTTATTCATTTTCTAAAGTCCTAAAATATCATTTATATGATTTTGATCATTAGTTCCAGAAGCAAAATCATCAAAAGCTTTTTCTGAAACCTCTATTATATGATCGCTTATAAACTTAGATCCTTCTCTTGCTCCTTGTTCCTGAGATTTAATGCAACATTCCCATTCCAAAACAGCCCATCCATCAAAGCCGTATTGGCTTAGTTTTGAAAAAATACTTTTAAAATCAACTTGTCCATCTCCAAGAGACCTGAATCTTCCAGGTCTGTCTATCCATTCTTGATATCCTCCGTAAACACCTGATTTTCCAGACGGATTAAACTCAGCATCTTTTACGTGAAACATTTTTATGTATTGATGATAATAGTCTATGTATTTTAGATAGTCCATTTGTTGTAAAACAAAATGACTTGGATCGTATAATATTTTGACTCTTGTGTGATTGTTTGTTGCTTTTAAAAACCTTTCAAAAGTGACTCCGTCGTGCAGATCTTCACCAGGATGAATTTCATAACAGACATCTATTCCATTATTATCAAAATGATCTAAAATTGGAGTCCATCTTTTTGCCAGCTCTTTAAAACCAGCTTCGACAAGTCCTTTTGGTCTTTGTGGCCATGGATACATAGTATGAAATAGTAAAGATCCTGAAAATGTAGCAATTTCAGTAAGCCCTAAATGTTTACTTGCGTTAGAGGCTAATTTTAATTGATCAATTGCCCAAAGTGTTCTGTCTTTTACATTGCCATGAAGATTTGCAGGAGCAAAAGCGTCAAACATTTTATCATATGAATAATGAGAAGCTACTAACTGTCCCTGGAGATGAGTTGAAAGTTCTGAAATTTCCATACCAGCTTCGTTAACTATTCCTTTTATCTGGTCACAATATGTTTTGCTTTCGCCAGCTTTTTTAAGATCAATTAATCCTTGTTCCCAAGTAGGAATTTGGACTGATTTATATCCTAGATTGTTTGCCCAGTTACAAATATTTTTTAGATTATTGAACGGTTTCTCACTTCCAGCAAATTGAGCTAAAAAAATTCCTGGTCCTTTAATTGTTTTCATAATATTAGTTATTCAGTTCAACCCAAACGTTTCCTTTCGAATTTGACTCTACAGTTTTTTCAATAAAATCCATTCCTCTAACTCCATCATCAATTGACGGAAATTCTGCAGCTTGAAAAGCTTCGTTCCTAATTGCTCTAGCCACACCTTTATAAATATTCCCCATGGAGTCGAAAATTCCTTCAGGATGACCAGGTGGTAGTTTAGTGCCATCAAGTGAAATCTCATCATTATATGAATGACCGGATTTTAATACTTGCATTGGAGCGTCGTCTGTTAAGTGGTATAAATAGTTTGGATTTTCTTGTTCCCATTTTAAAGCCCCTTTTTCTCCATATACATTTATTCTTAAATTATTTTCTTCACCCGTTGCAATTTGACTTGATCTAATTGTCCCTTTCGCATTAGTTGCAAAATGAATCAAAATATTTGCGTCTATATCCATAGGGTTATCTTCATAAAGCGTATTCAAGTCAGCTAAAACTTTTTTCACCTTCATGCCAGTAACAAGTTCAACCATATTAAAAGCATGTGTTCCAATATCTCCAACACAACAACTTATTCCAGATTTTTCTGGATCTAGTCTCCAAGTTGAATTTCTTTTTTCTTTTTGATGAATAACAGGATTTAGCCATCCTTGTAAATACTGAGCATCAACTTTTTGAATTTTCCCAATTGTTCCGTTTGAAATCATTTTAGTCATTTGTCTAACCATTGGATAACCTGTATAGGTATAGGTGACAGCAAAAACAAGATTTTTTTCTTGTTGAATTTTCCTTAAATCAAGAGCTTCTTTGTAAGTAGTTGTAAGTGGTTTTTCACAGATAACATTAAAATTGTTTTCAAGTAATTTTTTTGCCATTGGATAGTGAAGGAAGTTAGGTGTTAAAACAGAAACTACTTCAATTCTTTCGGATTTGTCGAGTTTAGATTCTTCCACAATCATAGTTTCGAAATCTTTATAAATTCTAGACTCTTTTAACCCTAAATTTTTAGCAAATTCTAGATTATCTTTATAATTTGGATTAAACACCCCCCCAATAATTTCGTATCGATCAAACATGCTTGAAGCAACTCTATGAAGAACTCCAATTAACGAATCACCACCACCACCTAAAATTCCTAATCTAATTTTTTTACTCATTTTATAATTTATTAAACAGATTGTGAAACTCTATTTGCCTCTAACTTGTTTCTAAAAGCAAATAAAATTCCAAATAAAACAACTAAAGCTAGAGGGAAATAAACCATATTTCCTAAAGCAGCTTGACCAGCTATAACTTCAGCAGCATCTTCTGCAACTCCAGAGCTTAATGCAATTTGTTTCTCTTCATCAAGCCATGATCCAATTACTGGATTCCACATTCCGGTAGCAAGCATTCCAGCACCACCTACAAGTGACATTCCTAAAGCGCCAGTTTTTGGCAAATATTCAGAAACAAATCCGATCATTGTTGGCCAAAAATAGCAAACTCCAAAAGCAAATAATACAGAAGCTACATAAAGCATCTGCCCGTCAACTTGTGACATCATAAAAATCGCTATTGTTGTCACTATTGCTGACAAAAACAATACTCCAACCGGATTAAGCTTGTGTATAATAGGCCCAGCAAAATATCTGCCAACGGCCATGATTCCAGTGATAAGAGCTAAAATTAACATTGGACTTGCTCCTGATTTTTCAAGAAGTGGATTAAGCCATTGTTGTGTTCCTAACTCCGCTGTTGCAGTTAATGTCATGCAAATAGCTATAAAAATAAATAGCGGAGTAAATAAAGATTTTAAATTTAGAACGGTGTCTGATTCAATATGTTCTGTTTCAGGAAATTCTTCTTTTAAAAATAGATATCCATAAATCAAAGTAGGAATAAGCATAATTGCTATTTGAGGTTGCCATCCAAATCCGAAATCTGTCATAAATTTAGAAGTAAGCGATCCAATTACTATCCCACCAGGAAACCAAACATGAAATTTATTTAACATTGTTGTTCGATTGTTTGAATACATATCAGCAATTAAAGGATTACAGGCCGCTTCAACAGATCCATTAGCAAATCCAATAAAAAATGAAGAAATTAAAAGAGTAGCAAATCCTCCCGCATAAATAGTCATTACTAATCCTAATAAATGTGAGAAAAAAGCGATTATCATTAATTTTTTTGCACCTAATAAATTGTATAAGAACCCGCCAAATATAGTAGCCACAGGGAATCCCCAAAATGCCATTGCATTTACAAATCCAAGCTGAGTATTGTTAATTTCAAACTCCTCTCCAAGCTGCCCTAGAATACCCGCTCGAATTGCAAATGTCATTGCTGTTACTATAAGCGATATACAAGCTGCTATAAATAATTTATTTTTTGATACTGTACTGTTCATAATATTGTTGTTAGTTTTTGTATTCTCAAGATACTAATTTCTTTTAAAAACTTAAGATTGATTCGGTCAATCTAGACAAAAGAACTATTAAAATCTTTGGAATACTTTAATTAGAGGATTAATCTTTGTGCGCACCATCGCAAAACGGTAAGTTTTTTGATTTATTGCACCCGCAAAGAGTAAATCGTTTGCCGTGCTTTATTTTATTTCCATTTTCGTCGCTCAAAGAAACTATTCCTTCAATAACTATTTGCCCTTTGGATTTCCTAAAAATATTTACAGAATTATCTTTCACTTTAATTATTTAAAAAATAAAACAGGAGTGTTTTTCACATATTCCTTATAAGAATTTAAGTGTCCCCATTTTTTATTTCCACTTTCTTCTAAGAGTCTAACGCCACTAACATAAACTAATAATAAGTAGGTAAACAGTGGAGAGACAAGTGTTAAATATTGTAATCCTGAAAGAGATGAAATAGACATAATAGAAATCCCTAGCCATAGAATTATTTCTCCTAAATAATTTGGATGTCGGGATTTAGACCAGAGGCCAGTATTTATAAATTTATCTTTATTATCTAAGTTTGATCTAAATTTTGATTTTTGTTTGTCTGCAATAATTTCAATTAAAAAGCCAGTCAAAAACAATCCAAAGCCTAAATATAAATATCCATTTAGCACAACACCATTTTCAGTTGAAAGTGCAGTTAGCGCACATAGACTACACATCGAAACCCACATTCCTTGTAATGACCATGCTAAAAGAAATCTTGTTGGAGACTGTTTAATTTCCTTAAATCTTTTGTCTTCACCTGCTTTTTTAATTCTAAAAAAAAGAAAACTGCCAAGTCTTACAGCCCAAACAATAATAGCAGTTCCTAAAATCAAATTGGTTAAGTTTTGGGATGAATCATATAAAATGTATGAAACAGCAAATATGTAAGTAGAGCTTCCAGCTAAATCATAAAATTTTTCTGTTTTAAACAGATATGCTGGTATAAACAACACCCATTGAATTAGAAAAATATATAAAATCACATTTTGCAGTACAGGGATTTCAGTTAAAAATGCAAGTAAATAACAAATAGAAAATGCTGAAAAAGAAATCAATAAGTGAATGAATTTTTTTAACATACTTTAAATATAGTAAACTTAATTTTTAACTTAAATTTGAGCTGTGCGTTTTATATCAATATTATTTTTCTTTTTATTGGATCCTATTATAGTCTTCTTAAAATTGATTCATATATAATTAATATATATTCTTCCACTTATAATGAATCATTTACATCTATATTTGATAATTCTACAATAGTTGGAAAACAGATAATTTTTCTCATAGCATCATTAGTTACATTTATTATTATACTCTTTACTAAAAGTAAATTTTTTGACAGAATAGCCCCCATATTATACTTTATCTCAATCATATTATTGTTAAGCTTATTTTTATTTGGAGTTGAACGAGGTGGTGCTAAATCATGGTATTTAATTGGTCCTATCAGCTTTCAACCTACTGAATTTGCTAAGCTATGCACTGCATTGTTTTTAGCAAAATTCTTGAGCATCATTCAAACAGATTTAAATAAGAGTAGATATGTTTTTATAG
>ENA-UOYH01000297-UOYH01000297.1-marine-metagenome-genome-assembly--contig:-NODE-297-length-20057-cov-3.875626_pt1 | contig 20057 bp, 17 predicted proteins | sample MGYA00238175_ERZ767261 | MGnify/ENA primary metagenome ERZ767261 (study PRJEB28946, sample SAMN06267185) | marine metagenome | isolation source: Columbia River Estuary | place: USA:Columbia River Estuary...
ATGATGTCTGTTCCTGTGATGTCAGCAGGCATCAAATCAGGCGTGAATTGTATTCTGTTAAAACTAAGGTCCATAGTTTCAGCAACAGATGAAACTAACAATGTCTTGGCGAGTCCTGGCACGCCCATCAGTAATGCGTGACCTCGGGAAAAAAGACATATGGCAAGTCGCTCAATGACATCTTCTTGTCCAATGATGACCTTCCCGATCTCTTTTTTGAAATCTTGGTAAACTTGCTGTAACTGGTCGACGGCTAAAACATCATCCGCGGGTAGGGCTGTGTTGAGCTCGCTTGAGGCATTGTTAGTGTCTGCAGCTATGCTATCGCTCGGCGCTTGGTTGTCAGCAGCTTGCGATGTAGTTGGTATGTCCATAATAATAATTGTTTTAAAGTCGTGTTTTTTTTGAGCATTTCAATGTCTCTTGATTGACGTGCGGTGGTAGTGTTTTCGCTTAAAAAGGTTAAATAGAAAGGTGCTACATAAAGTAAACGAAGCTAAGTGAGCCAATTATTTTGTCGAGACAGGAAAATACAGATTTTTCACGTGATAGGGAAGATTAGGCCATGCTGAAATTTATTATTGCTTTGATTGGCTAATCAGCGGATTTTATAAAAAAGAAGCGTTTGTCGTTATGGCTAGTTCATCAACACCCCCTCCAATCAACCCTTTTGATAATGCCTTTGATCTTCTCGGGCAGACTTCTGAGGTTTCAACGCGTAGTATTCACGAGAAAGAATTCGATCAGCTTACTAAGCTTTTATCTGCTGAGGGTGAACACTCTGGACGCATTGTCTTATTGCGATCACCGAGAGCTGGCTTTGGTAAGACTCATTTGTTGATTCGTCTTCAACGACGACTTCTAGATTCTCATGAATTTATAGCACTGGAGGCCAGCAGTGGTCGATTGTTGGATGACGAGTTTGTTCTCGATGCCGTGCTGCGCAAATTGTCCAGGTTGCTACCAAATGCAGGCGGCTTGACCTATTTGGATATGATTGCGCGGCGCATATTGGCCAAAGGGCTCGAACCACTCGTTCTGTCTGGCGAAGTGCCCAGTCAAGATAGGGGAAGCGCGATCGAGTCGATCAAGCATCATCCTGATGAGACCTTCGACTTTCACAACTCGGAGGCGCTAACAGCACAGTGGGCTTCATCTAATTTTTCCCAGCTTGGACCTCGACTTTCGTCTGAGCTGGCTGAACAAATACAGGGGAGATATCGTGCAGTGGCATGGTGGGTTGAACTACTCTTCCGATATAGCTCAGCACCTTTGGAGCAAGGAAGTAGAACCGGCTCGCTTTTTGAGACTGTTTTTAATCGCCAACATGATCAAAGCGATGTGCATGCAAAAGCAGATAGACATGAAAAGCTGGCTACTTTGTTTAATCTGCTGGGTTTGGTGACTTCGCCTGTTGTTGTTTTGGATGAACTTGAGGGCTTATCAAACAGCCCAGAGTCCGGATTGGAAGTCGTCACATTTTTAAATACGCTGCATCAGTCTTGTAAAAAACTAGGTGTTGTTATCAGTGTAAACGGAGATGTTTGGCAAACTGCTTTCCTGCCTAGTTTGCCATGCGGACTAAAGGATCGCTTGGAGGATGTGGTTGTTGACTTAAAGCCGATTAGTAAAAAACAGGCTTTAGAAATGTTGCGTGATCGTGCTGGCGATCGTGCGGAATCGATAACCGATGCCATCGATTTTGGTTTTGGAATTGTATATCCACGTGGTGTTGTGCGCGCGGGGTCGGCAGCGTGGAGCGGTCTCCATACCGATGCAAAAGGTCAAGCTGACCTTGAAGCTGATGTGGCGGACCCCATAAAGGTGGTTGAAGAATTTCAGAATGAAGAAACTCACCCAGAAATACCGAATGAATCGTGGGATTTAGTTCCTGCAGAAGTTGTTGCAGAAGAGGCCACTGCAGAGATAGTGGAGTTGAGTGAGGGTGAGGAGAAGGCCGATATTTCGACGGCTCAACAGATCGATGATACAGTTTTACCTGAGGTTGAGGTAATTGATCCTATCGTAGCCGAAGAAGAAAAGATTGAAACCCCGTCTGGTGACAATACCCAAATAGATTTGGCTGATGCAGTATTTACTCGGGCAGTCGATCCAGCTCCGGCACTTAATAAGCCATTTAGGCCATTGTTCGCAATGGAAGAAGAAATACCGCAAGAAGAGAAAGCGGACTTAAATACTGATTTATCAACTGATTTTACTGATGATGATCAGCTTGATCAGGCATCACCATTCAGTCGTATTGATCATCCTGAGGACAATGAGTCTAAGAGTGATGATACGCCAATTACATCGCCATTTACCATATATGAGGCTGATGAGGCTGATGAGGCTGATGAGGCTGATGAGGCTGATGAGGCTGATGAGGCTGATGAGGCTGATGAGGCTGGTTCTGAGAATTTAAGTGACTGGGACGATATCGCGGCTCTTGCGGCTACGATGCCAAGTGCTATTGAGGCTGGGGAGCGCCCGCACGCAGTCACTCAAGAAGATCATGACAGGATAGAGGACCTTCTCAGACAATTTCGCGATCGGTATGGTCGAGAGTAGAGGCCGAGCACAAGGTGAATAAATATCAAACCAGTTCATGTTGCTGGTTATGACATTGGGCGGACTTTTTTTTGTTCAATGAGGATTAGCGCTTGTCATTGCGCATCAGCATCTATTTATTCACTCATGGCGCAGATCTCACTCGGACTATCTTTTGATGATGTATTGCTCACCCCACGCTATAGTGGTATTTTACCTGGTGACGCAGATTTAAAAACCAGCTTGGCATCTGATATATGCCTCAATATACCGGTCGTTTCTGCAGCGATGGACACGGTTTCAGAAACGGAGTTAGCCATTGCTCTCGCTCAAGAGGGCGGCATTGGTGTGATACATCGCAACAACGGTATTGAGGAGCAAGCTGCTATGGTTCTCAAGGTAAAGCGCTCTGAGAGTGCTGTTATTCATAAGCCGTATACAGTGTCAAAGAATCAAACGGTCGGCCAATTGCGTATGATTATGGAGGAGCAGGGCTTTTCTGGATTTCCCGTTGTCGATGCAGAGGGTAAGCTTGAAGGCATGGTAACGGGACGTGATGTTCGTCATATGGCTGACGATGCGGCTACCATTTCCGAGGTGATGACACCGCTTGAGCGTTTGGTTACTTCGCATGAAAATACAGAGCTTCGAGAGGCTCGGGCTATTTTGTATGAGAACAGGATCGAGAAGCTGCCATTGATCAATGATCATGGTTTGCTCACCGGCTTAATCACCGGTGCTGATATAGAAAAACGTATCACCTTTACCAATGCGGCTAAAGACCCCAACGGTCAGTTACGTTGCGGCGCAGCTGTTGGTGTGGGGCCAGATTGCATAGAGCGAGGCCAGGCATTGATCGATGCTGGTGCAGACGCCTTATTTATTGACGCTGCTACCGGTCATACGAGCCGAGTGATTGAGGTGATTGGTAAATTACGTGAGCTTGGCAATGTGCCGGTGATTGCAGGTAATGTGGTGACAGCAGAGGGCGCAAAAGATTTAGTAGAGGCTGGAGCTTCTGCGCTTAAGGTCGGTGTGGGTCCGGGCTCTATTTGCACGACTCGCGTTATCTCTGGAGTCGGAATGCCACAGTTCACTGCGATTCAAAATGTATCATCTTATTGTAGGGATAAAGGTATCCCAGTTATTGCAGACGGGGGTATTCGATATTCTGGAGATATCGCTAAGGCACTAGCTGCAGGAGCTGATTTGGTCATGCTAGGTTCTATTCTTGCTGGAACACGTGAGAGTCCTGGAGCGACGGTTCATTACCAAGGTCGTAGATTTAAGTCATACCGAGGCATGGGTTCAGTTGGCGCGATGCGTAAAGGCTCAGGTGATCGCTATGGCCAAAATAGCTCAGGTAAGTTGGTGGCTGAGGGCGTTGAAGGCAGGGTTCCGTATAAAGGGCCTCTATCTGAGGTGGTATTCCAGCTTATGGGTGGTCTTAAGTCCGGTATGGGCTATGTTGGTGCATCAAATCTCGAGGAGCTTCGGGATCGAGCGCAGTTCACGCAGATTACTTCTGGAGGTCTTAAGGAAAGTCACGTGCATGACATCACGATTACGGAAGAGCCGGTCAACTACCAGCCATCTTCATAAAGGCCTGATCTGGTCACGTATTTTACGCGCTGACTAGAAAAATGCTCTCAATTATTTACATCCATATTATATGATAGAAAAAAATCACGTAGCCGTTTTTGATTTTGGTTCACAGTATACTCAACTCATTGTGAGGCGGGTTCGCGAATTAGGTTTTTTCGCGAAGCTTTATGAGCCAGAGGAAATATCTTCGATAGGTGAACCTGGTGAGATTATCTTGTCAGGAGGTCCTAAGAGTACGAGTGATGAAGATGCGCCAGACATCGATTTTGAAGCACTCGATGCATTCGGTGTTCCTGTATTAGGTGTCTGTTACGGGATGCAGCTGCTCAATATTAAATTTGGAGGTTCTGTGAAAGCTAGTAACCGCCGCGAGTATGGCCCTGCAGAATTAAAGCCTACCGCAAGTGAAGGCCTTTATGAGGGTATCTCTCATGAGTCTCAGGTGTGGATGAGTCATTCAGATACGGTGAGTAATTTGCCGGATCAGTGTCAGGTGCTTGCAGCCAATAAAGACGGGACTCCAGTTTCATTGAAATGGGGTGATCGTTACTATGGTATTCAGTTTCACCCAGAGGTAACCCACAGTCACGAGGGGCTTCGTATTTTACATAATTTCTTATTGCAGGCCGGTGAACTAGAGGACTTTAGAATTGAGGACTTCAAGCGTGAGTTGATCGATGAGATTCGTGAGCGCGTTGGCGACAAGCAAGTCGTGTGTGGAGTCAGTGGTGGTGTTGATAGCACTGTGCTTGCTGTGCTCCTGCATGAAGCTGGAGTGAATATGCGAGCCATTTTTGTTGATCATGGATTGATGCGAATGGACGAAGGCGATGAAGTGCGAAACAATTTTCATCGCATGGGAGTAGATATTGAAACGGCAGAATGCTCAGAGCTCTTTCTTGGTCAATTAGCAGATGTTTCCGACCCTGAAGAGAAACGTAAGATTATCGGCAATCTGTTTATTGATGTATTTTGGGATACGGTTGGTAATGCAGAGATGCTTGCTCAAGGCACGCTTTACCCAGACGTCATCGAATCAGCATCCAATGCGAAATCAAAAGCATCTAAAATCAAAACACACCATAACCGAGTGCCTCGTATCCTTGAGTTACAAAAGCAGGGCAAAGTACTCGAGCCGCTTGCTGAGTTATTCAAAGATGAAGTTCGTGAACTAGGGACGTCGCTTGGTATCCCTCAAGATATTCTTAACCGCCACCCATTCCCGGGGCCCGGTTTGGCAGTAAGGTGCCCCGGCGATATTACCGAGAAGAAATTGAAGATCATCAGAGAGTGCGATGAGATATTTATTAGCCGCCTCAAAGATCATGGATGGTATGATAAAGTATGGCAGGCATATGCAGGTCTTATTCCTGTCAAAACAGTTGGCGTGAAAGGTGACGAACGTAGTTATGAATGGGCTATAAGTCTAAGAGCCGTGGTGAGTGAGGATGCGATGACTGCCGATTGGGTAGAGCTTCCACCTGCCTTGTTGCGCGAGACGAGTAACCGTATCCTCAACGAAGTTGATGGAATTAATCGTGTCCTGTATGATATATCAACAAAGCCTCCTGCAAGCATTGAGTGGGAATAGGTTAGTGTGATTTTTTTGACAGCAACGTAGAGATGAGGTGCCCACGATGCGTTCAAAAAATTCACCGCAGTGCGGCGCAGTGTCCTCATTGTGGTTTTGCGCTTTCTGATCTCGACGATCTTTACGGCGCTGATGAGGTCAGCTTGAGGCGCCTGACTGACGTGGCTGGTGCCTTGCGTCTCAAAGAGAAGCACAAATTGGAACATGTGCTTGATGAGTTTCAGTTTAGTTTTCCGCAGTTGTTTTTCAGTATCTATTATGGCGCGCTGGAGGACAGGACAAACATACGGCAATTCGGCATGTGGTTACTTAATCATGCGGCCTATGAGGACTTGGAAATAAGTCGCCCCAACGACGGTGGTATATTGTTGTTGATAGATCTAAATACAAAGGTTGCATCGATTACCTTCGGCTACCTGCTTGATCCCTACTTGTCTGAAGAGGATACTTTTAATATTTTAGCAAAGGCCCACCCTCATTTATTACAAGGGAATCATTTAAAGGCGGCCTTAGTTGTTGCACGCCAGTTGTCGCGGGTGTTGAAGAAAAAGTCGAAGCAAGCTGACCGTCATCCTGAATTGTTTGACGCGACTTCGAGTCAGCTTTCAGGCTCGTCAAAAGATCTAAAAAGAATCCGACCTAATTCTAGTCCAAAGATTAGCTCAATCGTGAGTAGTCGCCATGTATCTAAGTATAGAGAGGAGGACACTTAATAGTGAGGCTGCATCTAATTCGCCCGCTTGTATTGTTACTAATGGCAAGTGCCTCAGTGATAGCTGAGTCGCTACCTCAATGGAAAGACGAGGATTACGCTCGCTTGCGCAGGGGGGAGATTATTGCAGGGGTCGACATCCTAGTTGAAGATAAGGAAGTGATGGCCTCGCTTAAGTCGATTTTGGCTGGGGAGGTTTTACCCATACTGCCAGAAGAGCTTGAGTTAGCTTATGATCCTAAGGTTGTTCCTGATGAGTTTTTAAAGCGCTACTTTACAAGGTCAGAAGATCATCTGGTTGACCCTCAAAAGTTGCTTACGAAGCAGGAGTATGTAGATCGGAAGGAATTTCTCGATTATCATGCTGAAAACTCGAACTTGAAAGTAAAGATGTATCTCTTTGATGCAGATCAAAATTTACCAAGTACCCATACGATCGAAAAAATTTGTGAGAAGTTATATGCTGATGAGCCTCTCACTGCTGTTATTTATTGTTTTCTAGGAAACCCTAATAGAAATCAATTAGCCTTTACTGGTGGTGGTTCTATTGAGGTTTCACCATCTGACCGGCGAGGTGTCCTTGAAGAGGCTAGAATCAAAGCCATGGAAAAATCTGATCCTGTGATGCAGCTTGAGTCATTCATTGTGCAGCTTTCTATTGGTTTGTTCTGGCTGGAGACAGACTTGGCAAAAGTAATGGCTAGTATAGCTGCAGAAGAGAGTAGGGTGCTCGCGGGTAAAGCCTGGCAGTCGGGTGATGATGTCGGCGAAGTTAAAGTCATTGCCCTTAGTGGTGGTGTAGTCGAAATGGTTAAGGGGCAACTGCATTGGATTATTTTAGGCCTTGTAGCTCTTGCGTGTATGGTAGCGGCTTGTGTTTTTGGTTGGTGTATATGGAAAAAGTCAAAATGCTATTATTTGCCAGTCATTGAAACGCCCGAGAGGTTGGGGGCAAGTTATGCTGCGGGTGTTGGTGCAGTACTTATATTTCATAAAAAACTGGGCTCGCCATCGAAGCAGCGGAACCAGATACCCGACTATTTGAGGCGAATCTAGCACTTCATTTTATAGGGTTAATTAGAACAAAAACTGAAAAGTTTCATTTAGAAGCTTTTTGGATCATAAATTACTTTACGAAGTTCAATCTGGTGGTAATTGTCCTCTCGTTCCCTCAAAGGAACAGACAGTCCGATTGGTATTGGATCATACAGGTTAGGGGGTTTCCTGGTGGTTTAGCTAGTCGGACTGTTCTTTTTGAGGGTTTTGTTAGATTGTAAAACCACCTTGAGTTGCTTGCATCCATGGACTATAGGTCTACTATGCTTTGGTTTGATTCTTTGTTATCGAGATTGCAGCCTCCTGTATCACACTTCGTGGTTTTTGTGATTAGCTGTTTTATTAGCAATTCTTGTTTTGGTGCGGCTAATTTATACTTTAACGAGCAAGAGGTTCCGCAGACAAAGGCCGATCTGGAGGCGATTCAGAATGCACTAGCCAACAATTTGGAAGATTGTAGTGCAGCCACCGTGAGTATTCGCATTGGGGAAGGTTTTGGCAGTGGAGTCATCGTCTCGCGGGAAGGTTTGATTCTCACTGCGGCACATGTAACGGCCGCTGTTAAGGGAAAGATGACCGTGATTCTCAATGATGGTAGTGAACACAAAGCAACCTCGTTGGGGTTACATTCTGAGACGGATGCTGCAATGATGAGTATTGATGGCGGAGGGGATTTCGCCTACGTCGAAATCAATGAAGACAACGACTATAAGTTGGGGCATTGGGTATATGCCATAGGCCATTCTGGAGGCTTTGACCTTGATCGTGGTCCGGTTGTAAGACTTGGGAGAATCACGATGGGAAACGATTCCACCTTACACAGCGACTGCAAAGTGATTGGCGGTGATTCTGGTGGTCCGCTCTTCGATATGAGTGGGAAATTAATAGGAATACACAGCCGAGTGCAAGCTAGTGTAGAGCAGAATATGCATGTGCCTATGCGCGAGTATCTAAAGCATTGGGTGGCCTTGAATGCGAGTGAGTTTTTGGGTAATGGTCCATACGCAAAACGTAGGGTCAAGGGCTCAGGATTCTTGGGGATGGCCTCCTCTACTGTAGAAAATGGATTATTGGTTGATGAAGTTCTTGAGGGTAGTCCTGCCTCAGAAGCTGGGCTTTTAGTGGGCGATATTGTATTAGAGTTTGAAGGTCAAAAGTTGGCAGGCAAAGAGGATCTTAAAGACCTACTGAAAGAGAAGGCGAGCGGAGATATGGTCGAGCTTCTGGTCAAAAGAGGTGACGAGGAGCTCGAAATAGAAGTGAAACTAGGTAAGAAGTAGCTTGTAGAAGAACCATAAATAATAAAAACCTTAGTTTAAAATGATTGTTCCTCGATTCTTTGTCCTGACCTTTATTGCGCTTGGATTGGTGGTGTTGTCTTGCCAGACAGTGTCGGCTCAGGGTGGCTTGCCTGCCGAGCAGCGCATTAATGGTAAGCGAGTTTGGCTTGCCTTCGAGCAGCAACGAGAGGTTCTGCAGGCCAGTAGTGCTGTGATCTACACAGATGAAAAATCGAGGGTTAAATCTCTCTACGGTGTGGTTGTTGGAGAGGATGGTTATATTCTGACCAAGGCAAGTGAAATTGAAGGTGCTTCATTTCTGAGTCTACGCATTGGCAGCATGCTTTATAACGAGGTTGAGCGATTGGCGGTAGATGATGAATGGGACGTTGCTTTGCTTAAAGTGAAGCCTCACGAACCTTTGGTTCCGGTTGAGTTGTCGCGAGATGATGATGTTAAACAGGGTTACTGGGTGATTTCGAATGGTTCGACTACACGCAGTAATAGGCGTCTTCGTGTAGGTATTGTCAGTGCTAAATCACGCGAGATTAAAGAGGCTAAAAGTCATGTAGTCATGGGGGTTGAATTTGAAAAAGCTGAGGAGCAAAAGTGGATAATAGCGGATGTGAGCGAAGGTAAGGGGGCTGATAAAGCGGGGCTCAAAGCTGGGGATCGTGTAGTCTCAGCAGATGGAGTTGTGCTAGAGGAGAGAAAAGATCTTCTTGGTGTTTTAGAAGAAAAGCAGCCCGGAGATCATGTGACGATTGAGCTCATGCGTGGAACGAAGCGAATAAAGCTAGATGTAAGTCTTTCTGAAAGGGTGGCTAGGATGACTCGTAATGATCAGATGAGCGGTGGTGAAGATCAGCTTTCATCGCGCCGTTCTGAATTTCCACGAGTGATTCATCATGATACGCCGCTTACCAAGGTCTCGGTGGGTGGGCCTTTACTAAATCTAGATGGAGTTTGCGTTGGCATGAACATAGCGCGTGCGAGCAGGGTCGCGTCTTTTGCTATTCCCGCGAGAGAGCTGAGGTTTTTGATTGCCAGTTTGATTAAGTGAAATAATTTTTCCTTGTGCCCACGTGGCAAACTGGCAAATTGGCCGAATGATGAGTAATTCGTATCCCAGAAGTGCCTCTGTTTTTATTCGTTTTCTCTTATTAGTGCCGTTTTTAATCGGTTCACTTTGGGCGGCTGATAATTCAGGCCCCGCTCACAATATTGATAAGGCTCTGGAGCGCTCTGCCGATTTTATGGAGAGCATTGTTTTCTTCTCTGTCAAAGTGGCAGGTCAAGGATTGCCGATTGTCTTGGTGGTGCTAGGAGGTACGGCTATTTTTCTTACCATCTACTTTAAGTTTCTCAACCTGCGTTCCATTGGCTTGGCTTTTCGAACGGCTCGCGGAAAATACACTCGTCCAGATGCACCAGGTCAAATCACACATTTCCAAGCTTTAACCGCGGCATTGTCGGCAACTGTAGGTTTGGGTAATATTGCAGGGGTTGCTGTGGCTGTTGGTTTAGGAGGGCCCGGTGCGACATTCTGGATGATTCTTATGGGCCTGTGCGGCATGACTACCAAGTTTTGCGAGTGCACCTTGGGAGTGAAGTATCGTCGCATTGACGATAAGGGTAGGGTGCACGGTGGTGCCATGTATTATTTGAGTCAGGGACTTAAAGAAAAAGGCCTTGGCGGCCTTGGTAAGGTATTGGCCATCTTTTTCGCGATCATGTGTGTTGGCGGCGCTATTGGAGCGGGCAACATGTTTCAAGTAAATCAGGCAGCTTCCCAAGTAAGTAACTCCTTTGGCGTATTCCAGGATAGTAAGCTAGTATTTGGCATTATCATGGCGGTCTTGGTAGGGATGGTGATCATTGGCGGTATTGTTGCGATTGCTCGAGTAACGTCATTTCTTGTTCCTTTCATGTGTGGCATGTATTTAGTGGCAGCATTTGCCATCATAGGCACACATCTAGACATGGTGGGTGACGCGTTTCGTCAGATTGTTGAAGGCGCCTTTTCGCCGATGGCTGTCGGTGGGGGGCTAATTGGAGTCCTCATACAGGGAATTAAACGGGCTGCATTCTCCAACGAAGCAGGGGTAGGCTCAGCCCCTATTGCTCACTCTGCAGTCAAAACAGATAAGCCTGCGAGTGAAGGTATTGTCGCATTGCTTGAACCATTCACCGATACGGTGGTGGTATGCACAATGACTGCGATTGTGTTGATTGTCACAGGTGTTTGGAAAGTAGATGGCGTCGTTAAATCTGATTCAGCAGAGCTTTACAGTATGCCTCTAGCTGGTGCTGCGGTAGTTCAGCAGGTTGACAAAGGTGACGAGTTGCGACTTTTAGGCAGCTCGCAGGACGAGGAATCTGGTCAAACATATAGTAAAGTCTGGCAGGAGGGCAGCGACGAGAGTCTATGGATCAATGTGGCTGACATCAATAAGGTGGAAGGTATCGCGAAGACATCAATGGCCTTCGGCGAAAAATTTGCATGGTTCCCGAAACTTTTGGCTGTTGCCGTGCTTTTGTTTGCCTTCTCGACCATGATTTCGTGGTCTTATTATGGTGAGCAGGCCGTGATTTACCTCTGTGGGGGGCCTCACAAAGCCGCGATCTTAATCTACAAGCTGCTATTCTGTGGATTCGTTGTTGTCGGCTCTGTGGCATCGCTCGGTAATGTCATTAGAATTTCTGATGCTATGATATTTGCGATGGTTATCCCCAATATGGTGGGCTTGTATTTTTTACTTCCAGTAGTAAAAAAAGAGCTAGCGATCTTTCGTCAGCACGTTGCGGATAAAGAGGCAGAATAGTCCTTAGTGATTGATATTGATGGATCTAGGGGTGTAGTATCACTTTTTTTTGTAAGGTAGCTTAGCCTTAAACCATTGCGGCATATTACCTCAGTGGTTTCTATGTGGTTAGATGTCAGTTTGGTCCAAAAATCGGCTCGCCAAAAGTGAAGTTTTGATGCACGTTACACCCGTCTATGGCATTGAGCTCTTCCTCAGATAACTCTGACCAACTTCTCGTTGGTGGGGGTGTGCCTGCATGTCTCAAGGCGGGCTATGCCAGCCGGCGTAAATTTCTCAGTGCTGCGGGCATTACGGCTGCTGGTGTCATTATCGGCGCTCCAAAAAGTAGGGCCGCGTTCTTTGGTCTTATTGGAGATAAGCCGGTTCCTGGTATTCCTCACGCTTGGGTTCAGGCAAAGGGTTCTGATGTGACGAGGTATGCTCGATATATTCAGGGCCTCAACCTTCGCAACATCACTCCACGGATGGTGCTTTCCCCGCATTTTAAATCTAGAGGCGGTGTTTCAAATAGCCTTCCTCCAATGAGTTATTGGAAAAAAGCGGGCCCGACATTGAAGCTCATCGATAATATTGTTACTCGCATTGGTTCGCCACTCAAAGAAATTGCATCTGCATACAGAAGCCCGAGTTACAATAGGGCGGTAGGAGGCCGGTCTAAGTCTTATCACATGCAAAATATGGCTTGTGACATCAAGTTTCATGGTGTTTCGACCTATCACGTTGCATCTGCAGCTAAAGAGTTGCGTAATCGAGGTTTATTTAAGGGTGGCATTGGTCGCTACTCGGCCTTTGTGCATGTTGATACCCGGGGTATTAACGTAGATTGGTAGGCTTGCCAATTCAGCGGCTGTTGCAGATATGGCGAGCACGGCTCAGTGCTTGTTCTCTTTATTTACTAGAGTTTTTTCTCGGAGTGTTTCCTAGAGTATTTAGCCGTAGTGTTATTTCTGTTGGCTAAATGCTGGCTCCCCATCTAGGCAATAAAAAAAGGGCACCCCGGTTTGCGGGATGCCCTTAATGATATTTGTTAAGATCTAGGATCTAGATTTCGACCGAATTGATGGTCTGAAGAATACGCCCTGCAATCTTGTAGGGGTCACCCTGTGAGTTTGGACGACGATCTTCAAGGTAGCCCTTGTAGGCATCATCCTTGACGAAGCCGTGAGGGACGCGGACAGAAGCACCACGGTCAGCAACACCCCATGAGAACTTGTCAATTGACTGTGTCTCGTGAAGGCCGGTGAGGCGCTGGTCGTTGTCTGGGCCGTAGACGGCGATGTGTTCTTCGGTGAATTCTTCGAAAGCATCCATGAGCTTGAGGAAGTATTCCTTACCGCCTACTTCACGCAGGTGCTCGGTGGAGAAGTTGGCGTGCATGCCTGAGCCATTCCAGTCACCTGTGATTGGCTTACAGTGCCACTCAACATCTACTTCGAACTCTTCACAGAGACGGAGGAGAAGAAAGCGGGCTACCCAGATATCGTCAGCAGCTTTTTTGGAGCCTTTGGCGAAACACTGAAATTCCCACTGACCTTTGGCGACCTCAGCGTTGATGCCTTCGTGATTGATGCCAGCGTAGAGGCAGAGGTCGAGGTGAGTATCGGTGATTTCGCGGGCGATACCGCCGACGTTGGCAAAACCAACACCACAGTAGTATTCACCTTGAGGTCCTGGGTATCCACCTTTGGGGAAACCAAGAGGCACACCTTCTTGCATGAGGAAATACTCTTGCTCGAATCCGAACCATGTTCCCTCATCATCAGGGATAGTAGCACGACCGTTTGATGGGTGTGCGGAGCCGTCGGGAAGCAAGACCTCACACATCACGAGAATACCGTTTTCACGGGTACCGTCTGGGTAGAGAGCTACGGGCTTGAGCACGCAGTCGGAATCACCACCCTCAGCTTGCTGAGTTGAGGAGCCATCGAAGCCCCAGTCAGGAAGTTGGTCAAGGGTAGGGAACTCGTCGAAGTCCCTGAGCATGCACTTGGTGCGGAGGTTTTGAACGGGTGTGTAACCGTCAAGCCATATGTAATCTAGTCTGTATTTAGCCATGATGTTTTTCTATGATGGATATTTTGTTGTCTGTAGTGCCACTTTGATGCTGTGGCTAAGCAATTGCGAGTTATTGTAAGCAGATACTGTGCCAGTTCTTGCAGATCTAAGCTGAGTTAAGCCATATCTGCAAGCTCGTGCACTTCGAGTGCAATTAGCGTGGTATCGTCTTTGCCGTCATTATTGACAGCGCGGGATATGAGAGCCTTAGTGAGCTCACTTGTCGAGTCTGGGTTTTTTAAAAATGCGGCATCTATGTTCTTCTCCCAGAGGCCGTCGATGAGGCCATCACTGCAGAGTAGGAATCTGTCGCCCGATTGGTAGGGGAAAGTAGCCATGTAGGGTTTTACAGAGCGGTGCCCACCACCAACGACCTCGTAGAGTGCAGATCTTCTTGGATGGCTTCGAAATTCGCGCTCATTGATTTCACCTCGCTTAAGCTTTTTCCATACAATAGTGTGATCTTCTGTGAGTTGCGTTGTTTTACATTCATCACCTTGAACGCGATTTATATATAACCGACTATCTCCGACGTTGCAAAAATAGAGGTTTTCCGGTGTGAACCAGGCAAGTGCTAGAGTCGCAGCCATGCCTTTCTTTTGATCGTCTTCAGCTGCGTCTGCATTGATCGCCAGATGCACGGCCTGAATGGCCTGCTGCATGTGGTGAAGGTAATCTGGATGAAGCCCAGAAGCTGCTGTTTTAAAAGTGCGCGGAATCATTTCGCTGAGGTACTCGAGCAATAGTCGTGAAGCTACATCTCCAGCATTGCCGCCACCCATGCCATCTGACACGGCAAAAACAAGGTCATGAGATTCAAGGGAATGGCGACCATCTTGCCCCAGTAGTGACGCGCCTTCAATGTCCGATGCAAATGCTAGCCAAGCGTCGTCATTGACGGGCTTTTTAGTGCCTGACATAGAATCCGCTGACCAAGTGATGGCCACAGAGCGTGATTCCGCCTTGGCGGTCGGGGCTCCGGGTAAGAATGGGTTCGGATCGTCAGACACGAGTAACAGGGGGTTAGGATGGATCTTCAGCCTGTTCAGGCATGTCCAGTAATGTGGCTAACTCAAAGTCGATGACGCAGAACCGTCCTTCATTAGGGTCGTAGGTGATGTTGCGCGAAAATGGATCATCGTGGCGGACTCCGTATTTATCCTCCAGATCATGGAAGATCTTGTCCGTTTTTTTCTGCGAGATGTCTGGTGCTGGAGAGCCGCAGTTGCTTGTGGTTAGGTGCAATTCGCTTTCATCAGCATCGATGTAGCGTGGCACATAATCACAGCCACGCTCTTCAAGGGCTTTGAGGACGCGTATTTCATTGGCGAAACGTTGCTCTTTGTCTGTGCCGCGAAAATATTTGTGCACGTTGCCATAGAAATCAATTTTGACGAGAGAGCGGATGCCGTCTTTAAGGTTTCTCATGGTTCGTTTGGGTTGATGGGTAGCGGGCAGGAAAGACTTGCTTGTTGTTCAATTTGGCTAGTGGCTAGCTGGTGAGTTTGAATCCCAGCCATACGGCAGCGAGACAGCCGAGGACTGATACGACAACGTTGATAATAGCCAGCATAGGAGCTGTTGAAAAGAGTTTCTGCGTATCCAATGCAAAGGTGGAAAATGTTGTAAAGGCTCCCAGGAATCCGGTCACTGCAAAGGGGTGTAGCCATGCAGGATGTCCATCAGACCTCGAGGCAATGAAGCCAAAAAGGGCACCAATTAATAAGCTGCCAAGAATATTACATGTGAGGATGCCCACCGGGATACGGTGTAAGCGTGTTTGTTCTGCTAAAGCCTGCACGGCTGATGAGAGTGCAAATCGTGATACCGCACCTAAGCCGCCGCCAATAAATATATAAAATAGGTTCACGAGTTTGAGGAGTCGGTAATAGAGCGCAGGAGCGCGGCCACTTTATCAAAATCCTTGATGCCGGGTGAGAGCTCAGCACCAGAAGCGATGTCGAGAGCTGCAGGGTGAACTTGTTCGATTGCTTGGCGGGCATTTTCGGGTGTGATACCTCCTGCCAGCAATACTGGTATTTCTGGATGTTGCTTGATGAAATCCTGGGCATGAGTCCAATCGAAGACTTCACCCGTGCCGCCGTATACACCGGGAGCAGGAGTATCGAGTAGAATGGCATCTGCCTGATAGTCGCTAATGTTTCTCAGCGAATCTTGGTTATTGACCCCAATAGCCTTGATGAATGGTAAGCCAGCATCGGCAAAGGTAGCGCAATACTGTGGCGATTCATCTCCGTGAAATTGGGCGATGTCAATGAGCCCATCCGAGAGAAGTTGCCTCGGTAATGACGCCTCTGCATTTACAAAAACACCCACACGGGTGATTTGACCGCTCGAGTTTTTCAGAATGGATGTCGCAGCATCAGGGCTGAGATAGCGTTTCGACTGTGGCCAAAAATTAATTCCCATGGCATCGACGCCCATGGAGATTAGCTTCTCGGCATCCTTATTAAGGGTGATGCCGCAGATCTTGAGTGCAGTCTGGTTTGTATCGAGGAAGGCCAATGAATTATAAAATGAGTGGAATGAGGTTTATTCCACATTTTGAACTTGTTCGCGGATTTTTTCTAGTTCGATTTTGGCATCGACGATGAGCTGTGCCAAGACGGCATTGTGTGCCTTTGATCCAATGGTGTTAAACTCACGATTGAGCTCTTGGCAGAGGAAGTCAAGCGGTCTGCCGATGGGCTCATCTTGTGCCAAATACTGACGAAACTGCTCAAAGTGAGAATGTAAGCGGGTCAGCTCTTCGGTGATATCTGAGCGGTCAGCAAAAATGAGAATTTCTTTCAGGATGCGCTCGTCATCGAGATCCAGCTCGAGTCCCGACTCAGCTAGTCTTCGGTGAAGGTTTTCTTTATGCTTCACGATGACTGAGGGGGCCTCAATCTCGATTTTTTGGGTGATGTTTTCTAGACTGGTGATCCGATTTTCAGTATCGGTGTGTAAGTGTCCTCCCTCATCAGCACGCATCGAGATCATTTGTTGCAAGGCAGCATTTAGCGCTGGCGTGATTGCGCTCAGTGCCTCATCTGGATCCGCTGGCTCATGATCAAACTCGAGGATCTCTGGGGTTCGTAAGAAATCCGTTGCGCTGGCTTGAATATGCCGATCAATCGTATCTGATAGCTCGGTAAATGCTGCTTCTAGGGCGCGTGCTCTTGAGCTGTTGATGCGTATGGCACTCGTTGCTCCTTGTGCTTTTTCCAAATGAATATTGATGGAGACACGGCCGCGGGAGATCATTTGCATTGCAGTCTTGCGAATGTCGGATTCGAGCTCGGCATAAGCACGTGGTAATTTGACCATAACTTCACCTTGTTTTCGATTTACCGATGCGGCTTCGACGCGAGCGACGATCGTATTGGTGGCGTTCTCGGCTCGTCCGAATCCTGTCATTGAATGCATAGTAGAGATGGGGTTTTGCTTGAGGGGGTTTTAATGATTCTTCTCAGGTTGGTCAGAATCGCCTGAGTCTTCATGCTCGTCAGTGTCTTGCCCGCTTTGAGTCTCTGAAGTATCAGCTTGTTGATTTGATTCGTTGTGATCGAGGCCGAATTCGAGCGCGAGCTCATCATCGCCAAAGTCGTAAGTGCCGGTGTCATCCTCGTCACCTTCATCGCCGTCATGAGCAGCGTGCTCATCTTGCGGATCTGATTCATTGTGCACACCCTCATCGGAGTGATCATCATACTCATGATCATCGTGATGGTAGGGGTTGTGGTGCTCACTATCATAATCAGATTGTTGCTCACTGTGATGATCGTCGTCGTGATCGTTGTGATGGTGGTCGTTCTCATCGTGCCAGTAATCGTCATCATCACGGCTGGTGGCGAAGGCTGGGGGAGCTGCTAGGATTTGTTGGCGTAATTCCTCGCGCTCAAGGATTTCCTGCTCGCGTTGTTTACGCTTATGGAAGTAGGAGAGCCAGATACACATCTCATAGAGTAATATCATAGGAACTGCGAGAAAGGCCAGGGTGGCTACGTCGGGAGTCGGCGTAATAAGTGCCGCAATGACCACGATGGCAAGAATGGCATACGAGCGCGTGTTGCGCATGATCTCGTAATTGAGCACCCCTAGCTTGACCAAGGTCATGACTACAACGGGAAGCTCGAAGGCGAGGCCGAAGATCAGAGTGAACTGGGTGGCAAACGAGATATAATAACCAATTCGCCACTCATTGGTGACACCCATTTCCTGACTGTAGTTGTAGAAGAAATCTAGAACCTTTGGCAATACAAAGAAATAGGAGAACATCACACCTGCCAAGAATAAGCCGAAGCCGATAATCATTGCCGGCCAGAGTGCGTGTTTTTCTTTCTTCTTAAGACCTGGCAGGATGAACTGAAGAGTGAATAGGAGTAGCAATGGGAAAGAGAGGACAATGCCAGCAAAGAGTGAAAGCTTGATCGAGAGCATGAAGCCCTCGGTCGGGTTGAGCGCTTGCATGAGTACTAGCTTACCCCGTGAGTCTACTGCTGCATCTGGGCGCTTCTCCTTATCCATTAGTGCCTCTAGCTGAGAGCGCATCTCCTCTGTTATACCGGGGAAGCCCTCAATGAATGCCGATCCGGATTCATTAGTATTCTCCATTTCGACTGCTGCACGGTAATAGCGCACGCTGTCGGTGTGGAACTTAAGATTACGTTTGCCCTCAGGGTCGAGGTGCTTGAAGTAATAGTCTTGCTGGCCGGAGCTGAAATCAGAGGTGTCACGTTCCGCTTTCTTTGCCATTTCCCAACTTTCAAGGTCCAGCTTGACGCTGCCATTGGGCATTTTTTCCTTTTGGCTCACCAGCCACACCTGCTCAACAGGGCGGCGGATGATCTCCATGAGTTCATTGCGGAAGGCGAAGCAAAAGCCCATGGCGATCAGGAGTGTGAGCACTACGCGAGTGATCACGATACGAAGGTCCTCGAGATGCTCAAGAAATGGCTTCTCATCCTCGTCGTGCGTCTTGTCACGCAACTGGAATAATTTTTTTAGCAGAAACATGCCTGGGATGCTGGCTCTAATGGCGCGGGCGGCATTGGTTTAGACTAATAGCGCTGAGTTGGGAAGTCTCGAAATGAACAAGTCTGTGCCGGTTTAAGCCGTGTTTGTAGAGTTGTCTTATTCTGTGTTTAGTTCGGGCTCACACCTTGTTCCTTTCGCGCATGGCGATGATTCCGCGACGGATCACGCCAATGGTTTTTCGGGATAACCAGACGGCAATGATGACAACGGTCAGAAAAACAAAGAAAGCTGCAACCGGAGCCATGGCCATCAGACCAAAGCCAGCGATTACCATGCCGTCCTCTCCTAGGCTGGTGACTATGTTGGAGACAGGCTCGGGGGACATGTTGATGAGTAGGCGGCTGCTGGCCTTGGTGGCATGGGTAATCAGGGTTGTTCCTCCACTCAGAAGAGCTGCAATCACCGTGAGTGCTGGATCCATTTCACCCAGGACCGCTAAGGCAAGTAACGTGCCGCCCACTGGGCGGATGAAGGTGTGCACTGCGTCCCAGCTGCTATCGACCCACGGGATTTTGTCTGCGAAGAACTCAAGTAAGAACAGGATACCAGCAACACCGATGATCCACGGATTGGCAAGAATCGCCAGACTGTCGTATTTTTCCGCCAGATCGAGCCAGTTGAAGCGGATCGCCATACCGGCGAGAAAGGTGGTCAGGTAGAGGTTGATGCCTGAGAGGGTGGCAAAACCGAGCGCAACACCGAGCAGGGAGAGGGTTTCCATGAGGGCATTTTACTTCAAGAGAGGGAAAGCGCGATGGGAAAATGGAGGGAATCGCGTGGCGGACCTATTTTAGTTATCTGCTTGTTCCCTGAGATGCGGGGCGCCTGTTTGCACAATGTTGACCCATCACCCAAAAGGGGGATATGCAAAGCAGGCAGGCCGTGTTATAAATAACTTGATTTAAGCGTCTTATTTGTTAAATTAAATTAATAATAAGATAAGATTAAGTGGTTTCCAGCCGCTTCAACATAAACAGACACCACTAAAACCAACCATAAATAGAACCATGAAAACTAAAACATCGATCCCTGCCCTTTTGGCCGTAACCACGCTTACGGTTTCCTCTATACACGCCGCGACCCTTTGGACCGGCACTACCAATTCCGACTTTGGCACCAACAGCAACTGGGATAATAGTGCCCCGGGTCAGGTGGGCGTCGATCAGCTCGCCACCATCAACAATGGCGACACCGTCAACGTCACCACTGACTACACGGCACCGAACACCTACCGGCTTGCGGTTCAAGGGAATTCAACCCTGAACGTTTCCGCTGCCATGACGGTCAACCGTCTGACCACCAGTGTCGCGCAGGCCAATGCCAAGGCGGGCATCCGCTGCAAC
>ENA-UOYH01000298-UOYH01000298.1-marine-metagenome-genome-assembly--contig:-NODE-298-length-20017-cov-4.372969_pt1 | contig 20017 bp, 20 predicted proteins | sample MGYA00238175_ERZ767261 | MGnify/ENA primary metagenome ERZ767261 (study PRJEB28946, sample SAMN06267185) | marine metagenome | isolation source: Columbia River Estuary | place: USA:Columbia River Estuary...
TAATTTCTTAAACTATCTTCAAGATATTTATGTTTCTTCTTTAATCTATTGGTCAATAAAGAAGATAATTTAGATAATAACAAGAACTAAGTGCTACTACATTTACTGGCATCCCAAAATTCGTCTTCTATATCACCCAGCGAAAATATTAAGCCAATAATATCGGTAAACGAGAATTTTTCAATGTCACCGACTGCCAGAATGTATTGACCAGTATTTGAGTTATTAAATACCTTAATATAGTAGGTCCCCGCTTTAAAAACTTCATTTGAAGCAAAGTTCTGACCGATTTCTGGACCATTCCAATACCACTGCTTTCCAAACTCTTCATACCAGGGTGTCCACTCAAAGTTTTCACCATCAGCAAGATAGATTTTATGAAATTCAGAATCTAGAACTTCAAATGAAAACTTACTATTAAGAGAACATTCACCAATCTTAGCAGCCAAAATACCAGCATAAAAATCAAAGTCTACTTCGGATTGTATTCGATAGTAGTGTGGCTCACCAGTAAGCGTTGAATAGATGGCTTTTGATATTTCTGGCTTTTCTATTTCGTAAGGCGCATCCGCAGGATATGTTGAATTGTCATTTAAGATAGGTTTGTGAGTATATGCTTGAGTAGTAAATGCTATCAGAAAAGCTATAGAGAGTAATTTTTTCATTATGCGTATAAGTTGTATTTTCCGGCTGCAAATAATAAGCTAATGCAACACTGATTACACCCAAAAGTATAGTGGTTTTTTTTGAGTAGTAGTTTTGTGGTTAGATGTCGTTAGGGTCGATAGGCTCTGGCGCTAAAACGTCCCTGCTACCAGCACTATTCATAGAGCTTACGATGCCGCTAGACTCCATATCTTCGATAATTCTTGCTGCGCGATTATAGCCAATACGCATTCTTCTTTGAAGGCTAGAGATTGACGCCCTTCTGGTTGAGGTAACGATTTGTACAGCCTCATCAAAAAGTGGGTCTAGCTCCCCTGAAGTTTGTCCTAGTTCTTGTGAACCAGTCACTTCGTTTTGAGGTGTAAGGATTCCCTCTAAATAGTTAGGGTTAGAATTCTTTTTAAGGTGTTTGACAACTCGCAGTATTTCGCTATCTTCAACAAAAGCACCATGTATTCGAGTGAGATGAGTTATACCAGGGGCCATATAAAGCATATCACCCATACCGAGTAATTGCTCTGCACCTGACTGATCTAAAATAGTTCTTGAATCTGTTTTTGAGGAGACTTTAAATGAAACTCTGGTAGGAATGTTGGATTTTATTAGCCCAGTTATGACATCGACACTTGGCCTTTGTGTTGCCACGATTAGATGTATTCCAGCAGCACGGGCTTTTTGGGCAATACGTACAATAAGGCCTTCAACACGCTTCGATTTAGCACGATCTTCTTGTGCAAGAGCACCTAGCATATCTGCATATTCATCTATAACAATAACGATAAGGGGCAATGCTTCAAGTTCAGGATGTTGTTCACCCTCCTTTGCAGTATTTGGATTAAAAGAAGGATCCAATAGCGGCTTTCCAGTTTTTTTCGCACGGATTTGTTTTTCATTAAACGCCTCAATATTTCTTACGCCAAACTTTGCCAAAAGGGTGTAGCGTCTTTCCATTTCACTAACGCTCCACCATAACGCGCTTGCAGCTTCATTCATGTTTGTTACAACAGGAGTTAAGAGATGAGGAATATCAGCATAAGAGGCAAGCTCAACAATTTTTGGGTCGATCATTATGAACCTAACCTGTTCTGGTGTGGCTTTGTATAGAATACTTAAAATAATGGCATTGAGCCCAACTGATTTACCCATTCCGGTAGCTCCAGCTAGTAACAGGTGAGGCATTTTTTCAAGGTCTACAACTATAGGTACGCCGTTAATATTTTTGCCAAGCCCCATTGAGAGCGTAGACTTAGATTTAGTAAACGTTTCGCTAGAAAGGATTTCTTTAAGACCAATCATTTCTCTGTTGTTGTTTGGTATCTCTAGTCCTATAACTGGCTTTCCAGGGATCACATCAACAATTCGAACACTTTCAACAAGTAAAGCTCTTGCCAAGTCCTTGTTAAGGTTCATAATTTGACTAACTTTGATTCCTGCTGCAAGAGATATTTCAAATTGAGTGACTACAGGGCCAGGAGTTACAGCCGTAATAGTTACATCAAAGCCAAAATCCTTTAGCTTAATTTCAACTTGCTGTCCCATCTCCACTAGGAATTCTTCGCTATACCCTAGTCCAGAATTATTAACATCATCTAGAAGTGCAAGGCTTGGAAGTCCGCCAGATGCGCCTGATTTATAAAGGTTACTGCCCACTACTTTTTGAGGCTTGTCAGCTTTTTTCGGTTTAACAGCTTTCTCAACCTTTTCAGCTTTTTTTGGTTTCTCAGATTGTTTTGTTAGAGCCTCGGGTCTAAGAGGTTGGGAGTTGACGATTTCAGGTCTTGGCTTTAGGACGCTAGCCTTACTGGAAGAGTTATCGTTGGTACTTTTTCTAAATATCGATGTAGTTATATTTTTCCATGTTGAGCTAGAAGCGATACTAAAGCTAACTAAAATTATGCCAACATATACTACTGTAGATGCACCACCAAAAAGTTCATAAAACAATAACTCATGCATTGACTTGCCGATCATTCCTCCAGCTAAAAATGTTTCTTTGAGGCCGTCCATTATTTTTATCTCTGGAGCATATTGATGAGCAAGTGCAGCAGTAAACAACAACATAACGAAGTAGGCAACTATTCTAATTAAAAAGGTAAGTTGACTCTGTTTTTCTTTGTTTGCATCACGATGAAAGTTGTAACCTAGCCATATAAGTGATATTGGCAAAATATAAGCTATATAGCCTAATATGCCAATAGTTACATCGCTTAAATAGGCGCCAAATATACCGGCACTGTTTTCAACTGGCTTAACAAGAACCGTTCCACCAGTCCACGGATCCTCCAATGATGAGCTGGTAACAAGCGAGATAAGGAAAACAACACCAAGCGTTAAGAGCAGTATAAAAATTGACTCGTTAACAATTTTAGAGCGAGGATTTATTGGAGTATGTTGGGTTGTTCGTTTATTATTTTTTTTCAAGATAGCCTATAATACTCATTTGGTTAATTAGTATAAAGTATTTCATAATGAGTGATACCAAACATTGTCGAGTTTTGATTGTTGGGTCAGGCCCTGCCGGCTACTCGGCAGCCGTTTATGCAGCAAGGGCAAATCTGAATCCAGTGATGGTTAGTGGGTTTGAACAGGGCGGTCAATTAATGACTACCACTGATGTGGATAACTGGCCAGGTGACCATGACGGTCTTCAAGGTCCAGACCTAATGGAGCGCCTGAAAGATCATGCCCTTCGATTCAATACTGAAATAGTTAATGACCATATTACTAGTGTTGATTTTTCTAAGCGTCCGTTTACTCTTCAAGGAGGCGACACAACCTATACTGCAGATGCTGTCATTATCTCAACTGGAGCTACAGCAAAATATCTAGGGTTAGAGTCTGAGGAAGCTTATAAAGGTAAAGGCGTTTCGGCCTGCGCAACTTGCGATGGATTTTTCTACCGTGGCCAAAAAGTTGCGGTCATTGGAGGAGGCAATACTGCCGTTGAAGAGGCGCTTTACTTGTCAAATATAGCCGAACATGTGACCATTGTTCATCGACGTGATAAGTTTCGCTCTGAAAAAATTCTTTCTGACAAGCTCATGGAAAAAGCCAAAAATGGAAACATCACTATTGAATGGAACCATAACTTAGAAGAGGTTTTAGGCGATGATATGGGAGTTACCGGGCTTCGATTAAAGGGCAACGATGGTGAGACTAAGGAGATCGATGTTCACGGTGTATTTATTGCCATTGGACACACTCCAAATACAGGTATTTTCGAGGGCCAGATAGATATTAATAATGGCTACATTCAGGTCCAAGCTGGACTCCAAGGTAATGCAACTCAAACCAGCGTTGAGGGCGTCTTTGCTGCTGGCGATGTGGCAGATCACGTATATCGTCAAGCCGTCACATCTGCAGGTTCAGGTTGTATGGCCGCACTCGACGCTGAGCGCTTTCTAGATAATTTGTAGAATTCAAGCGAATCAGGCGAGAAATTCAAAGTCTACTTTGATTTGCCTTGTGTATAATTACGCGATTTGGCCATATAGCTCAGTTGGTAGAGCAAGGGACTGAAAATCCCTGTGTCCCTAGTTCAATTCTAGGTGTGGCCACCATATTTAAAGCCGAATTAGACCAAAGTTTAATTCGGCTTTTTTATAACTTATTATCTAGCTTGAAGCGCGAGTCTTCCAGAAGAATAATGCTGCTAAAATTAGAGCTGGTATCATTCCCATTGGGTCAAATTTAGCTGCTCCAGTCGATATATGTAATACCTGAACTGCAACGAGACCAAGGTTAATGTATACACCAAAGATCATTCCAACTTTCATTAGGTTGTCTCCAACCCAGCTTGGTGCCATCCATGAGAACAATCCTAGAGCAAATAATGGAATCGCTAAGATTTGTCCAAAAGAAACCATGTTAGGTGTTAAAGTCCAGCCAGGCCCTTGAGCAGCCATCTCAGGCGCCACCCAAAATAATGCTGCATAGAGCCAGACAAAGATTGCTTGTGCTTTAAATAAATTTGATAAAGTCATTTCTTACTCCTAAAGTTATTAAAGTTTTTACAGATCAGCCCTAATGAGCTAATTGATATTATAAGCCTTAATAAGAATGATTCCTATTAAATCAAATGACAACTTTCAGTGGAGTTGGGTTGGGCTAATAAAGTCCTGTTTTGAGGGCTGAAGCGTTTCTTGAATAAATAAAACGCCAATTCTAACGAACTCAACGATCTCATAAAAATCCTCGGCATTATCATCAGTGTCCAGAAGGTCTGCATCAAGCTGAGATATTTCACTGATATCTTTAATCATCTCTGTTACCTCCTCATCAGAGGTCTCCACTGAGCTAAGGCCGAGACCCACTAGGTATCCTTGGCACCACTCAATCAGTGTATTTGCCTGCTCTCTGAGAGGCGAGTCATCGTCTGCAATCACAGGCCAAAAGTTGAGCGTTGGGTCGCCAAGTTGCTCACTGGTGTTGTTGAATATCTCGGCAAGCACTTGGTGCGCTTCTTTTTCAAGGAGGTTGTTAAGGTCAATGCTCACTAGGATTTCATTGAGCCATTCATCCAGATGGATGTCTTGTTTGACACAATAAAAGCCGCAAAGGAGGCCGTGTGCAGATGAGATCGTATCGTCGGTGTTGAGTTTATGAAGCGCATCTTTTGCAAGATCGTAATTAATGGGCTGGCTCATGACTTAAAAAGCTCCAGCAAGTATTTCCATAACAGCCATGCGCACTGCAATGCCGTTGGTGACCTGTTGAAGTATCACCGACTGAGGTCCATCAGCAACATTAGAGCTCAGCTCTATGCCTCTATTAACGGGTCCAGGATGCATCACAATTGCATCGGGTTTAGCAAGCTTCAATCTTTCATTTGTGAGGCCAAAACCTTCAAAATAGGTCTGCTCATCAGGGATATCTGCTGCAATCATTCTCTCTTTTTGTAGCCTCAAAGAGATAATAACATCAGCCCCCTCAATGCCCTGATCCAGATTATCAAAGCGCTCTAACCCTGGAGTCTCTTCTTTGTAATGAAGTGTCTCTGGAGCAATCAAACGAATATCCGTTGTTCCCAAAGTTTTCATGGCTTGTATTCCGGATCGCGCTACGCGAGAGTGCCTGATATCACCAACAATGGCGACCGATAGATTATCAAACGTCTTCTTGTGTTGACGAATTGTGAGCACATCTAATAGCGCCTGAGTCGGATGCGCATTGATGCCATCACCCGCGTTGATGATGGACACGCCCTTTATATTTTCAGCGACATGATGGGGAAGGCCATTTTGCTTATGCCTGATGACAAACATATCAATCTGCATCGCTTTAAGCGTATGCATTGTATCCATCAAGGTCTCATTTTTCTTGGTCGCCGAGTTCGCCAGGTCTACGTTTATCGTTTTGGCGCTGGTTCTCTTTCCAGCAATCTCAAAGGTGTTTCGTGTTCGTGTTGAGGGCTCAAAGAAGAGATTGGCAACCGACATATCTCTCAAGATTTTAGTTTTTTGAAGATTACCTTTTTTATCTATAAGATCATCAGCAACATCGAGTATTTTTTCAATTTGATTTTTGGGAAGGCCTTCTAGCCCTAATAGATGTGATAATCTTCCATTCGAGTTGAGCTGTGCATCGTTGCTAATCGTGTGTGGTTTCATTGAGCCAAGTCTGCAAAATTAGTTCTGCTGATCGCTTATCTACATCAGCCCTATCAGCGTTTTTATGAGCGTAGTGCCATTTTAGTTGGTTTTTTGCTTCTGAAGAGGATAAATATTCATCGATAAAAAAGACAGGGGTTTTAAAGCGCTGTTCAAGTTTTCTTGCAAATGATTTTGCGATGAAAGTCATTTCTTGCTCTTGATTGTCCTTATCAAGTGGGAGTCCAACGATGAATCCATCTGGATTATGCTGACTGATAAGGTCTTCAAGATCTTTCCAGTTTGTTGAGCCATCCTTGTTGTGAATGACAGTGTCAATTCCATTCGCCTGGGCGGTTAGGCTATTTGCAATAGCTACGCCTGTTCGTTTCGTGCCAACATCAAAACCAAGATAGGTTTTGATGGTCATTGGAGTTGTTGAAATAGTTCGTATCCAACGTAGCCATCTGCAACAAAGCCGATATCAGATTGGAATTTTCTGGTGGCCTGCCTGGTCCTGGGTCCAGCCATTCCATCAGGCGTGCCGGTGTCATAGCCCAAAAGGTTCAGGGTGTTTTGAATCTGCATCACATCTTCTCTACTAAGAAGCGGCTCATCCAGTGGTTTTGCAGAGAGTCTTCCAGCGCCATTCAGTCTGTCCGATAAGTAGGCTACAGAGAGTGCGTAGAGGATTGAGCGGTTCCAACCCATGATCACTTCAAAATTTCTGTAGACCAAAAAAGCAGGACCTTTGTGGCCCATCGGAACAATTAAAGAGGCCTTAAAATTTGATTTTGGAAGGGCTGATCTATTCCCTTTAAGAACGCCAAGCGCTGCCCATTCATTCACCGTCTTTTCAACATTTAAGCCAGTTAATCGGTAGTCAAAGTTCTTAGGAATTAAGGCTTCACGACCCCATTTCTCGCCTTTTTTCCAGCCAAGCTCACTGAGAAAGTTTGCAGCACTTGCGTAGATATCTTCCTTGTTATTCCATAGGTCAACCTTGCCATCATTGTTGGCATCAACGCCATAAGCAATGACATTGGTCGGCATGAACTGAACAGCGCCCATTGCCCCTGCCCATGAGCCAGTCGCATCAATCGGGATGGTTTTTTTATCCATCAGTTTTAGGGCGGCAATGAGCTCTCTTGTGAAGAATTTTGAGCGCCTTGGATCATAGGCTAGAGTTGCTAAAGATTGAATAAGCCTCTCGTTACCCATGTAGTTTCCATAATTACTCTCAAGGCCCATAAAGGCTACAATGAGATGAGCTGGGACGCCATATTTTTGCGAGGCTTTGTTGAGTAATGCGGCATTTTGATTTAATGTATCATTGCCATTATTGAGCCGGGTCTTGCTGACCCTTTTGTTGACATAACGCCAAAAATTTTGAGTAAACTCAGCTTGAGATTTATCAGAATCAATAATTTCAGGCTTTGGCTCTACTAGGCCCAAGAAGGCCTTGTCAAGGGTTGCTTTTGAGACGCCCTGTTCGGTTGCAGATTTGCGAACCTGATCAAGAAAGTCTTCAAAAGACTGTGAATTTGCAAAAACACTTGTTGTTAGAAAAACAAGACAAAAAAATCTTAAAAACATATCTAAATTATAATGAGACAATACCACCTTATTTTAATTAATCTAAATCAAGATGTCGACCTATAAGCCATTAGCTGAAAAATTAAGACCTTCAGATCTAAATGATTTTATTGGGCAGCGCCACTTGCTTGATTCTGACAAGCCAATTGGCAAAGCATTGAGTGACAAGCAGCTTCACTCTATGATTTTGTGGGGGCCTTCGGGCGTAGGTAAGACGACCCTAGCAAGAATTATCTGCGCTCAGATGGGCGCACATTTTGAGCAGATGTCAGCTGTCTTGGACGGCATCAAAGAGCTTCGAAATGTTATTAAGCACGCTGAACTCTATAAGCAAAATGATACAAGCACGATCCTATTTGTAGACGAGATCCATCGATTCAATAAAGCGCAGCAGGATGCTTTTTTGCCTCACATTGAGTCGGGTCTGATTACTTTAATTGGTGCAACGACTGAGAACCCCTCTTTTGAAATTAACTCGTCAGTGCTATCAAGGGCAAGAGTCTATATCTTAAATAAGCTAAGTAGCAAGGAGCTTGAAAGTATTGCCATGAGAGCTATGACTGACCAAGCCATTACTCTTGAGAATGACGGCTCCTTGTCTCTTATTATCGATAGTAGTGACGGCGATGCGCGCAGACTCATCAATATTATTGAGCAGTTAACGCATAAATCTAATCACGCGTTAAGCAAAAAAGATATTGTCAAAACGCTCCAAAGTAAAGTCAGCAGTTTTGATAAAGGGGGTGATATTTATTATGAGCAGCTTTCAGCCTTTCACAAGTCAGTCAGAGGATCTTCTCCAGATGGCGCTCTTTATTGGATGGCAAGGATGATTGTTTCAGGCTGTGACCCGAAAGTTATTGCGAGGAGGCTCCTTGCAATTGCCTCTGAAGACATTGGCAACGCTGATCCAAGGGCGCTTCAAATCACGGTGAATGCGTGGGATGTTTATGAGCGCTTGGGGGACAAGGAGGGGAACCGTGCGATTGCCCAGGCGGCGGTATTTTGTGCGTGCGCACCAAAATCAAATGCGGTTTATACTGCCTTTAATGAGGCCATCGCAGAGGCGAAAGAAACCAATGACCTAGATGTTCCTATCCATCTTAGAAATGCAAGCACGAAGCTCATGGAAGAGCTCGGACATGGAAAGGATTATCGTTATGCGCATCATGAGCCCAATGCTTATAGTAAGGGGCAGACTTATTTTCCAGATGAGATGGGAGAAAAGATCTATTATGAGCCCACTGATAGAGGCCTAGAGATTAAAATTAAAGAAAAATTAGATCAGCTTAGGTCAGATTTATGAGCACTTTTTCATCTATCGCGAGTATCGGTATAGGCGCTACAATTGGTGCTACCTGCAGATACTATATAGGCATTTTATCCATTCAATATCTTGGGAACGGTATCCCTTACGGAACCCTAATTTCTAATATCATTGGATCATTTCTTGCAGGCATTTTAATTGTACTTGTCTTAGAAAAACTCTACCTGAGTGAAAGCTATCGCTTGATGCTTCTTGTTGGCCTTGCGGGCTCTCTAACAACGATGTCAGCGCTTTCTATTGAGTCCGTTGAGATGCTTGGCGCCGGAGATTACTCTCAAGCACTGATTAATATCTTATTAAATTTAGGCCTCTCACTTCTGGCCGCAAGTCTGGGAGTCATGCTTGCAAAATATGGATTTAATCTAGCGCAGGGATAACCTATTTTCAACTTCATCTAAAAGCATCGCTGAAATATTGAGACCAAATTGTTTGTCGAGTTCTCGAATACAGGTAGGACTGGTCACGTTAATCTCAGTAATATAATCACCAATGACATCAAGACCCACAAACATCAACTCTTTTTTAATTAGCATTGGCGCGATTTGTGAGCATAGGTAGCGATCTCTCTCTGACAAAGGCTGGCCAACTCCCTTAGCGCCTGCGGCTAAGTTTCCTTTAAAGCTACCCTCAGCAGGAAGCCTTGCTAGTGCATAGTCAACAGGCTTGCCATTGATTAAAAGGATGCGTTTATCACCCTCTTTTATTTCTGGCAAAAATTCTTGCGCCATAATGTAACGACTTTGATTATTGGTAATCTTTTGAAGCACTTCCTCAATATTACGATCTCCATGGGAGAGTTTGTATATATCAGTTCCCCCCATGCCATCAAGGGGTTTAACGACGACAGTTTTTATCTCATTAATAAAGGTATTTAGTTTTTCTATATTTGAGCTAACAAGAGTTTTCGGAATACATTCTGGAAAATTAAGGGCAAATAGTTTTTCGTTTGCATCCCTCAAAGAGCTTGGTTTATTGACCACCAGGACGCCATCTGATTCTAGTTGCTCTAAAAGATAAGTTGCATAAATATAATCCATATCGAAAGGCGGGTCTTTGCGCATAAATACAGCATCTAGCGTGCCTAATGAAAGGGGCTGAGCATCTTCACGGGAATGCCAGTCTGACTCAGAATCATTCACCAATGTTTTTCTTGAATCCGCAATGACCTTGCCATCTGAGTAATACATGTCTGAGCTGTCAAAGGTATAGATTTCCCAATGACGCGCCTGCGCCTCAAGCATCATTGCAAAAGTAGAGTCTTTGTGGGGCTTAATGCTGGAAATATCATCCATCAATACGCCGAGTCTAATTGGCTTCATCGGCATATTATAATGCAATCAGTTTCAATAATAATAGGCATGATGGCCAAATTATGTTGAAGTAGCGAGGTTTTGGGCGTATAATTTCGCCTCTTTAGTGCGGGGTGGAGCAGCATGGTAGCTCGTCGGGCTCATAACCCGAAGGTCATAGGTTCAAATCCTATCCCCGCTACCAATTTAGACCCCCTCTTTTGGGGGTTTTTATTAGGAGTTTTTTGTGGCTAAGATAGCGGATAAAGTGCTTTCAATAATTAACCCAAGTATTAAAGACTTGGGCTATGAGCTGCTAGGTATTGAATATGTCCCTAGTGGAAAGCACTCTATATTGAGGCTTTATATAGACTCAGAGGATGGCATTGGTGTCGATGATTGTGAGATTGTGTCTCGCCAAGTAAGTGCAATAATGGATGTTGAGGACCCAATTACTGGGCAGTACAATCTTGAAGTGTCTTCACCAGGCATTGAGAGGCCTCTTTTTGTTGTCGCACATTACATGCGTTTTTTAGGGCATGACGTTCGATTGAGAACATTCAGGCCGATAGAAGGAAGAAGAAATTTTACTGGCGCCATTGGAAGCGTGAGTGAAAAAAGTAATTCACTAGAATTAGTGACAGAGCTTGGCCCTGTCACATTAGATTTAGATTTAATTGAAAAAGCAAATTTAGTTGCTCATTTTTAGGAGAAGCCCATGGATGGCAAAGAGTTATTTTTAATGATTGAGGCAATCTCAAATGAAAAGAATATCACAAAAGAGGATGTTCTTGAGTCATTAGAAGAGGCCTTAGCAGTTGCAACAAAGAAGCGCAGCAACATTGAGGTTCGTGTCGAGGTCGATAGGCATACAGGTGAGTTTAAAACCTTTAGGCAGTGGCAAGTCATCGAAGATGGCGAGGAGTTTGTTGATGATGATGGAAACATGTTTGATCCAGAGCTTCACATTTATCAAGCTGACGCTAATGGACTAGATATTGACGCTTTTGTTGAAGAGCCAATGGAATCTCTCGAGTTTGGCAGAATCGCAGCTCAAGTTGCCAAGCAGGTCATTATTCAAAAGGTTCGTGAGGCTGAAAGAACGGTTGTCGTTGATAACTACTCTCAGCGTGTGGGTGAGGTTGTGATGGTCACTGTTAAAAGAGTAGACCGAGGTAATGTATACGTCGATATGGGCGGAATTGATGGCATGGTTTCAAAATATGACCTCATCCCAAATGAGTCAATTAGAAAGAATGATCGTTTGAGAGCTTATATCAAAGAGGTTAAATCGACACCACGCGGCGCTCAAATTTTCCTAAGCAGGACTGTAAACGACATGATGATTCAGTTGTTTGAAATGGAAGTTCCTGAAATTAGTGAGGGCGTCATAGAAATTAAAGCAGGGGCAAGAGATCCAGGCCTTCGTTCAAAGTTAGCAGTTAAGGCAAAAGACAAGCGCATTGACCCAATTGGCTCATGCATTGGAATGAGGGGCGCTCGCGTTCAGGCAGTTTCAAATGAGCTTAATGGTGAAAGGGTTGATATTATTCTTTGGGACGAAGATCCTGCCCAGTTTGTGATCAATGCAATGGCGCCTGCAGAGGTGAGTTCAATTGTCGTTGATGAGGATAAGGGCTCTATGGACATTGCTGTTGAAGAAGACCAGTTGGCACTTGCCATTGGAAGGGGTGGTCAAAATATCAAGCTCGCTAGCAAATTAACGGGCTGGAAGCTGAATGTCATGTCACTGAGTGATGCGGACGAATTGCAAGCCAAAGAGCTTCAGAAAACTGGAGAGAAGCTTGCTGAAAAACTAGGCGTTGATGCTGAAGTTGCAGGCGTATTAATAGATGAAGGCTATACCAATCTTGATGAGATTGCTGAGGCGGAATCAGAAATTCTATCGAAGATTGAAGAATTCGATTCTGAGATGGTTGACGAGCTTCAAGAAAGAGCCCAGGATGCCCAGTTGGTCAAGGCATTAAACGATGCAGAAGCATCAGAAGTTTTACTAGGTGTTGAGGGTGTTGATGATGCATTAGCGCAAGCTCTAGTAGACGCTGAAATTAGCACTGTTGATGAGTTAGCTGAGCTTTCAATTGTCGAATTATTGGATATTCAAGATATTGGAAATGATACTGCTTCTGCTGTTATCATGGCAGCCAGAGAAAAAGAAGGCTGGTTTGACTAATGGATAGGATTAATATTTAGTACAAATAACTGAAATAAATAGGTAGAAATATGGCACATACTGTAGAAAGTTTATCAAAATTACTCAAGAAGTCACCTGATCAAGTTATCTCTATCTTGTCAGGCGCAGGTATTTCTGGAAAAACAGCAGAGTCAAATATTTCTGCAGAAGAGAGGCAGATTTTAATGTCAAGTTTGAGCAAGCGCTCAGCAACAAAATCAAGTATCTCGGTTACAAGAAAAACAACAAAGCCAGCTGCAAGCTCATCAACAGGCGGCGTTAAAATTCAGGTTAAAAAGAAGCGTGAAGTGCCACAAACCACTCAATCTAATGGGGTGGATGATGCTGCAATATTAAAGGCTAAAGAGGCCTTGGAGGCGGGAAGACTTGCTGAACAAAAAGATGAAGAGCATGATGCAAAGCGAAATGATATGGTGCGTCAGCAAAAAGTAAAGAATGAAGAATTGCAGGCTCAAAAAACTCAAAAAGAATTAACTGAGAAGGAAGAGCAAGCCAAAAAAGATAAAGAAAAGCTTGAAGCTGACAAGGCTCAAGATAAAAAGAAAGGTCCAAAGAGGCTTAGATCAGCATCAGATTCAGCACCCAAGCGTAAAGAGCTTCATGTTGCAAAGCACAATCCTAACAGGAAGCTTAAGAAAAAAGAAAGAACACAGATTTCACAAAAAGTTCAGGATGAGCAGGCGCAGCACGGTTTTCACAAACCAGTTGAGCCAATCAAGCATGAGGTTTTAATCCCTGAGACAATCAAAATATCTGAGCTAGCACTTAAGATGACAACGAAGGCTGGAGAGGTTTTAAAGGTAATGATGGGTATGGGCGTTATGGCAACCCTTAATGATGTTATTGATCAAGATACAGCTATGCTGGTTGTAGAAGAGATGGGGCACACTCCAATTGCAAGCAGTGAGGAAACTGTTGAAGATACGCTTATCCAGGAAGCTAGCGATGATTCAGAGTCTGCTCCAAGGCCACCTGTTGTTACAATCATGGGCCATGTTGATCATGGAAAAACATCACTCCTTGACTATATTCGAAAGTCCAAAGTGACTTCAGTTGAGGCAGGCGGCATTACTCAGCATATTGGCGCCTATCAAGTTGAACAAAAAGGGAGTTTGATTACTTTTATCGATACGCCAGGTCACGCCGCGTTTTCAAAGATGAGACATAGAGGCGCATCTGCGACTGACATTGTTATTCTTGTTGTTGCCGCGGATGATGGCGTTATGCCTCAGACCATTGAGTCTATCAAGCACGCGAAAGATTCAAATGTGCCAATCATAGTCGCTATTAATAAGATTGATAAAGAGGGTTCTGATATTGATAAGATAAAACAAGTCCTATCAACTCACGATGTTATCGCTGATGAATGGGGCGGTGACGTACTAATGGTCGGTGTTTCGGCGCATACAGGTGAAGGTATTGATGAGCTTCTTGAGAGCATTACACTGACAGCTGAAATGTCTGAGATCAGTGCAGTTGTTGATAAGCCAGCCAGCGGTGTTGTTCTAGAAGCCCGTTTAGATAAGGGGCGAGGCAAAGTAACGACTGTTCTGATTCAATCGGGCACCCTTAAAAAAGGTGATATCGTTATTGCAGGCCTTGAGTTCGGAAAGGTCAAACAAATTATTGATGATAATGGTAAGCCGATTAATAAGGCGGGACCATCTTCACCCGTTGAGATTTTAGGTCTTTCAGGAGTGCCAGACTCTGGTGCAGAGGTTCTAGTCGTCGAAAGTGAGAGAAAAGCTAGAGAGGTCGCAGAGTTCAGAAAAACAAAGGATCGTGAGACTAAACTCCAGAAGCAGCAAGCTGAAAAAATGGATAACTTCTTCTCAAAAATGGAAGAAGGAGAGGTCTCTACAGTTAATGTATTAATTAAATCAGACGTAAGAGGTTCAGCGCAGGCTTTAGTTGAAGCTTTAGAGGAGCTTTCAACTGATGAGGTCAAAGTTAAGGTTGTCTCTTCAGGTGTTGGCGCAATCAATAACACTGATATTTCATTAGCAAGTGCCTCCGAAGCCATTGTGCTTGGGTTTAACGTCAGAGCGGACGCAGTCGCTAGAAAAACAGCAGATACTGAGGGTGTCAGGGTCGAATATTACAGCATTATTTATAACCTAATTGATGACATTAAGGCAATTATGGGCGGAATGTTAAGTCCAGAGTTGAGCGAAAATATTATTGGAATAGCAGGTGTGAAAGATGTATTTAGATCACCTAAGTTTGGTGATATTGCTGGCTGTATGGTTGAAGAGGGTGTTGTAAGGAAAGATAGTCCAATTCGTGTTTTACGAGAGAGTGTCGTGATTTATGAAGGCGAACTAGAGTCACTAAGGCGCTTCAAAGATGATGTAAAAGAGGTGAAATCTGGAACTGAGTGCGGTATTGGTGTCCTTAACTATACCGATGTCCAGCCTGGCGACCAGATAGAGGTCTTCGAACGAATTGAACGAGCACGTTCACTCTAAGAGGTATAGTATAAATGCCGCAGCAAGCTAGCTTTAGAGCGGAAAGGGTTAATGAGCTCATTAAGCGTGAGCTCGTTCTATTGCTGTCAACTGGGACTAAAGATCCAAGACTAAAAGATGTGATTATTACAGATGTCATCGTAAGTCGTGACTTGACAAGCGCTAAAGTTTTTTTCTCTGTTGATGATGAATCTCATAATGATGTCAGTCATCTACTTAACAAGGCCAGTGGTTTTTTTAGGTCCTCTCTATCCAAAGCACTTGACCTTAGGCATACGCCATCGCTGAATTTTATTTACGATACTGCTCCAAATACGGGCGCTAGAATGGATGACCTTCTAAATAAGCTTTAAATCATTGAATCGTGTCTAGACGCAATAAAAAAGGTAGAGACATTAACGGAGTTTTGCTTTTAGATAAAGCGAGTGGTTGTAGCTCTAATTCAGCCTTGCAAGATGTGAAATACCTATTTAATGCCAATAAAGCAGGCCACACTGGTAGCCTTGATCCCTTGGCGAGCGGGCTTCTTCCGATTTGTTTTGGCCAGGCAACAAAGATTGCACAGTTTTTACTCGATGGAGATAAGCGCTATTTTGTTAGGGGTAAATTAGGTCAAGTCAGTAACACCGGTGACTCTGAGGGAGAACTGTCTGAGTATGGTTCAACTAAAGATGTTGACGATGCCACTATCAAAAGCACACTGCTCAATCTTATTGGTAACATTAAGCAAATACCACCAATGTACTCTGCACTTAAGAGAGAAGGGACACCTCTATATAAACTTGCTAGAAAGGGTATTGAAGTTGAAAGAGAAGCAAGAGAAGTCAGTATTCATGAAATCCTTTTTAAGGATTTTGATGCAGATATATTAACTCTTGAAGTGTCATGTTCAAAGGGCACCTATATTAGAACACTAATCGAGGATATTGGTAAATTATTAGGCTGTGGCGGCTATGTGATTGAGCTTAGGAGGATCGGGTTTGCTCACTTTGATATTGCCCAGGGAAAAACGTTTGAAGAGCTGGAGTCACTCAAAGCAGATAGCTTGTCTAATTTAGATCCTGTTCTGATTGGAGCAGATAAAATGCTCCCAGCTTTAAATAGTGTTTATTTAAATTTGGAGCAGTCAATTGACATTAAGTTTGGAAGAAAAATAACTTTTCCTGGCTTAGACAGTGATCAAAAAGTTAAGCTTTATGATGAGAAAAAAGAATTTATTGGAATTGGCCAAAGCAACAACTTATCCGAGGTTTTACCAAAAAGGCTTTTTATAAATTAGTTAGAATTAAAATAGGAACAAGATGAAAGTTTTAATTATTGGCTCTGGTGGAAGAGAGCATGCATTAGCTTGGCAGTGCGCTCAATTTGATGAGGTGGTGCAAGTATTTGTTGCTCCAGGTAATGCAGGCTCAGCTTTAGAAAATAAGATATCCAATATACAGATCGATTCTGAGGACATTCCAGGACTCATTGAATTTGCACAGAGTGAGTCGATCGATATTACGATTGTTGGGCCAGAGGCTCCTCTCGTAATTGGGATTGTTGATGAGTTTCAAGATAAAGGCCTTCCAATATTTGGTCCGTCTAAGCTCGCCTCTCAGCTAGAAGGCTCTAAAGTATTTTGTAAGGATTTTTTAGCTAGAAATAATATACCCACTGCATACTATGAGGTTTTTACTGAAACTTTACCAGCCATTGAGTATGTAAAAGAAAAAGGCTTGCCAATTGTCATTAAGGCGGATGGATTGGCTGCTGGTAAGGGCGTCATTATTGCAAATACGCTGAGTGAAGCGACTCATGCAATTAATGACATGCTTGATGGCAACCGTTTTGGAGAGGCTGGGTCAAGGGTTGTTATTGAGGAGTTTTTAAGAGGTGAGGAGGCAAGTTTTATTGTTATGGTGGATGGCAATAATATACTTCCGATGGCAACATCTCAAGACCATAAAGCTCGCGATAATGGAGATAAAGGCCCTAATACTGGAGGTATGGGCGCCTACTCTCCTGCACCAGTTGTAAGTGAGTTGGTATTTAAAGATGCTATGGAAAATGTTATCAAGCCAACAGTTAGCGCGATGAAAAAAGAGGGTATGCCCTACACTGGTTTTTTATATGCAGGGCTTATGATTGATAATCATGAAAAAGTCAAAGTACTTGAGTACAACTGCCGGTTTGGAGATCCAGAAACTCAACCAATCATGATGCGTCTGAAAACTAATCTTGCGAAATTATGTATGGCTGCAACTAAAGGTAATTTAGATCTAGAGTCAGCTGACTGGGATGATAAAACTGCTTTGGGGGTTGTGATGGCGGCTAATGGTTATCCAAATTCTTATCAGAAGGGTGAGACCATCACCATACCTGACGCTTCATCTGAATCCAAAGTTTTCCATGCAGGTACAAAGCTAGAGGATGGCAATATTCTAAGTAATGGCGGGCGCGTTTTATGTGCAACATCTCTAGGGTTGAACCTAGAAGAGGCTCAAGAAAAAGCATACATCCTGGTTAATATGATTAACTGGGATGGCAGTTATTACCGGACAGATATTGGATTTAAAGGTCTATAAGTGATTTCATTATGATTATCATTGGTGTTGATGAGGCTGGAAGAGGCCCACTGGTTGGAAGTGTTGTGGCCGCTGCTGTTGCATTTCCTGCTAATTTTCAAATCGATGGCCTTACTGATTCAAAGAAACTGTCTGAAAAAAAACGTGAAGATCTATATGCTCAAATTACAAAAAAGTGTTACTGGGCTTCAGCTGAATCAAACAGCATTGAGATAGATGAGATCAATATATTGCAGGCTACCATGATTGCTATGAAAAGAGCAGTCAACTCATTACAGCATCAACTCATGAGCCAAACCCAAGTGCAAGACTTCAAAGTCCTTGTTGACGGAAACAGATGTCCAGATGTTGAAAATTGTGAAGCGATTATTAAGGGTGATTTAATTGAGCCAGTGATATCAGCGGCCTCAATCATTGCCAAGGTGACAAGAGATAGGCAAATGAAGGAGCTCGATAAAATTTATCCTGAATATGGGTTTTTGAGGCATAAGGGTTATGGAACTAAAGAACATCTTGAAGCCTTAGTGAAACATGGCCCTATAGGCGGACAGCACCGATTTACGTTTGCACCAATAAAAAAGCTAGTCAGTTCCTAGTTCGTAAAGCTGCTGGTTTAGCTCATTTTGTTTAGCCTCTAGCTCAGCTTTTTTAGCCTCTAGCTCGGCTCTTTTAACAGCTGCTTCTTTTCTCTTGTTGTCTTTTTCAATTTCTTTAGCAGGCCTTACCATAAGATAATTGAACAGCTTAACGACCTTCTTAACATTCTTAGCTTTACTCGCAACATTGGTAGCATGTTCTGCCTCTCTTTTTGTAACAGAGCCCATCAAGTAAACCACTTTTCTTTCTGTAAGGACAGAAACATGGCTAGGGTGAAAGACCTCCTGGTCAATAAAAAGGGTTTCAATTTGTACAGTAATCACGCCATCTTTGGCTCTGTCTAAATAACTACTTTTTGGCATTACCTCAACCTCATTAATGAGCTGACTTATTTTGGCAGATTTACTTTTGACGATGCTTTCAAGGTAATCTCTTACGTTCTCATTTGGCGCTTCACCAGTCATTAATACTGCTTGATTGTAGACATTGAAGTTAATATGTGCATCTTCTAACATTGGGTCTTTAGCAACTATATTTCCCAAGTCAATGTATAGGGTTTTGTCATCTAGTATTTCACCCATTGTTCTTCGATCATTAGACATCGTTGCCACAGTTGTCACAGCAGCAGCACCCTGAACTATAGGTGTACAGGAGCTTATGATTGAAGAAGTGATCATTATTGCGCACAAGATAATAATTTTTTTCATTGTTGCTCCTTATTCCTAGTTTGCTATAGTCAAACGGATTACATGCCTCGTATTTTAAAGTAGATTCATGGCTTTATCAGCCAAAGAGAGAGATAAATTTAAATATTAGCTATAACTAATAAAGCATAATACTACAAAGAATAATTATTTAAGACAAACTACTTTATGACTGGAAAGCTTTATATTGTCGCAACTCCAATCGGAAATCTGAGTGACATGAGCATTAGAGCAGTTGATATCCTAAAAAATGTTGACCTTGTTTTAGCTGAGGATACTCGGCACAGTAAAAAACTTTTTGCACATTATGAGATTGATACTCCTTTAAGGGCCTTCCATGAGCATAATGAGAAAGATAAGTCTGAACCGATTATCAATGAGATCAATGCAGGAAAGTCGATTGCAATGATTAGTGATGCAGGGACGCCGCTTATTAGTGACCCTGGGTATCATTTGGTAACAAAGGCAAAACAAGCGGGCCTTGATGTTGTCCCAATTCCGGGCCCAAGCGCATTGATAGCGGCTTTGTCTGCTTCAGGTCTTGCAAGCAGCAGCTTTACATTCTTTGGTTTTCTTCCATCGAAGCAAGCGGCTAGATTAAAGCTCCTTCAAACAAAAACCACTCTTGATGAGACTATTATTTTTTATGAATCGCCGAAGCGAATTCTATCAACACTTAAAGATATGCTTGAGGTTTTTGGAAAGAGTCGTGAGGTCTGTCTTGCAAAAGAGCTAACTAAATCCTTTGAGACAATTCTGACTGATAAATTACCAATTTTAATTGAATATCTTAATTCTGATCCTGGCCATCAAAAAGGTGAATTTGTAATTTTGATCTCCTCCGCTGATAAAATAGACATAATAGAGGCTAATAGTCAACTTGATAAAATATTGCCAATACTTTGTGCTGAAATGGGCGCCTCAAAAGCTGCTAAATTAGCAGCTAAAATTACTGGTATAGATAAAAAACACTGCTATAAAAGGGCGACATCCTTATGAG
>ENA-UOYH01000310-UOYH01000310.1-marine-metagenome-genome-assembly--contig:-NODE-310-length-19436-cov-4.577458_pt1 | contig 19436 bp, 25 predicted proteins | sample MGYA00238175_ERZ767261 | MGnify/ENA primary metagenome ERZ767261 (study PRJEB28946, sample SAMN06267185) | marine metagenome | isolation source: Columbia River Estuary | place: USA:Columbia River Estuary...
AGAATACTTCTGCTAACTTGTTCTGCCACCATTCTTCAGGATCTTGTCCTTCTCCAAGGTATTCTTCAATTTCTTGTGAAGCGTAACAAATAAAGTTTAACTGTTTCATCATCATTGGAACTTCTTGTTGGGGACTCTCAAGCAATTCTTCCTCTGTGGAAACTTTGTTTAACATTTCTTTGAACGTTAATGAAATTGTTTTACCGTTTGAATCTTTAATAGAAACAGACGTTGGTGCAACCTTTGGCTTTTTAATTGGTTTTGCTTCAGGTTCTAAAGAATCTTTGTTACCGCCTGCATCAACCTTATCTTCTTTAGTTTCTGCTTTCTTAACTGGTTTCTTTTCTGCCTTTAAGGTATCGCCTGAACAACCGCCTTCTTTAATATGGTAACCATTACCGTCACAATGATCGCAACCTTTGCCTTCACACTTTGGACAAGTTACTTTTTCTTCAACTGATTCGTTATGCGGATAACCTTTTAATGGTTCCTTTGAAGGCACTAGAGCTTTCTTAATCTTTTCATAAGTTAGCTTTTGGATTTTTTCTTTAAATTCTTTTGTTCTTGCATCAAGACTTTTTCGGATCTCTGCATCTAATCTTTCTTGCCTTGTTAATTCCTTTGACATTTTATCCTCCGAATTCATGTCCTGCGACCCGCTTCATTTGTTTTTCAAATTCTGCTTGATCGGGTTTAGTTTTATATAATTTGATTGATAGGTTATCTTTATCTTTGCCTTTGATGCGCCAATTATAACCTTGTTCTTTATGTTCTGGTTTTGTTGTTTTAACAACTCGACGTTTATATCCGTCATCCCATGATTCTGAACCTTCTGATAACTGTTCATCAACCATTAAGGCAAGGACGTGGGAATCGAGACCAAACTGATTCGCAATTTTGCCTGCATAGTAATCTTTACCATGTCGAGGTTTGTCACCATGTTTATACATGATTTCTTTTACTTTGGCGACCGCTTGGCCGTATTTCTTTTTGAATATCGTATCAGCTGCTAACTTCTTAATTAACTGTGAAGTAGTCAATTCTTCCAACTCCTTGGATTCGGGTACACAATTTGGAACGTCTTTGCCGTTCTTCTTTTTCATTCCAACTTGTTTGTATCCGTCCCAGCACTTTTCAGTGACGAATTGGTTATAAGATAACATATTTCTATTTAAGCCTTACTGAATAAACAAATGGTCTTTTAGGATCTGCTTGACCTACTCTAACTGCTTCACCGTAATAGATATCTATTGGGTTATTAGTAGCTAACTCATTAGGATATATATCTTTTACGGATTGACCATCAGCAATTTCTTTTTGAATTGCTTTAGAAGTATCTTTTGCGAATTTAGTATAGTTTTTACAGAATTCTTTAGAAACTTGAAGCTGTTCTTTCATAGTTGTTCCAGCATCTTCTAAATTTTCTGCCGTAAACGAAAGTAGGATCTTATCTCCACTAATTTTCTGCGTGGTGCCTTCAGCATATAAATCAAAATAACTAGCTTGAAGTCCAATTAAAGTTGTTTCATAATCATCTTTTAATTGTTGCGCTTCAAAAGCTTTTAGATTCTTACAGCCTTTAACCTGAAACTCAAGATCAAACCCTCTTGCTTCTGTTAAAGCATTACGTATGGTACCTTCGTTAATAATACTATCAATGAAATCATCCAATTCATCAACGTCATCAGATTTGATTTCGCCGTTGTCCAATGCCCATTGCATTAGTTCGTCTTCGACTTTCTTTGGTAAATCTTTACCTCTTCGAAGAGCATCAATATCTCTACGGTTTTTAGTTATCAGTTTCTTCCAATCGTTATCTCTTGGAAACATTTTAATAACTTTCTGAATGTTTTCAGTAGTTAACTTGATCTCGGCCATTGCTTCATATATTTTTGTCATTATCCGTACACCTTTGCGAATGTTTTAAGATCTAATGTTTCAAAAGATCCAAATTCGTCAGTTACTCTATATGCTAACTTACCTCTTTGAATAACAGGCTTAGCAGTATATGTTCCCATTCTACTTCCGTTAGAACGTTTTAATCCAGAGATTTCAGATCCATACATAGAAAGACCTTTAATCTTTGGTGGTTTAGCTTCTTCTAATTCTTCGTCAAACATACCTGAATCTTTCATCATCTTCAGAGCATCTTTCTTAGCTCTTTCCATATTACCTTTGTTCATCTTTTCAACAGCTTGCTTGATTAGCTTGAGGCGTTTTGCTTTATCCTTTTCAGACATTGCTTCTTCAATAGTTTCTTCTTCAACACCTTCAACCTTTCTTGCGAATGAAGCAACAAATTGACCAGGACGGGCTTTAGGATACATTGCTTTAAATACAGATTCATGTCCCATTACAAACGTAACAAGATCTTCAAGAACAACAGTATCTAGTTTAGACATATACTTGGCTGCATCTTTAAGTTTGTTTTGAGTTAGTAGTTTAGAGATGGCAAGAAAGTCTTTCTTATCTCCACCTGATTCTCGTTTTGCAGCATCAGAGATTTCTTTTGCTAACGCCTTTGTTTCTTTGGATAGGTTCTCGCTGATTACATCAACGCCTTCCAATACTTGTCTAAAATTTTTCATTTGGTTTCCTGGTCCTTAAACTGTTTGAAAGTCTTTAATTTGTTTTCCCGCTTGACTTTTTGGTTCGGGGTATCTTTTTGAAGTCTTGCTCGAGCTTTATCGGTTCCCCAATCACCAGCTCCACCACCTTCTTTAATATTATTTATACGATCCATTATTTAACTTTATCGGCTAAATCTTTATCAGCTTTGCCCCATGTACCTGGTGATTTTGTAGCAAAACTATTAACTCTTGCCAATCCCCATTGTACTGGAGTTGTTCCAGGTCTATGACCTGTTCTCCAAGCAGCAACACCTCTATCAAATACTTTCTTTAAAATACCATAAGGCATTCCTGATTTCTCAGCTTTATCCTTTAATGATTTTTCAGGGTTTGATTTCTCTGATACAAATTCTACTTGTTCAATCAACTGTTCTATCTCGTCGATTCTTTGGTCTGTAATCTCTGATTCAATCACTGCTCGTTGTTTCTCTAATGCTTCTGCTTCTTTGGCAGAACGATACATCTTGAATCTATAATCGAAGTTAACAGTATTGTCTTGTCTTAATAGTTGATGTGGTCTTTTTAAACCTGCACGTTCTATATTACGATCTACTGCTTCACCAAACATTTTCTTAAACTTGTTTGAATGCTTAGATGGTTTTGTTTTAGCTTCTGCATCACCAGGTGCCTTATCATAAGCATCAGGATTGTCGTCGTCCATCTTTGACTTTTTATTGAAGTGAGCTTGTCTTTTATCTTTAGTAGAACCACCTAGATCTTTATAATACCCAGGTTGTTGTTTTTGTTGTTTGGATTCTTTATCGGCTTCTTTTTGCATTCTTTCTTGAATAGATGCTGCTCGATATAAGTCAATGTTGGAGGATTCATTTGCAGATCTTAAAGCCTTTTGAACTTCAGGATGTTTTGATAGATTGCGTTTGAGTTTATCAATTTCTTTAACTGCGTAATTCATATTACCTGATAAATCCAACGCAAGTTCAATTGCTAATTTAACATTCTTGTCTCGATTAGCCGCAGATTTTGCAGTTGGGTTTGATTTATAATAATTGGCAACTTCAGCACCAGTTAGTTTTTGTTTACCCATTGCTGATAAAGGATCGACCTTACCTGCTTTAACTCTTTCTGCGAGGAACTGACTTACTGCAAAATTGGTTTGTTCGTTAATACCCAATCCATCACGAACTGCTCCATATAAGTCTAACCTTATTTTATCGTTTCTTGTTGGAATTCCTTTAACGAATTCGTCAAAATTACCATCTGCTGCCAATGCTCTCATCTTGCTTGCTGACATTCCATCAACACCATCAGAGTCAGGATCACGTTCACCAGCAGAAACAACTTCAATACTATCAAACGTATAATCTTTACCGTTATATTTGTTTAGCAATGTATCGAATTCTTTAACTCTATCTGAACCAACAACTAAAACTAAATCCTTATAGCCTTTCTTTTGTAATTCTTGTGCAACTTGTATAATTGTTTTAGCGTTTGATTTAACAATCATCTTTTTACCAAACAACGTTTGTCCGAATTTAATCTTATCGTCGTATGATAATGGATTCTTTTTCTTGTCTTGTGTTTTCGATAGGTATACTAATGGAGTACCTTTAACTGAGATTGCCTTTTTGATAATTGCATTAACTAATTTTTCATGACCGACTGTTGGAGGATTCATACGACCAAATGTGGCAACTGCTGTTGCTGTTACAGCTTCGTTAATGCGCGGTTCAGTATCAACGAACTTTGTTGCATCAAAAGTACGTTTGGTATCTTTCTTAATGACATCGTTTTCGTCTTGATCTTTTTTCTTATCTTTACGCTTCTTGATATCTTTATTAGAAGAATCTTTTGTTGTGTCGGTATCTGTGTAATCCTTTACAGATCCAGCCGCCATCGATGTATCATCTGCTTCGTTTAAGCGATCCATGTAAGTATTTCCTAATTTTTAGTTTGCTAATGTTTTTATTTATAATAATTAGCGAAGCTGTCTATAAATTCGTAGTTAACGTGCGCTGACTCATCCCATATCGTAGAATCTCTTAAATATCCTATAGCAGGGGTTGGAGACATAATCACAAGTGGTATCTTGGTTCTTCTCTGTCCACGAATAAAGTATGCGTTATCAACTGCTCCTAATATACCTTGCTCTTCTATTTCGTGAATCAAGTTTTGAGCTGTTCTTTTTGTCATCATATAAGCATGGGCACCTTCATGACCATCTATATTAATCAATTTCCGTGGTTGTTTATTACCTTCTTTATAATCATAACGTAATTCTGATAATTTATATCCTAACGTAATTAAATAGTTATCCGGTATTTTGATGTCTGGTTTATAATACATAATAGCATCGTGTTCTAATACAATACCAACCGCATCTTCGCCATCAGCAATCTTTTTCCAAATAGCAGCATGACCTGCAGAACATGTATTTGCTTTATGATGCATATTTGGTTCGGCAACATGTTTCCACGGTTCATGGAATTTCATTTGTATACCAGTTTTACACCAAGCCATACGACCAGTACAATGAGACCAACCTTCAAAGTACTCCCAATCTAAACCAACAAGATCACAGGAATCAGAACAAGTCTTTGCGTATTCTCTTGATGTTGGATGGTCATGTGTTAATATATAAGCCTTCAAAATTCTACCTTGTCGTATCCACACGTCATTGCGTAATGGTTAATTCTTTCTATGTGTTGTTTAGATGGTGTTGGAAATTCATCTGCCATCTGTTCAAACGATTTATGCTTTCGAGTGTTTTCTTTATTTGGGTGTTCTATATATTCAATGCTTGGATAGAAAGATTTAAAGTAATTAAATAATTTCTGTTCTTCGTCTTCAATCCTATATTGTATATTTGGTCGACATCGCAGAATCATTTCATGGAACTGACATATACTATCAATTGCGTTTTCTATTGGGTTGTCACTATTCAATCCAACGAATTGTTTACGAAAGTATGTTGAGTCATAATCAAATGCTCTATAGTTAAAGTTTTGGTAATACTTTGTACCACACCAACTAGTTCCATCTTTATCACAAGGTGGTGTTTCAGTATATACTACCGAAGCAAGCGCAGTCTTTGGATCTCTTACATTGTAAACTAAATGATTATATGTTGGTCTTCTATCAAATCCTTTCTGCCACAAATAAGGACCTTTTGGTTTAACTAATAACCAAGATACAATACCTTGCTTACCCATTGCTTCATGGCCAACATCGAAACCCCAATCTGATAATACTTTAGTTGTATAACCAGTTCCTGTTCTTGGATGTCCTAAACCTAATATTTCTACGTGATTCACTCTATGCCTTCATTATATTGTTTTGTTGTGTCTGGGAGACCTAAATCAGTTGCGGTTGAACCCCAATGTTGTTCTGCGTATATTTTACCTGGCCCATCATACCTTGGATACCCAGGACGAAACCATTGAGGTATAAATGTGTAAGAAGGAAAGATATGTAGTAGGTGACGAGTGCCATCAAGTAATCTTGCTAGGAAGAAGTTTCCTGTTGATTCGTGTGGCTTTGGATCTAAATCACCAGGTCTTAATGTATGGAGTTTTCTCAATATAACATCGAGGAATTTATTGCCTGGGTTTGCTGCCATGATTGGAGATATAGATCTCGGTATTACATCTTCCTTTTCAAATACAGTATATGCTAAGTTTGGATCTTCAACGAATAGTTCACTAACGTCATGATAACATTCTGAATCTGCTTCAGGCCAAAAACCACCTCTCTCAAAGATTAACTCATAACGAATTAAATCAGCAACTCCTGCCCAACACTTTTGTCTATAATACTCTTCAATTAAATGTTGGTTATACCATTTGCGTTTATGTAACATATCGTCTGTGAATACTGAATACTCCCAGTCAGGCATTTTCTCTGGCCAAGTATTCATCCACTTCAATGGAGCAGGATTAGGTCCTATCCAGATGTGGGTCATTTTCTTTTCGATATTCATAGTCTTTTAATATATCTCATTGCAGCCGATGCATTGTCATTAGAATCTAAATTTATATATCCAACGTTCAGTCGGTCAAATTGTTCCATGATTGCTTCGTCAATTAAAATACATTCAGCTTCGTCTTGTGCTCTACCTTGTTGTTCAAAACCTTCAGGTCTTGTTAACATAAAGTTAATATTATGATTATATAACCTATAACATTCAAAAGCCATTTGGTCAATTAGATCTGAATAGATTGCTTCACCGTATCTCTCACGATATATTGGACTTAAGAGTACAGGACTATCGGTAATGATATAATCTACCTTATCGGATAATCGTAATATTTTTCTGTGTTGATGACCGAGTACCCAAAGTTGATCTGCCAACATTGGTATGTTACCTTCCCATACGCACTCTTTAGCAAACTCATCTGTCAGTTCGACATTATAGCCTGCGATTTTCATTTGATAGAATAAACCCGCAGCAGCGGTAGATTTACCTGAACCAGGTCCGCCGTAGAAGTTTATGACTGTTACGTCTTTCATTAAGGATCACCTTATTCATATTATAGAAGTTATATTATAACAAACTTAGGACACGATGTCAACTATTAATCGTACCCAGACTCTTTAGTGAGTTTCATAATAACGTGGAATGGTCCATCACCAACAACTCGTATATCTCTATTGGAATATACGTTGTCTACAAAACCTTTATATTCGTGTGAACCAGAATTTACAAAGTAATAATGACCGTGAGCTGTAGATCCGTCCCATCTAGAAATGTCTATATGTTTATTGGTTTTGCAGCCCCAGTATATTTCTTTAATCGTTACTACTGCACCGTTAACCGATTGAGAAGGATGTACAAGGTTTGATAATAAAATATCAACAGTATCACCCGCAGAGTCAGTTACATAAATCTTTACTACTGCTTCTGTTGCTGTTCTTTTTAAGTAATGAATTTCGGACATTATTTTTGCCATCCTTTAATGTATTGATCTGAGAAATTAGCAAGACTGAATCCCATACGATCCACGATCTTTAATGCGTTCTTACCATAATGGTCAATCGCAACAAATCCTTCTTGTCCTGTAACTTCAAATCCTTTTGTTGTTTTGAGTAGTGTTTTAATACCACCGACTTTATTTAGTTTTGCTATGATAACGTATTTCATATCAACCATCAAATCATATAGAGTAAATATAGCTTCGAGCTTTTTCGTATTGCCTGGAGCCGCAAAGATTTGTAATGCTAACGTTGCTTTATCCATTTGTGTTTTCTTACCAGCAGGAGTCTTACGCTTGTCTGCTTCTTTCTGATAATATTGTTGTATGTATTTTTGTAAATCTTTAACGAAAGGTTTGACCGCACCAATACGTTGTCCTTCACGTACCTTTGTATTAATAAAAGTATTTACCTTTTGATTTAAATCTGCGTTTGTTCCGAGTTCACCTAGAACCTTAGCATCTATTTTACTAAACAGTGTTCCTGCCTTTGATAGTTGAGCAGTTAACGCTTTGTTCTCTGCATCGGTAAATGTTGCCGTACCAGATTTATCTTCGAATGTTGCGTCTACGTGCCAGACCGATTTAACCTTGCTAAGTTTTGTTGAGATCGCAATACCAAAACTTGCCGACATTGTTTCAAGAGTTGATCCTGAGTATGTTGTGTGCCAGACCACACCAATCTTTGATCCTGAAATTGCCTTACCGAGTCCTGATGATTTAGGTACCGCGTAAACAATGGTATTAGGATGGAAAGTAACACACGATTCTCCATCAATATCTTCCGTTTTAAGATCGTCATCCGTATATAAGAAATCACCTTGTACTACTCCACTTATTCCGAGTTTAGCGAATTCTTTTAAAGCAACTTTAAATTTGCTATTGAGTTCACCACTCAGATCATTATCAATTTCTGCATTTGTTTTATACAGCTTTGGAGTTTTATTAAATACTCCTTTCTTTGCCACGAAGAACTTTCCATCGGAAGGATCAACACCAGCGAATATAGCAGGAGCGCCGTCCCACTTTGTTGTAATATTAACAGGAGCTTTGGTATTACCTGATAGCATATCGCGAATATTACGAATATAATTAATTACGTTTCTTGTTCCTTTTACACCACCATCGAGAACCGCGTCCTCAAGATGAGTCATATGCAGATTGGCATCGGCTTCTGTTATGTATTGGTTGTAACTTTTCATTTATTCTTTAACCTCAGATAACCTTTATGTTTAAAATCCAATTCTACTTTCTTTTTAACAATTGCCGCTATATCGTTAATTGTCTTAACATCTTTGCGTTGTACATCTTTCATTAACTTGTCTTTTACATCTTTAAGAATAATATCAATAATACCACTACGATCCATAGCAAGATCGGCTTCATTAATATTTAAATGTTCTTCTGCGTAAGACTTAATCCATTTCTTTGCTTTAGGATTGGTGATATTAGATTTGGCAAATTTAGCTGCCCACTTATATCCTGACATAATTCCTTTATTACTATCAGCGTCTTGGGAATTATCAATTACTTGGAAACTAGAACCAAACATACTTTGGAATGAACCGATGTTCTTTTGTACTTCTTTCCATAAAGTAACAACTTGAGTACTTGGTAATGATCTTGGTCTTGCGTCATTACGAGCAATCGCAGTATCTAAATCTGTATTGACATAAATCATTCCAACGTCATAACCAATTGATCTTAATTCTTTTATTTGACCTTGTATCTTTGCTACATTCTTACCTGTACCATCAATAACTAAACCGAGCCGACCAGTAATATAACCTTGCATTTTAAGAGCAGTGAGTTTCTTTGCCTTGTCTCTTATTTCCTGTCCTTGTGTTGAAAAGATAGTATCAGGATCCATTATTAGTTTAGCTTTGTTCATTGCCAACTCAAACGCATCATCTGAATTCACTACTTTAAATCCAAGAGCAGGTAATGCTGTTTTACCAACAATAAACGATTTACCTGAACCAGGTCCGCCTGCTAAAAAGATTGCTTTGAATATCGCAGGATCGTTTGGTCCTTCGTCAATAAATGTTTTAAAATCCTTCATAAAGAAATATTTCCTGGTATGCCTGTTGCTGAACTTACTTCTACTCCGAAGAACTTCATTAAACTCGCAAACATTTTCTTACCCATCTTTGCGATCTTTGTTAGTATTGCTTTCATCTTAGCAAGAACTTTGCCAACTGCAGCTTTAACTTTATTTACAAACGCCTGACCTTTGTCCTTTGCCCAATCACCTGCTTTCTTTAACATATCAAGTGGTCCTTCTGAAATAAAGTCTTCGGTTAACATTAAACCGTCGAGTTGTTCCATTTCAGATAATACAATACCTCTTAATGTTTCTGATTCTTTAATACCTAAACGTAATGCTGAATAGGCAGGAGCACCACCCCCACCAGATTTAAATGAAACGACAGGTTTAACTGTTTGCGAATATTTAATAATGATTGGATCTTTGATACTATTAATAGGTTGAACTTCAATTCCACCTGATAGATTAAACTTACCTAATAGATTAGCTGCGGCAGGAGAACCTGCACCACCAAATTTATGATTGCCTGTTGCTGCTTCAAGTACAATATGTTTACTGAATAAAGCATTGACTGCTGTATCTTGATTGATAAGGCCTTCGAGCATTTTAGTTAATTCTCTATTACCTTTATCCTTTGCTTGGAAATCAATCACTGCATCAGTCTTTACACCAGCCTTTGATTGTTTACGCAAATCACCAGCGGTCTCTCTCGATATTAGAGATGACATATTGGTTTCCATTGTACTAACAAGTTTGGCTGCCATTGCTCTATCTTCACCCATTTCTGACATTGCTGCCTTAACGATTGCGATAGCTTCTGATCTAGTTGGTGAAGCAAGTTGTGATCCACCAGATTTCTTTAATGATATCTTTTCTTTAAAATTAGAAGAGGCAATATCGGTCTTTGGTGTTTTGTTCTTAGCACCTGATTCTTTCCATATAGGTCCTAAAGTAATAGGTCCCATGCCACGGCCGGTTTGTACTAATTGTTTTGCTGTTAATTGCTTATTGAAGTTGGCTGCGATCTTATCAGCAACCTCTTGATAACTTCCAAACTTTTCTGCTACTTCAACTGTTGCTGGGTCTGTTGATTTACCGTTGAGTTTATTGTAAGCGTAAACAATAACATCTTCCCATTCCGCGCCTGTTGGTGGAGAACCTGAAGCTTTAACATGAGTAAAGGAACTCGATTTAAAACCGGTTGCTCCTTTAATATGTATCACTTTACCGTTTGGTGCTTTTAGATACTTTTCTGCTGGACCATCACCATAAGTATAGTCAGCTTTGGTTGCTGCTATAATCTCAAAGTGATCACCAGGCTTATAACCTAAAGCATCTAATTCCCTAAAACCTTTTCCGTTAAAAGCGACTTTGTGTCCTATAACGTAATCGGGCTTTAAGAAACTGGCTTCTGTTATATATGAATTAAAGCTCTTCATCTATTACCTATTAAAATTAGTCTATATCTATAGAGTTATTTATACAGATACTCAAGTTAAAGCAACATCTCCAAAGACCTTCTGGCCTGGCTTGCGTTTGTTCAATCTCATTCCAATATCGGTCTTATCAAAGACTGGTGTACTATCATCCCAATTCTTTTTTCCTTGTTGGCCACCACCTCCGGATGGACCTTCGAGATTGATGTTATCCTGAGCAGATTCTTCGAGTTCATAGATCTTCATCTTTGCTCGTTCAATACCTACAAGGAATCGACGATAGTAACTGATGTCTCCCCAACGATTCTTCAACTGTTTAATCATCAACTGATTCATTTCATCAAGATATTCAGAACTAACCAAACCTAATATACAGTCAGCCGTATGAGTAATACCCATTGACTCAGATGTATTTGTTAGATCAACGTCAGAGTTACCATACGCATCTCTGTTATATTGAGAAGAGGTAACGACAGCACAATTATATTCCATTGCCAATCCACGTACTTCTTCTGCAATTGATTTGACCAAAGTATAACTGTTAGCAGCTGCAGCACCTTTGACTCGAGCAGATGAACAGATGTTCAAGTAATCGAGAAAGATAACGTCAGGAGTAAAGTTCTTTTTGAGTTTGAGTTCGTTTAACAAATGACGGAAGTGACCACTATGAGCAGATCCTGTTGGGAACTCCTTAATAACCAGTTTACCTGTTGTCTTTGTTTTATATCGAGCCATACGTTTCTCAAAAACATCACGAGGTACTTCGGCAACTTCGTCGAGAGTAATATCCATAATGTTTGCGTCAATACGACGACCGATTTCTTCAGCAGCCATTTCCATTGTAATATACAGAACATTCTTTCCATACATCAAATGATTTGCTGCCATATGACATTTAAGTAAAGATTTACCACCACCTGTCGTTGCCAACAGTACGGTCATAGATTTACGAGGTATGCCACCCTTTGTAATTTTGTTTAAGATTTCAATGTCAAACGGTGTACGTTCTTCAACTCTGTGATAATGTTCATAACGATCATCAACATCTTCAAGGAAGTCATGACCAACAGATTGGTCAAAGTTGATACCTAATGAATCCGAGAGCAATCCTGGGATTGCCCCCTTATCCAATTGTTCGTTGTCTTGACCATCAAGAATCAGAATTGCTTTACGTATACTATTATATAGATCTTTGTCTTGACAGAACTTTTCAGTTTCATCAATCAAAAATTCCATATTGGTATCAACGTCAACTGACATACTGTCAACCAACTGATGTACACCTTGATACGTATCTTCGTTCAGATCCTTGCGTTTATCAACAGCAATCTTTAAAGCTTCAAGTGAAGGCGGCTCCTTGTACTTATCAAGGTACTCAGAAGCCGTTTCAAATACTTTACGAAGTACAGTGTCATCGAAATAATCTTCTTTTAAATATGGAAATACCTTACGGCAATAATCCTCATTCAGTATCAGATTCGATAAGATCGTCTTCTCTAGCATTTGCATCTCCCATTACTGCTGCGTTAAGTTTAAACTTGCGTTCAATATATTCGTTGTACTTAGGACATTTCATGATACGTTCAAAGAACTCATCATCAAGCATAATATCCTTCGCTCTACGTTTTGGTTCAAGTACTTCACCGGTAGCCATATTGATTTCGTTATACCAGCCTTGAGTTTTAGAATCAAGATGTCCTGACTCCAAAGCCAATTCCATTAACGATGACCATTTCTGAATACCTTTATCAAATAATACAGTGAAAGGAAGTTTTGATTTTTCCTTAACGTATCTTGACTTTTCAATATTAATAGTAAACTTGAAACCTTCCAAGTCCTTGCCATCCTTCTGCTGAGCTTTACCAATAATGAATACTTGGTTTGCACTATACATAATACCTGTACCACCTGAAACGATGTTCTTAGGGAACAGACCGATTTCTTGGTATACATGGTTGATAGCAATACAAGGAATATCACGAGTAGTCAGTTTAGGTGTAACGATTCTGAATAGTGACTTGAGCTGTTTTGCTCTTGTCATATCAGCAACAGATTTACCATCCATAGCATCATCAACTTCTTTCTTGGAAGCAAGGTTACCGATTGAGTCAATCATAATCATGACACGATCACCTTTACTAACTTCATCAAGACGTCTTGTTAAGTCAAACTTCAACTGTTCTATATCTTCCAATGGCACGTGAATAACACGGTCAATGTCAATATCAAAACTTTCTAAATAATCAGGTGTAATACCATATTCTGAATCATATAGAATAGCAACGCCATCCTTATACTTATCAAGGTATGCCTTCATACAATATAAACCTAAAAGCGTTTTGAAACTTTTAGATACACCAGCCAGGACCGTTAACCCAGGAATCAATCCACCATTAAGACTACCACTAAAGGCAATATTAACAATAGGAAGATCTGTTTTAATAGGATCCTTTGCTTGGAAGAAGTTAGATTTGGAAAGAACCGAAGATCCTTTTACCGAACCTGCCTTCAACATTTTATCGAGTAAACTCATATTTTATTCTCCACTTAGAATTTGATGTAACTTATCGGCAAACGCATCAAGTTTCTCATATCGGTTTGGCCAATAGATGTAATCCTTTTCTGGGTTTGCTTTTAAGTTATTCAATAGCGGTACTACCGCATCATAAATTAATTTTGCCTTAGCAGCGCTCGACTCAGCAGAGGCTGCGGTTGTAGTAACTGCTTCCTTTGCTTGTTGAACAACTTCTAATTCATCGGCGTCAACAGCTGTAAAACCAAAATCAAAATCGAGAATGGTTGTTTCTTTTTCAATAGTCATAAGACCTCCTTAAAAAAGGGGACCTTGCGATCCCCGACAGTTGTTTAACTACGTGCCAATTCCTTAAAAATACTAAGGTCATCATCATCATCACTAGCGGTTGAGCCTACTGAAGCTTCTGCCGTTGCCATTGTTGGCTCAGACGTATCGTTAGACATACTGGATAAATCCAATTCATCTGCCGTTTCAGTAACCGGTGCCGAAGCAGTCGGTGCATTATTTTGTAGATCAAGTACACGATAGAGTTTAGTTTTCAATTCAGAATATGATTTGAAGTTACCTTCAGATACCAATTCCTGTAGAGGATGCTGTTCTCCCCAAACTCTTTCCAACTCTGCATCATCTTCTGACAATGGAGTAGCGGGATCGAATTCAGATTTATCGTAGTTCGGATAACCTTCGAATTGACGGATCTTCAATCTGAAGTTTGCACCTTCCCATAAATCAAACGGGTTGGTTGGTTCTTCATCTTCGAACGTAGGGTTCATAAGATCATTCAATTTATCAAAGATTTTTTTACCAAACTGATACATGAATACTTTACCTTCATTTTCAGTATTGCCTGGGTCTTTAACGATATAGACGTTAGCAGTATACTTCAGCCTGCGCTTCTGTTTACGTGCTTGTTCTTTATCAGCTTCAACACCAGAGTTCCACAGCTTAGAGTTAAACTCTGATACTGGGTCATCCTGATTCATGGTGGTTAGTGAGTTCTCGATATACCAAAGTCCTGTTGGTCCTTGGAAACCGTGGTCCCAAATTCGTACGAAAGGCATTTCTTCACCTTTAGAGGCTGGTAGGAATCTAATGACTGCGAAGCCATTTCCTGCCTTATCTCTTGTTGGTTTCCAAAATTTTCCTGCGTTCGGATCTGAGTAGGATTTTGAAGATATCTTTTCTAGTTGTGAATTCAACTTGTCGAGAGTCTTCGAGCGGTTCTTCTTGAGTGAAGAAAAGTCTGTTAGTGCCATAATTAGTTCTCCTGTTATATAGCGTTATATTTGCGTAGTATTAAATAACAAATCGGTCTTTGATTATTTTCTTAAACCGATCTGCGTCAAAATCCAAAAAGGGTTTATACTTTCTGGATTTGTTTATTATATCAAAAGATACGTGTTTGTCAACTACTTTTTCTTGCCAGTATGAAAATATATTCGCACTGTGAGCAAGAATAGTAAATGTCTCCAAACTAATCTTCTTCTGTAACAACATTGTCATTACCAAAGGATGTTGTCCATCTTTTGATATAAAGTTTCGCTTGTATTCATCGTTAAGATGAGCAAGCTCGGATTTGAAGATATAGCCTAATGATTCTATCCTCTTCCTCCAATTCGTGTACCTGGCTTCTCCTTCACTGTCGAGTAAGTCTCGAACCCAGATGTTTTTATTTATTAAAAGATTACTCAAAATTAAACCTTGAGGGTCATCTTTTTTAGAAAGTTTTGCGAACGAATACGCGTCGTTTCGAGACATAAACGTATCGAAGTTTGCACGTACTTTTCCATTGTATTTAAAGTAATCGTAACCGTCCGTTGTGAAATGTTTCTTTAATGCCAGAAATTTAACGTACGTGTTAAACGAATCATCACTTACTAAAGTCTGTGATATCTTGTTCATCTTCTTTCTTCACCATTCTTAAACTAACTGCCTCAGTCCGTATCTTTTCTTTCAACACCGAACTCTTCTTTACGATTTGTGCGATCGTTTCAATTTCAATACCATTCTTCTCAGAGTAGTCAACGAGAGCATCAATGTATGGTACTCCTGCCGAAATGTGTCTGCTTATTTCGTGGTGGATTTTATCTGGTGTTAAAGCAACAACGGACATATCAGGTTTTTCCTTAGTTTCTTTTTTAGTCATGTATACCTTATATTATATACTAGTTGCCAGGATATGTCAATAGTTATTTTTGTTAATTTCTAAAATGTTTTTTATTTAATTTGAACAACCATTATACAATAGTTTGCTATGTATGTCAATGGTTATTTTTCTGGAATGTATAAAAAATCCGTTCAATCAGTTAGGGGTTAACCTTTTCAATCGAACGGATATATTATAACAAGTTTTGCGCCAGATGTCAATCTATTTATTGATTAATAATTAGAAAGTGTAATGGCAATGATGAAGAACGGCAGGGCGATAGGGAATGTAATAAATGTAAGACATTGCGTGATTTCACAGAACTTACAGACTTTTTCATTATCTCTTAATTTTTCGTATCCAGCAATCAATGCTAAAGTGGTCATCTCTCTCCTTCTTGAGGTATATATTAAATAAAATTATGTTACCACCGGTAACAAAAATTATATATACAAAGTTGAAGAAAATAACACTATAAATTTATATTATATTTAGTAATAGATTATATTACATTTCGTTATAGGTTACACTTCCCTAAAGAGCACGTTTTCTACGTATTGATTCTTGGTTTCCTCAGGTATTCCCATTGCCAAAATTGAACTATGCAGCATTCGATTAAGCTTCTGATTTGCACAATACTTATTTTGTCTTTCGAGAGTATTAATCCATTTCTTAGTGTATTGAGGATTGCCCATTTCCATTGTATAGAACCTCGATAGTTCCAAAGCCATGTTAACGAGTTGCTCCGTTTCTTCACCTGTACGAATTGCTCCTGCACCTATAATGTTTTCTGAGAATATCTCTAACGCCCAATCTGGCATTTGTCTTTCTTTTGTCCATGTAAACTTTTCGGTTGTAGTTTTGAACTTAATCATATATGGATGCAGAAGAGTTTGGCCAACATCTATTGGAGAGTAATCGCAAAAGCAGCCGCTAATCTTTTTTGGATTCGCTACAATATCTAAACCAAAGATAGGTAGATCAACATGTTCTTGTGGGAATATATTGATATGCATTAACCATAATTTGTTTTTACCAACAGGCTCAATTGTTTTAAGATGAGCTTTACGAATTGTTGAAGACTCCCAAAAGTAATCTGACCACCCAGGCAAATCACCAGCATGAATATGTTTAGGATTCTCGACTCTTGTCATAGAGCCGTCAAATTCGTTAATTAATGTAGAAGCAAGTTTTCTTAACTGGTCGAATAGTTCCGAATCAACAATCATTACTCTTCCTCAAAGGTACCCATCTTTCGAGCCAAAGCGTAATTCTCTGATTCGTATTCTTCTGAATTGTTATGGAATCTTTCAATTAATTCGTGGAACAATCTCTCTGCGTATTCAAAGCAGTTCTTTGCTTCTGCTTCCATACCGTCGTGTAACAGTTCTCTCGTTAATGTAATAAGTTCTCTACGATCTTCAAATTCATACATAAGACCTGACCCAGGAACATTACGTTTAATAATTTGACCACCATGAGCATCACCAAAATGACGAACATATAAATGGGCAATTAGACCATCGTTATTCGCGTCTTCTGATAAAGTATGAATGTGTTTAACGTATTCTCTGGTTGACGGAAGATCATCTTCGACTTCTTCTAAATCATATAGAGCTTCGATTTCTTGAAGATCTTCTTCTATTGCGGTTGATCTAAAGATAGGCTCTAGTTCCATAGGTACAGAGACAGCACCTTCTAAAGCTTTATAGTTCTGCAGTTGAGCATGCAGGTATTCTTGGTATAGTTTAGGACTAATCTCACCGCTTAATAACAAATCTGCAAATTCTGTTCTTTCTGCGTTATCGTGATGGGCTCGAGTTAGTTCTTTTAAATTGTTTGACATTGTAATCCTCTCAAGTTTAATTCATATTGTATATGAAACTATTTATAAATATATTGTTGAACTCAATTGTATATATCCAAATGGAGCTAATATGAAAAAAGAAGTACAATTTTGTGATGTAAAAAGTGAAGCCATTCTCAAAGCAGAAATGGCAAAGATTGCCTACGAAGACGGACCTATAGCAAAAAAGGAATTTAAAGCCCTTGGATATACTGGTCATATCTTTATCGACCACGACGGCGCACAAGCTCATTGTGTATGGAACAAAGAAGAATTTGTTTTATGCTGTAGAGGAACCGAACCAACAGAAATCAACGATCTCAAAGCAGACCTTAATATTTGGCCAGATAGAGCGCAGGTTGGTGGTTGGGTACATAATGGATTCCAAACAGAAATCGATGATATCTGGGAATCTATATTAAATGTAATCAGTAAACAACTTAAGAACAGAAGATTAAGTATATGCGGACATTCATTAGGTGGAGCCATGGCAACAATTGCTGGGTCTCGATTAATGGAACACAAACCCGTTCTATATACTTTCGGATCACCAAGAGTCGGTAACGGAAAATTTGTAAAAGAATGTGCTGATCTTGAACATTATCGTTTTGTAAATAACAATGATTTAGTAACTGTTATACCACCTTGGTTTATGGGTTACCGTCATCACGGTCAAGTTATGTATTTTAACTATAATGGTATTATCAAAAACCTTGCTTGGTGGAGAAAATTAAAAGACAAACTGCGCGGTATATTAACATCGTGGATCAAACTAAAGCCTTTTGACGGACTTACAGATCACTCAATGGATAACTATACAAAATATACTAAGGATAACTAATGGACATTTTAGAGAGACTGTTTGACGATACTTTATGGATTTATACAGCAATCCTTGGCTCAATTGGTGGTGCCGCTTTTCTGTTTTGGTTTAAAGATACAAGAGCAGCTCAATGGGGTGTAGCAAAATTTGATCTTCTGTTAGAAACATTGGCAATACGATGGGGTTGGACATGGTTACAAACTGACCCAGATCTATGGAGAAAGAAATATCCTAAGGTAGTTGCTAAGATTGATGAACTCGAAGAAAGAATTCAATTCCTCGAAATAGATTCTCATCCACCTATTGAAGCTGGTGGTGCAACTGAACTTAAAGCGTTAGTCAATGATATTCATACACGTCTTGACAAACTCGAAAAGAAACGGAAGTGAACTTAACTGATGCAGCGATATCTCAAGCGTCTAAGAAAGCAGAGACTGATGGCGAAACACTTATACGAATTGGTGTTAAGCCTAGTGGCTGTAACGGTTATGAGTATACTTTTGATTGGGACGATACAGTTACTGTCGAAGATTATATAAAAGAATTTTCTAATTTCAGTATCGTAATAGATAAAGAAAGTCAACCTTACTTTGAAAATGCTACGTTAGATTTTATGAAGGTTGGTTTAACCGAACAGTTTAAAATTATTAATCCATTAGAGGAAACTCAATGCGGTTGTGGTATATCTGTTGGTTTCAAAAAAGAATTATAAACAAAAAGAAAAGGAGGTGATCAAGTGGATTTTATTAAAGATAGATTGAAGGAAAGAACTTCATTAGATGGAGCAGTGGCTATTGGCGGTGGTATTGTTATGATATTAATACCAACGAGTTTAATTGGTTGGGGTCTTATTGCATACGGTGCATGGACTATATGGAAGAAGGAAGACTAATGAGTGACGAATTAGAAAAGATCCATCATCCTGCCGATAGTAATGGAGACGGAAAGGTGTCTAAACAAGAACAGGAAATGTACTTAGAGTTTAAACGAAAAGAACTCGATGATGCAGATGCTATGCGAGATGCACAACGTAAAATGACATGG
>ENA-UOYH01000314-UOYH01000314.1-marine-metagenome-genome-assembly--contig:-NODE-314-length-19248-cov-6.125919_pt1 | contig 19248 bp, 13 predicted proteins | sample MGYA00238175_ERZ767261 | MGnify/ENA primary metagenome ERZ767261 (study PRJEB28946, sample SAMN06267185) | marine metagenome | isolation source: Columbia River Estuary | place: USA:Columbia River Estuary...
GTAACAAGGTAGCCGTACCGGAAGGTGCGGCTGGATCACCTCCTTTCTAAGGAGTGCTTCATCAATCGATCAGAGGCGTTTGTTCTCTGCGGTTGCATGACACACCTGTTGGTGCACTGGCACGTCTGTCTGAGTAGCGCGCATTGGTTGTAGGGATTCGGTCCCTCTTGATGTAGCGGGTTCAGGTGCACATTGTCTTCTCTTCTGTTTTGAGGGAGTCTTACTCTTTCATGCCGCACTGTTGAGCCGGCCTCGTCGTCATCCTTTCCGATGGCATTTGATGGGTGTTGGTTCCGGTGTCTGGTAGCACCTTGAGAACTGCAGAGCAAGCACGAGCATCTTCGAGATGACTGTCTTTTGATGGTTGTTTCGTATATGAATAGATTATTTGTTTTTTCCAAGCTAATAAGAGCCAACGGTGAATGCCTTGGCGCCAAGAACCGATGAAGGACGTGAGTGACTGCGAAAAGCTCCGGGGAGCCGTCTACTAGGCATTGATCCGGAGATGTCCGAATGGGGAAACCCACCACTCGTTATGGAGTGTGTACCGCTGCCTGAACACATAGGGCGGTTGGAGGGAACCGGGGGAATTGAAACATCTCAGTACCCCGAGGAAAGGAAAGCAACCGCGACACCCTGAGTAGCGGCGAGCGAAATGGGTTGAGTCTAAACCGTGCCAGTGTCAAGCCTGAAGGCGTTGCTGGTGCGGGGTCGTGGGACCACGAGATAGAGCTTCAGATCTGTCACAGGTTACAAGTGCTGCATAGGAGAACTGATCAGGAAAGTCAGGCCGTAGTGGGTAATAGCCCCGTATCCGAAATGTGTGTACTACCTGCGTGTTATCCCAAGTAATGCCGGAACCGTGAAAGCCGGCATGAATCTGTGGGGACCACCCCATAAGACTAAGTATTCCTTGGCGACCGATAGTGAACCAGTACCGTGAGGGAAAGGTGAAAAGTACCCCGGGAGGGGAGTGAAATAGTACCTGAAACCGTTGGTTTACAAACAGTCAGAGTGTCGTCACCTTCGGGTGGCCACGATGGCGTGCCTTTTGAAGAATGAGCCTGCGAGTTACGGTATGTGGCAAGGTTAACCAGAGATGGGAAGCCGGAGCGAAAGCGAGTCTGAATAGGGCGTTCAGTCGCATGCTGTAGACCCGAAGCCGAGTGATCTAGCCATGGGCAGGTTGAAGCGGGGGTAAGACCCCGTGGAGGACCGAACACACGTCAGTTGAAAATGGCGGTGATGACCTGTGGTTAGGGGCGAAAGACCAATCAAACTCGGCGATAGCTGGTTCTCCTCGAAATGCATTTAGGTGCAGCGTCATGCGTTCAGTACCGGAGGTAGAGCACTGGATGGGTTAGGGGGCCTACAAGCTTACCGACCCCAGCCAAACTCCGAATTACGGTACTCCAGAGCATGGCAGTGAGACCACGGGGGATGAGCTTCGTTGGTCGAAAGGGAAACAGCCCAGATCATCAGCTAAGGCCCCTAATTCTGTACTAAGTGGAAAACGATGTGAAATTGCATAGACAGCCAGGAGGTTGGCTTAGAAGCAGCCACCCTTAAAAGAGTGCGTAACAGCTCACTGGTCGAGTGGTCCTGCGCGGACAATTTAACGGGGCTCAAGTCCTGAGCCGAAGCTATGGATTTCAACATTTATGTTGGAGTGGTAGAGGAGCGTTGATGATGCGACTGAAGCGACGGGATAACCCGGCGTGGAGTGTCATCAAGTGAGAATGTAGGCATGAGTAGCGAGAGAGGGGTGAGAAACCCCTCCGCCGTAAGCCCAAGGGTTCCTGGGGAAGGCTAATCCTCCCAGGGTAAGTCGGGAGCTAAGACGAGGCCGCGAGGCGTAGTCGATGCACAACTGGTTGATATTCCAGTACCTCCGTGCCCGCGCCAAGTCCAATAGTTGCAACGTTGGGGCTGTTCATCTTTATGTTGAGCGAGCTGACCGAGCGGCTGGCGGATAGTTGACGGGGGACGCAGGAAGATAAGTGAGCCCAGGCGATGGTAGTCCTGGGGTAAGCGTGTAGGCGGTTCCCGATGAGAGTTGGGGACGTAACGCTGAGACGTGATGCCGAACGACATACTGTGAAGTCACTGATTCTATGCTGCCAAGAAAAGCCCAGCAATGAGCTGGCACGGAGCCCGTACCCCAAACCGACACAGGTGGGCGGGTAGAGAATACTAAGGCGAGCGGGAGAACTATGGTTAAGGAACTCGGCAAATTACCTCCGTAACTTCGGAAGAAGGAGGACCTGCTTTGGTGACGAGATTTACTCTCCGAGCTGAGGTGGGTGGCACAGACCAGGGGGTAGCGACTGTTTACCAAAAACACAGCAGCGTGCGAAGCCGCAAGGCGCTGTATACGCTGTGACGCCTGCCCAATGCTGGAAGGTCACGAGGATCGGTTAGTCGTAAGGCGAAGCTGTGAATCTAAGCCCCAGTGAATGGCGGCCGTAACTATAACGGTCCTAAGGTAGCGAAATTCCTTGTCGGGTAAGTTCCGACCTGCACGAATGGCGTAACGACTTCCCCGCTGTCTCCAATGTAGACTCAGCGAAATTGAATTGCCTGTTAAGATGCAGGCTTCCCGCGGTTAGACGGAAAGACCCCGTGCACCTTTACTACAGCTTCACACTGGCATTAGGTCAGACGTGTGCAGGATAGGTGGTAGGCTTTGAAACTCGGACGCCAGTTCGGGTGGAGCCTCCCTTGAGATACCACCCCTGTCTGTCTTGATGTCTAACCGCGGTCCGTTATCCGGATCCGGGACCCTGTGTGGCGGGTAGTTTGACTGGGGCGGTCGCCTCCTAAAGCGTAACGGAGGCGCGCGAAGGTTGGCTCAGAGCGGTCGGAAATCGCTCGTTGAGTGCAATGGCAGAAGCCAGCCTGACTGCGAGACTGACAAGTCGAGCAGAGTCGAAAGACGGCCATAGTGATCCGGTGGTCCCGAGTGGAAGGGCCATCGCTCAACGGATAAAAGGTACGCCGGGGATAACAGGCTGATACTGCCCAAGAGTCCATATCGACGGCAGTGTTTGGCACCTCGATGTCGGCTCATCTCATCCTGGGGCTGGAGCAGGTCCCAAGGGTACGGCTGTTCGCCGTTTAAAGAGGTACGTGAGCTGGGTTTAGAACGTCGTGAGACAGTTCGGTCCCTATCTGCCGTGGGTGTAGGATACTTGAGAGGAGTTGCCCCTAGTACGAGAGGACCGGGGTGAACGATCCACTGGTGGACCAGTTGTCGACTACGGCAGTGCTGGGTAGCTATGATCGGACAGGATAACCGCTGAAAGCATCTAAGCGGGAAGCCCCCCTCAAAACAAGGTATCCCTGAGGACCGAGGTAGACCACCTCGTCGATAGGCCAGAGGTGTAAGCGTGGTAACACGTTCAGCTGACTGGTACTAATGGTCCGATAGGCTTGATTTGATCCAGTAGAAGGCAGACACGCCAATACAGATCCAAAAGCCATACACTATTGCCGCATAATAAACTTAACTTGGAACAACCAGTTTGATTGCAAAACGCAATCTATAATCTATCTTGGTTTGGTGATCATAGCGCCAATGAAACACCCGATCCCATCCCGAACTCGGAAGTTAAGCATGGTCGCGCCGATGGTACTGCAGCTCAAGCTGTGGGAGAGTAGGTCATCGCCAATCCTAGATAGATTAATATCTCTCATACGATAACAATAGATATAAGCAAAACACATTCCCAACGCACAGTTGCAATTCATTTACACATGAAATGATATCAATATGGCTTACAAAATAACAAAAGCTGTAAATGATATGCAAAATAAACATATTAAAATAACAATACACGCCGGTGCCCATAAAACCGCAACCACGCATCTACAAAACAGGCTACTCGAAAATGAAAACCTGTTTGCGAAAGGCGGTTGCTCATATCTGGGGCCCGAAAAAATCCGTGAGGAATTCGGAACACTCTGGAAAGCATTGGGTCGAGCAGAGAAAAATCAACAACAAAAAAGAAAACTTGCGGATTTGGCGGCTGGCCAACCACGACTTTTGATTTCGGAAGAAAACATCATTGGCGGGTTTAAAGATTTGATGAATGGCCCCAATCGGGAGATGATATATCCCAAAGCCATTGAGCGCTTGACCCGTCTGGCCCAACTTGTCGCGCCCAATCCGTTGCACATCGCCATGGCCGTGCGGGAACCTTGCTCTTATTACGTGTCTGTCTACAATCAATTGCTGATGTCAGGACGGTTCCAGACTTGGGAGCGGTTCTCAAAAGGGTTGGATCGGACGGCGGTCAAATGGTCTGATATCCTGCGCCCCATGACCAAAATCCCGGGCGTGGCTCAGGTTTCGATATGGCGATATGAGGACTATCACAGGGTGTTTCCACAGGTTCTGGACGCGCTACTCGGCCAGCCGCGTCCTGAAATTCCATCCCTGCTGGAAAAACCTATGCACATCGGGCTCTCAGAGCAGGCCGTAAACGCCTGCTGCACCTGGCATGCGGCGGGTTACGGCGGGCGCCTGGGTGCGGGTTGCACGGGAAGATTTCCCCATTTCTGACGTCTATCCCCAGTTTGCGCCCTGGCCGGAAGAGCTGGTGCGCGAAAGCCAGGCGGCCTATGGCCAAGATATTGACGCGCTCGGCCGCGCCCATGAGATCACAGTTCTCGAATGATGTGTTTCAAAGGGTTGAAACACCGCTCAAGTCAGCGTATCTGCGCTTAATCACTAATGTTCTGAGGATCATCATGGCGCGCACCAACCCATTTCAATTTATCCAGCAGACACGGGCGGAGATCACAAAGGTTGTGTGGCCCACCCGCCGCGAGGTTTTGATCACCACTGCGATGGTCTTGGTTCTGGCGATCATTGCTGCGATTTTCTTCTCTGGCATCGATGCTGTGATCCGCTTGGGGCTGCGCTCTGTCTTAGGCATGTTCTAAACAAGTCCGATGCCGGCTCTTGAAAATAGGGGCCATGGAGGGTACTGGGCTTACGAACAACTCATGGCGTGCGGCGATTCGGCCTCACGCCCGTTTTCATTTAGCGCCGAATGCGTTGACGTTTGAATTTTCGGGCCAGGCCCGATCAAGGTGAAGGGCCATAAAATGGCAAAAAGATGGTATTCCGTAAGTGTTCTGTCGAACTACGAAAAGAAGATCGCAGAGACCATTCGCCAGTCGGCTATCGATTCCAATATGGAAGAGCAAATCGAAGAGGTTTTGGTTCCTACGGAAGAGATAATCGAGGTGCGCCGTGGTAAGAAAGTGACCACAGAGCGCCGCTTCATGCCGGGCTATGTTTTGGTGCGGATGGAGCTGTCTGACGAGGCCTATCACCTGATCACCTCCATCAATCGCGTCACTGGATTTTTGGGCCCACAGGGTCGCCCCATGCCGATGCGCGATGCCGAGGTGAACCAAATCTTGAACCGCGTTCAAGAGGGTGAAGATACGCCGCGCACATTGATTCACTTTGACATCGGTGAGCAAGTTAAAATCAACGGTGGGCACTTTGAAGGCTTTGACGGCAATGTTGAAGAAGTCGATGATGAGAACCAACGCTTGAAAGTGACCGTGTCCATTTTTGGCCGCGCCACCCCCGTGGAATTGGAATTCACTCAGGTCTCAAAACAGGTCTGAGCGATCTGCGCCTCTGGCGCAATCTGCCCGTTGGGGCATGTGGGAGGTTTCTGTCACGCGTGACAGGCCGGACCACATCAACATAGCCCAATGATCGCGATCATGGGTGTTTGAAAAAGGAGCAGCCGAAATGGCTAAAAAAATCGCTGGTACGATGAAACTGCAGATTCCTGCAGGTGCAGCAAACCCCTCCCCGCCAGTGGGCCCTGCATTGGGTCAACGCGGGATCAACATCATGGAATTCTGTAAAGCGTTTAACGCAAAAACAGCCGACATGGAGCAAGGTGCACCTTGCCCGACTGTGATTACATATTACCAGGACAAATCTTTCTCCATGGAAGTTAAGACTCCGCCGGCGTCTTACTACCTGAAGAAAGCCGCGGGCCTGAAGCCTGTTGGCAAGCGCAACCGCCCACGCGGTGCGGAAAATCCAGGTCGTGAAACTGTGGCAACCGTTACAGTCGCTCAGGTGAAAGAAATCGCTGAAGCGAAAATGAAAGATCTGAATGCCAACGATATCGAAGGCGCAATGCAAATCATCCTGGGCTCAGCTCGGTCTATGGGCATAGAGGTGAAGTAAGATGGCAAAATACGGAAAACGCACCACCACCGCACGCGCTGCATTCGCTGGCAAATCCATGGTCACAGTTGAAGAGGCTGTGGCGCTGATCAAAAGCGTCGCGACTGCGAAATTTGATGAATCACTTGAGATCGCGATGAACCTTGGTGTTGACCCACGTCACGCCGATCAAATGGTTCGCGGCACAGTGAACCTGCCCAACGGCACAGGTAAATCCGTTCGGGTTGCTGTCTTTGCCCGTGGCCCGAAAGCTGAAGAAGCTTTGGCTGCCGGTGCAGATGTTGTTGGCGCAGAAGATCTGATGGAAATCGTGCAAGGCGGCAAGATCGACTTTGATCGCTGCATCGCGACACCGGATATGATGCCCGTCGTGGGTCGTTTGGGCAAAGTGTTGGGCCCACGCAACCTGATGCCAAACCCGAAAATTGGGACGGTGACGATGGATGTCAAAGAAGCGGTTGAAGCGGCTAAAGGTGGTCAGGTTCAATTCAAAGTCGAAAAAGCTGGCGTTATTCACGCTGGCATCGGCAAAGTATCCTTTGATGATGCGAAATTGGCTGAAAACGTGCGCTCCTTCGTGGATGCAGTGTCCAAAGCCAAACCGTCGGGTTCCAAAGGCGCTTACATGAAGAAAATCGTTTTGAGCTCAACAATGGGCCCAAGCGTAACTTTGAACGTTGACAGCGCGACAGGCCAATAAGCCGCACTGTCCATTGTATTCATAAAAATGGCGGGCTCTTGGGTCCGCCATTTTTCGTTTGTGGCGACCGCAGGGTGCGTCGATTTTAGTCTTTGGCCAAAAACCATTTGAGCCCTTGCCCAATCCTTGCGAATCCCCTAAACGAACCCTCGTCCCCCTGGTACTTTGTGACCGGGGTGTCATTCTGTCCGAGATGGTGGGTGCCGTGAGGCTTAATTTCCTGCCTGAGATGGAGATTAGGACGAATTTCCGGAAGGGTTCCTTCGGGTGATTTTGGCTTTGGTCTCATATCATGGACTCTAACGTGGCGGGAAACTGCCACAGAACTGAGCCGAGGGGACCTTAAAAGCCCCTCATAATTTGGAGTGAAACTGTGGATAGAGCACTGAAAGGGAAGTTGGTCGAAGAACTCGGTCAAATCTTTGAAAGCTCTGGCGTCGTGGTGGTTAGCCGCTACGAGGGTATGACAGTTGCTGAAATGCAGGACCTGCGCGCGCAAATGCGTGAAGTTGGTGGGTCTGTGCGTGTTGCCAAAAATAGGCTCGCCAAAATCGCCCTTGATGGGAAGCCTTGCGCAAGCATCGCAGACCTTCTGACGGGTATGACCGTTCTCGCTTATTCCGAAGACCCTGTGGCTGCTGCCAAAGTGGTTGAGGCGTACTCAAAAGGCAATCCAAAGCTGGATATCCTGGGTGGTGCGATGGGCGAAAACGCATTGGACGTCGCCGGTGTCAAAGCTGTTGCCGCAATGCCAAGTCGCGAGGAGCTTATTGCTTCCATCGTGGGTTGCATTGGTGCACCTGCCAGCAACATCGCCGGGGCCATTGGCGCACCTGCAAGCAATATCGCAAGCATTCTCTCGACCATCGAAGAGAAGGCTGCTTAAGCAACCAAAACATCCTCGTGGGTTTAAACCCGTCGTTGGAACACACTTATTAATTGGAAAGAGTCTAAAATGGCTGATCTGAAAAAACTTGCAGAAGACATCGTTGGTCTGACACTGCTCGAAGCACAAGAACTGAAAACTATTCTGAAAGATGAATATGGCATTGAGCCCGCTGCTGGCGGCGCTGTCATGATGGCTGGTCCTGCTGGCGATGCTGGCGGTGCAGCTGAAGAGCAAACAGAATTCAACGTAATTCTTGTTGCTGCTGGCGCATCTAAAATCAACGTCATCAAAGAAGTCCGCGCCATCACTGGCCTGGGTCTGAAAGAAGCTAAAGAATTGGTAGATGCTGGCGGCAAAGCTGTCAAAGAAGGCGTCGACAAAGCTGAAGCTGACGACATCAAAGCCAAGCTCGAAGCTGCTGGCGCTGAAGTCGAAGTAAAGTAATTTCAGACCTGTTCTGAAATTGGCTGGGGGCAGTTTTCTGCTCCCAGCCTTTGCCGTCTTAAAGCTACAGGGCGAAAGCCTTTGCGATAAGACAGCAGATCTTTCCTGATAGGCGCCCAAATGGGGGCGTCTTTCAGGGTAGGTTCATAGGTCGGGCGAGTGTCTTTGGGACGACATTCAAGAATAGGCCGAACCACAACCCGTTCTCAGATGTGCGCATCGCCGGTCCCCGACGGCAATGCGACAGTCGAGATGAAAGGTTACGTAACGCATGGCTATGTCATTCCTAGGTCAAAAACGTTTGCGCAAATATTACGGTAAAATCCGTGAAGTTTTAGAAATGCCAAATTTGATTGAGGTTCAAAAATCCTCATATGATTTGTTCTTGAAATCCGGTGATTCCCTACAGCCGCTCGACGGCGAAGGCATCAAGGGTGTTTTTCAATCGGTCTTCCCGATTAAAGATTTTAACGAAACCGCAATTTTGGAGTTCGTAAAATACGAGCTGGAAAAACCAAAATATGATGTGGAAGAGTGCCAACAGCGCGACATGACATATGCAGCTCCCTTGAAGGTGACGCTGCGCTTGATCGTGTTTGATGTAGATGAAGACACCGGTGCGAAATCGGTTAAAGATATCAAAGAGCAAGACGTCTTCATGGGCGATATGCCTTTGATGACACCGAACGGCACATTTGTGGTCAATGGCACAGAGCGGGTGATTGTTTCCCAGATGCACCGCTCCCCTGGTGTGTTCTTCGATCATGACAAGGGCAAATCCCATTCTTCGGGTAAATTGCTGTTTGCTTGCCGGATTATTCCCTACCGCGGCTCTTGGCTCGATTTTGAGTTTGACGCCAAAGACGTGGTTTACGCGCGCATCGATCGCCGCCGTAAATTGCCTGTGACCACTTTGCTTTATGCGCTGGGTCTCGACCAAGAGGGCATCATGGATGCCTATTATGAAACCGTGGATTATACCTTCAAAAAAGGCAGCGGTTGGGTCACCAAATTCTTCCCAGAGCGTGTGCGGGGCACACGTCCAACCTATGATTTGGTCGATGCAAAAACGGGCGAGATGATTGCTGAAGCCGGCAAGAAAGTGACGCCACGCGCGGTCAAGAAATTGATCGACGAGGGCGCTGTCTCAGATCTTCTGGTGCCTTTCGATCAAGTCGTTGGCAAATTCGTTTCCAAAGACATCATCAACGAGGAAACCGGCGCCATTTATGTGGAAGCGGGTGATGAGTTAACTTGGGAGCTGGACAAAGATGGCGAAGTCATCGGCGGGTCTTTGAAAGATCTGTTGGATGCCGGCATCACCGCAATCCCAGTGCTCGACATCGATAATGTGAATGTGGGCGCCTACATGCGCAACACAATGGCGATGGACAAGAATATGTCTCGCGACACAGCATTGATGGATATTTACCGCGTGATGCGTCCGGGTGAGCCGCCCACCGTGGATGCGGCCTCTGCCTTGTTTGACACGTTGTTCTTTGACAGTGAGCGCTATGATCTCTCTGCCGTGGGCCGGGTGAAAATGAATATGCGTTTGGCTTTGGATGCAGAAGATACCGTGCGCACATTGCGCCGCGAAGATATCGTTGCCTGTGTCAAAGCCTTGGTTGATTTGCGCGATGGTCGCGGTGATATCGACGATATTGACCACCTCGGCAACCGCCGGGTGCGCTCGGTTGGTGAGTTGATGGAGAACCAATATCGCGTGGGTCTGTTGCGTATGGAACGCGCAATTAAAGAGCGGATGTCCTCTGTCGAAATCGACACTGTGATGCCGCAAGATTTGATCAATGCGAAACCTGCGGCTGCTGCTGTGCGTGAGTTCTTTGGCTCCAGCCAGTTGTCACAATTCATGGACCAAACCAATCCCTTGTCGGAAGTCACACACAAACGCCGTCTCTCGGCGCTTGGCCCTGGCGGTTTGACCCGTGAGCGTGCTGGTTTTGAAGTGCGCGATGTGCACGCCACCCACTACGGTCGGATGTGTCCTATTGAAACGCCAGAGGGGCCGAATATTGGTCTGATCAACTCATTGGCGACATTCGCACGTGTGAACAAATATGGCTTTATCGAAACACCTTACCGCAAAGTTGTGGACGGTGTTGTGACCGATGATGTGCAATATATGTCGGCCACAGAAGAAATGCGTCACACGGTGGCGCAGGCCAACGCGGCATTGGATGAGAACGGTAAGTTCAAAAATGATCTGGTCTCAACCCGGCAAAATGGTGATTACACTTTGGCGCAATCCAGCGCTGTTGATTTGATCGACGTGTCGCCAAAGCAGTTGGTCTCCGTTGCGGCCTCCTTGATCCCATTCCTTGAAAATGACGATGCCAACCGTGCTTTGATGGGCTCGAACATGCAGCGTCAAGCCGTGCCATTGCTGAAGGCGGAAGCGCCTTTGGTTGGGACCGGTATTGAAGAAGTGGTGGCACGCGATTCCGGTGCGGCGATCATGGCCAAGCGCGGCGGTATCATCGACCAAGTGGATGCACAGCGGATCGTGATCCGGGCCACGGAAGATCTTGAGCTTGGCGATGCGGGTGTGGATATCTACCGCATGCGCAAATTCCAGCGCTCAAACCAAAATACCTGTATCAACCAACGCCCCTTGGTGAAGGTTGGCGATTATGTTCGCAAAGGCGAAGTGGTCGCCGATGGTCCCTCCACTGATATCGGTGAGTTGGCCTTGGGCAAGAACGTGGTTGTCGCCTTTATGCCTTGGAATGGATATAACTATGAAGATAGTATCCTGATTTCAGAGCGTATTGTGCGCGATGACGTCTTCACCTCGGTTCACATCGAAGAATTTGAAGTGGCCGCGCGCGACACCAAACTTGGCCCTGAGGAAATCACCCGTGATATTCCGAACGTTGGCGAAGAGGCTTTGCGCAATTTGGACGAAGCGGGCATCGTGTATATCGGTGCGGAAGTGGGTCCAGCGGATATCTTGGTTGGTAAAATCACACCAAAAGGCGAAAGCCCGATGACACCAGAGGAAAAGCTCTTGCGGGCGATCTTTGGGGAGAAGGCCTCTGACGTGCGCGACACCTCTTTGCGTCTGCCACCGGGTGACTATGGCACAATCGTGGAAGTGCGTGTGTTCAATCGCCATGGCGTTGAAAAAGATGAACGTGCTTTGCAGATCGAGCGTGAAGAAGTAGAGCGTTTGGCGCGCGACCGTGACGATGAGCTGACCATCTTGGATCGCAACATCTATGCACGTCTGCGGTCGATGATCGAAGGCCGCGAGGCTGTGAAAGGTCCAAAAGGCACCAAGGGCGGTCTTGTGAGCGCTGAGTTGCTGGATGAGACACCCCGCAGCCATTGGTGGCAGTTCGCCATGAAAGAAGAGGGCGATGCCCAGGTCGTTGAAGCGCTGAATGAACAATATGAAGCGCAAAAACGCACCCTGGATGCCCGCTTTGAAGATAAGGTCGAAAAAGTTCGCCGCGGTGATGATCTCCCGCCGGGCGTGATGAAAATGGTCAAAGTATTCGTAGCGGTGAAGCGCAAGCTGCAACCGGGCGATAAAATGGCCGGTCGTCACGGCAACAAAGGTGTCATCTCCAAAGTTGTCCCAATGGAAGATATGCCTTTCTTGGGTGACGGGACACCTGTGGACTTCGTTCTGAACCCGCTCGGCGTGCCGTCACGGATGAACGTGGGACAAATTCTTGAAACCCACATGGGTTGGGCCGCGCGCGGCTTGGGAATTCAGATTGATGAGGCCTTGGGTGAGTATCGTCGGTCTGGTGACTTGACCCCTGTGCGTGACGCTATGCGGATTGCTTACGGCGATGACGTCTATGCGGAAGGTATTGAGCGCATGGATGAGGCCTCATTGCTGGAATCGGCTGGCAATGTCATCAATGGTGTTCCAATCGCAACGCCTGTGTTTGACGGTGCGAAAGAAGCAGATGTGAACGACGCATTGCGCCGGGCAGGCTTTAGCGAAAGCGGACAGTCGGTCTTGTTTGATGGCCGTACAGGCGAGCAATTTGCCCGCCCTGTGACGGTGGGCATCAAGTATCTTCTGAAATTGCACCACCTTGTGGATGACAAAATTCACGCACGCTCTACTGGTCCATACTCGCTGGTCACCCAGCAACCATTGGGCGGTAAAGCGCAATTTGGTGGTCAACGCTTTGGGGAGATGGAAGTTTGGGCGCTGGAAGCTTATGGCGCGGCTTACACCTTGCAAGAAATGCTGACGGTAAAATCGGATGACGTTGCTGGCCGGACGAAAGTCTATGAAAGCATCGTGAAGGGTGAGGATAATTTCGAAGCTGGAATTCCAGAATCGTTTAACGTTCTTGTCAAAGAAGTCCGTGGCCTTGGCCTGAATATGGAACTCCTGGATGCGGAGGTGGAGGAGTAGACTGCGCACCCGCGCATTTTACGCCCACCGTCCCTCCCTCTGATTAAAAGGAATTTAAGATGAACCAGGAACTATCAACCAACCCGTTTAACCCGATTGCGCCGCCCAAAGCCTTTGATGAAATCAAAGTCTCTTTGGCCAGTCCTGAGCGGATCCTGTCTTGGTCTTTTGGTGAAATTAAGAAGCCAGAAACCATCAATTATCGCACGTTCAAACCCGAGCGGGACGGCCTGTTCTGCGCGCGTATCTTTGGCCCGATCAAAGATTATGAATGTCTCTGCGGCAAGTATAAGCGCATGAAATATCGCGGCGTTGTCTGCGAGAAATGCGGCGTGGAAGTGACCTTGCAGAAGGTCCGCCGCGAGCGGATGGGCCACATCGAATTGGCCAGCCCTGTTGCGCATATTTGGTTTTTGAAATCTCTGCCGTCGCGCATTGGTTTGATGCTGGATATGACTTTGCGCGACCTTGAGCGGATCTTGTATTTCGAAAACTATGTGGTCATTGAACCGGGCCTCACGGACCTCACCTATGGCCAGTTGATGAACGAAGAAGAGTTCCTCGATGCGCAGGATATCTATGGCATGGATGCCTTCACCGCCAATATTGGCGCGGAAGCCATTCGTGAAATGTTGTCCTTGATTGATCTGGAAGCGGAAGCGGAACAACTGCGCGTTGATCTGTCAGAAGCCACCGGTGAATTGAAGCCAAAGAAGATCATCAAGCGCTTGAAAATCGTTGAAAGCTTCATTGAATCTGGCAACCGTCCAGAGTGGATGATCTTGACTGTGATCCCTGTGATCCCACCTGAGTTGCGCCCCTTGGTGCCTCTGGATGGCGGCCGCTTTGCGACTTCTGATTTGAACGATCTTTATCGTCGTGTGATCAACCGCAACAACCGTCTGAAGCGCCTCATTGAACTGCGCGCGCCCGACATCATTGTGCGCAACGAAAAGCGCATGTTGCAAGAATCTGTTGACGCCTTGTTCGACAATGGCCGTCGGGGCCGGGTGATCACCGGGCAAAACAAACGCCCGTTGAAATCCTTGTCTGACATGCTCAAAGGCAAGCAGGGTCGTTTCCGTCAAAACCTCTTGGGTAAACGCGTCGACTTCTCTGGTCGTTCGGTGATTGTGACCGGTCCTGAGCTCAAGCTGCACCAATGCGGCTTGCCAAAGAAAATGGCGTTGGAGCTCTTTAAACCCTTCATTTACAGCCGCTTGGAGGCCAAAGGCCTGTCCTCGACTGTAAAACAAGCTAAGAAACTGGTTGAAAAGGAGCGGCCGGAAGTTTGGGATATCCTCGATGAGGTGATCCGTGAACATCCCGTCATGCTCAACCGCGCGCCAACTCTGCACCGCTTGGGCATCCAAGCTTTTGAGCCGGTTTTGATCGAAGGCAAGGCCATTCAGCTGCACCCGCTGGTCTGTTCTGCGTTCAACGCTGACTTTGACGGCGACCAAATGGCGGTTCACGTTCCTTTGAGCTTGGAAGCGCAGTTGGAAGCGCGGGTTCTGATGATGTCCACCAACAACGTTCTGTCGCCAGCCAACGGCGCGCCGATCATTGTGCCGTCACAGGATATGATCTTGGGCCTTTATTATACCTCCCTGATGCGTGAAGGCATGAAGGGCGAAGGCATGATTTTTGGCTCCGTGGATGAAGTTCAGCACGCGCTTGATGCCGGGGTTGTGCATCTTCATGCGAAAATCCAATCGCGCATTCCGCAGATTGATGATGAGGGCAATGAGGTTATGGTGCGGTTTGAAACCACACCGGGCCGCGTGCGTTTGGGCGCTTTGCTGCCTCAGAACGCCAAGGCACCCTTCAGCTTGGTGAACCGCCTATTGAAAAAGGGCGAAGTTCAGCAGGTCATCGATACGGTCTATCGCTACTGTGGTCAGAAAGAATCTGTGATTTTCTGTGACCATGTGATGACTTTGGGTTTCCGTGAAGCCTTCCGTGCCGGTATTTCCTTCGGCAAGGACGATATGCTGATCCCAGACAACAAATGGACCATCGTTGATGGTGTGCGCGCTCAAGTAAAAGAGTTCGAACAGCAATATATGGATGGTCTGATCACTCAGGGTGAGAAATACAACAAGGTGATCGATGCCTGGTCAAATTGTAATGACCAAGTGACCGACTCCATGATGGATGCGATTGCCTCGGTGAAATACGATGAGACTGGCGCTGAAATGGAGCCGAATTCGGTTTACATGATGGCCCATTCCAAAGCGCGTGGCTCGGTCACTCAGATGAAACAGCTGGGCGGTATGCGTGGCCTGATGGCCAAGCCGAATGGCGATATCATCGAGACGCCGATCATCTCGAACTTTAAGGAAGGTCTGACCGTTCTTGAGTATTTCAACTCAACCCACGGTGCGCGGAAGGGTCTGTCAGATACGGCTTTGAAAACGGCCAACTCTGGGTACCTTACACGTCGTCTTGTTGATGTGGCTCAGGACTGTATCGTGCGCCAGCATGATTGTGGCACGGATCGTTCGATCACTGCACGGGCTGCGATCAATGATGGGGAAGTGATCTCCTCTTTGTCAGAGCGGATCTTGGGCCGGGTTGCGGCCGAAGATGTGATCAAACCTGGCACGGATGAGGTTCTATGCGCCAAAGGTGAGATCATCGACGAGCGCAAAGCGGACTTCATCGAAGAAAATGGCGTGATTTCCATGTTGATCCGGTCACCTCTGACCTGTGAAACGGAAGATGGCATCTGTGCGGCCTGCTATGGTCGTGATTTGGCCCGCGGTACTTTGGTGAACCAAGGTGAAGCGGTCGGTATCATCGCGGCGCAATCAATTGGTGAACCCGGTACACAGCTCACCATGCGGACATTCCACATTGGTGGTGTTGCGCAAGGTGGTGGCCAGCAATCGAGCCAAGAAAGCAGCCAATCTGGGAAAGTGCATTTCGAGAATGCAATCTTGCTGAAAAACTCAGCCGGTGAGCAGCTCTCTATGACACGGAACATGGTGGCCAGTATTCTTGACGTGGGTGGCGCTGTGATTGCCAGCTATAAGGTGGCCTATGGCTCGAAAATGTTGGTCAAAGATGGCCAAACGATTGAGCGTGGCGACAAGCTGTTTGAATGGGATCCGTTCACATTGCCCATCATCGCTGAGAAATCAGGTGTGGTGAAATATGTTGATCTGGTGTCTGGCATTGCAGTGCGCGACGAGACCGATGACGCCACTGGCATGACCCAAAAAATCGTGACAGATTGGCGCGCTGCGTTAAAAGGCAGCGAATTGGCGCCAAAAATCATCGTCACCGATGAAAAGGGTGAAATGCTGACCCGTGAAGATGGCAATCCAATTGCCTATGCCATGTCCGTCGATGCGGTTCTCTCCGTTGAAGATGGTCAGGACATCAAGGCGGGTGACATTCTTGCGCGTATCCCGCGCGAGGGTGGCCGATCCAAAGACATCACCGGTGGTCTGCCGCGGGTTGCGGAATTGTTTGAGGCCCGTCGCCCCAAAGATCACGCGATCATTGCAGAAATTGATGGCTATGTGCGCTTTGGCAAAGACTATAAAAACAAGCGCCGCATAGCGATTGAACCGGCTGACGAGACTTTGGCAAAAGTCGAATACATGGTGCCAAAAGGCAAGCACATCCCTGTCCAAGAAGGTGATTTCATCAAGAAGGGTGATTACATCATGGATGGCAACCCCGCGCCGCATGACATTCTTGCGGTTATGGGTGTTGAGGCTTTGGCCGATTATATGATCGACGAGGTCCAGGACGTGTATCGCCTGCAAGGGGTGAAGATCAACGACAAGCACATTGAAGTGATTGTGCGTCAAATGTTGCAGAAATGGGAAATCACTGACAGTGGCGAGACAACCTTGCTTAAGGGCGAGCATGTCGACAAAGCTGAATTTGATGCGGCCAATGAAAAGGCCCTCTCAAAAGGCACCCGTCCTGCACAGGGTGAGCCGATTTTGCTGGGGATCACAAAAGCCTCCTTGCAAACACGCTCTTTCATCTCTGCGGCTTCATTCCAAGAAACCACGCGGGTTCTCACCGAGGCCTCCGTGCAAGGCAAACGTGACAAGCTGATTGGTCTTAAAGAGAATGTCATCGTTGGGCGCTTGATCCCAGCTGGCACCGGTGGCGCGACGCAGAAAATGCGCCGTGTGGCGGCAGATCGTGACAATGTTGTGATCGAAGCGCGCCGTGCGGAAGCCGAAGAGGCGATTGCCTTGGCCGCGCCGGCAGCTGTGGCTGAAACGCCTGATGAGATGTTTGAAAGCCTGTTGGTTGATACAGTTGAGAATAACGAAGAGTAAGACAGTTACACTTTGTGATTTAGGGCCGTTCTTTTGAGCGGCCCTTTTCTTTTGCAGTTGCACTTTTTGTCGAAATAGAGCCCGGTAGATCCGAGACGGTATTGATTTACGCAGCGAAGGCAGATCCATGACTGACAATATCCGCGGAGCGCTCTTTATGGTTTGCTCAATGATTTGTTTTGCTGTGAATGACGCGGTGATCAAATCTTTGGGCGGGGTGCTGCCGATTTTCCAAACGCTTGCGGTGCGCGGCGGGATGGTGGTGGTACTTCTGGCAATCTTGGTCATGCGCTCGGGTTGGCGGGTGCAGGAGCTTCGGCGCCGCGATCAGATGATCCTATTGCTGCGCGTCGCGGCAGAAGTTGGCGCCGCTTTCTTTATCGTTACGGCTCTGTTCAATATGGAATTGGCCAATATGACGGCCATCTTGCAAATCTTGCCGCTCACCATCCCGTTGGCGGCCTTCATGTTCCTCGGGGAGCCTTTGGGTTGGCGCCGATTGGTGGCGATTTGCATCGGTTTTCTGGGGATGTTGTTCATCGTGAAACCGGGCAGTGATGGGTTTAATATTTACTCATTATTTTGTTTGGCAGCGGTGATCTGTGTCACAATTCGTGATCTGACCGCGCGCAGTTTGGGGGCCAAGCTCTCCTCCCAGGAGATGTCGCTCTTTGCCGCCGTCGGCGTGTTCGGCGCGGCGAGTGTGGCAACAATGTTCGAGCCCTGGGTGACGATTTCCCTAGCATCCTGGGCGGCACTATGCGGCTCTTCATTTGCGATTTTATTGGGATATCTGGTCAGTGTTTATGCCATTCGGACAGGGGATGTCAGCTTCACCGCACAGTTTCGCTATATTGGCCTCATCGCTGCATTGATTTTGGGCTATGTGTTTTTTGGCGAATGGCCAGATCGTCTGGCTTTGATAGGGGCTGCGATTATTGTCGGTACAGGCGCCTTTACCCTCTATCGCCAGCGCGCGAGTCGAAAAGTGAAACCTGCTTAGCACTGGCTTTGCGCGGTTGCCTGCGCGCAAGAGCAGATATTCTGCACTTCCGGCCTTGACGTTGAATTTGCGCTGGCATACCTCTCTGACACGGCGCGGGTATGGTGAAATGGTATCATAAGAGCCTTCCAAGCTTAAGGTGCGGGTTCGATTCCCGCTACCCGCTCCAAAATTACCCAATTTTTTCCATCAATAAATACAAACGTATAATGGAAATTGCGTTGTTACGTGCTTTGGATCTTAAAGACCTCTGCATAACGCCATTTCAACACGAAATGAGGGCAGCGCCTGCCGAGGGGCAGGCAGGAGCAGCCCGGTGTTGCCATCGGGCAAAGTGTTTTGGCTTGGCGGCTGGGTTATGCAGAGGTCTTTCTTAGGGTGCGGGCTCGAGTGTCACATCAAAGTCGCATTGAAATTCAAGAACACCGGCGCGAGTTTGCGGACCCAGCCTCAACTGTGCGGGAAACGTGAGTTCAAGCCTGAGTTTTTCTTGTGGCTTCAAGGACAGCGGCGCCAGGGCCTGCGGCTCTGCTGCATCAGCTGCCAATACCAGGCCCGCGCCATCTGCGGTCTGATATTCCGCTATGGGGCAGAGCGGGCCGGGAGTAATGCGCAGTTGTACCTGCGCGTTCTGCTGCTGTTGGCTGAGGTTTTCACAGTCTAATTTCACCAGCCCATAGCTGTCGAAATATCGACCCGCAGAGGCTGAGACAGAACCAAAACTCAAACTTGACGAAGCAATCGCGCAAAACACTTCGCCGGCCGCAGCGGGGCCGCCCGTCAAGCCAAGCAAAATGCAGCCCAGCCGTAGGGCGACGGCGGCGTTAGCGGCAGGTGAACGGGCCGAGCGTGGGTTGCAGGTCATCGCTTGGTGGAAATTTAATGGCTGTTTCACAGGTTTCTTCTCCCATTGTGACATTCAAAGTGGTGGAGGCTGGCAAATCTTCAAAAAATACTTCCCCGAAATCTATGACATAGGAGGGATATTCTGCGCCCTCGAATGTGACCTCACTTCCGGCTGGCAAGGCCCTGCCAGAGGCATCCCGAAGTTGCACGATGGCCGAGCGCCGCAGGCGGGTTGAGAGGTTGATAAAGGAGGCGCCAAAGGGATAGGGGTAGACCGTGACCATCGTATTTGTGATGTCATATTCAAACGGAATCTCTTCTGGAGAGATGCTTATTTTATTGGCCTTGCCGCGCCGCAGGTTTGGCACAATGGCATTGCCGTTGCGATCGGTTTTGGTCACTTCCTGACTTTGCAGGTAGACGGG
>ENA-UOYH01000316-UOYH01000316.1-marine-metagenome-genome-assembly--contig:-NODE-316-length-19172-cov-4.960880_pt1 | contig 19172 bp, 19 predicted proteins | sample MGYA00238175_ERZ767261 | MGnify/ENA primary metagenome ERZ767261 (study PRJEB28946, sample SAMN06267185) | marine metagenome | isolation source: Columbia River Estuary | place: USA:Columbia River Estuary...
AGATAGAAGTAACTCCAGCTGTTGCTTCAAAGAAAGCGCCTGCTAAAAAGGTTGCTTTAAGCAAAGCAACTGTAAGTGTTACTTTGATTAAGAGTTTTTACGGGCGTCTTCCAAAGCACCGCGCTACAGTAACGGGTTTGGGTTTGAAAAGAATTAACCATACGGTTGTTCTTGAGGATACGCCAGAAGTAAGAGGCATGATTAGCAAAGTGTCTTACTTATTAAAAGTTGAGGGATAAGTAATGAATTTGAATACATTGAAGCCTGCACTAGGTGAAAAAACTAGTAGAAAACGTGTCGGTCGCGGTATGGGTTCTGGCATGGGTAAAACTGCTGGTAGAGGTCATAAAGGTCAAAAAGCCCGATCTGGTGGATTTACTAAGATTGGTTTTGAGGGTGGACAGATGCCATTACAAAGAAGGTTGCCCAAGGTTGGCTTTTCATCTCGTATATCAATAGTCACTTCACAAGTAACGCTAGATCAACTTGACAAGTTAACTGAAAAAGACATTAATATTGATGTACTTAAGAAACACAACCTTATCACTAAAAATATTTTAAGAGTTAAAGTCATGCTTTCGGGTGAAATCAATCGTGCAATAAACCTAGTTGGTATTAAGGCAACTAAGGGTGCAAAGGCTGCTATTGAAGCTGCAAAAGGAACAATTAGCGAGTAGCTATGAGTGAAGATCTATTAAAACGCATCTTTTATTTAATAGGTGCTCTAATCGTATTTAGACTTGGAACACATATTGTGATTCCATTCATATCGCAGACTGCGCTTGCGTCTCTAGTAGAAGACAATAGAAGTGGTATTTTAGGCATGATGAATATGTTTTCGGGCGGCGCATTAGAAAGATTGTCGATCTTTACGCTTGGAATTATGCCTTACATTTCATCATCGATTATTATGAACTTAATGACTTCAGTTGTTCCTAGATTTGAACAATTAAAGAAAGAAGGTGAGCGAGGAAGAAGAACAATAACTCAATATACACGTATGGGTACCGTATTTTTAGCAGTGTTCCAATCTTATGGAGTTTCTATTGCACTTCAATCCCAATCAGGCGGCGGTGTTGCTTTGGTAACTAATCCTGGTTTGACTTTTAGTTTTGTAACAGTTGTTACACTAACTACGGGAACCCTATTTTTGATGTGGCTAGGTGAGCAGATTAGTGAAAAGGGAATCGGCAATGGAATATCAATGATTATTTTTGCAGGTATTGTTGCAGGCCTTCCTGCCTCTTTTGGTAATACTCTTAGCATGGTGGGTACTGGTGAGTTAAGCGTTTTTGCTATGATTGTGATTTTACTAATGGCTGTTTTAGTAATGGCCTTTGTAGTGTTTATGGAGAGAGGTCAGAGGCGGATTGCAGTAAATTATGCAAAGCGCCAGCAAGGTCGTAAAATGGTTGGTGGACAAACTTCTTATTTACCTTTAAAGATAAATATGGCAGGTGTAATTCCTCCTATTTTTGCCTCTAGTATCATATTATTCCCTGCAACGTTAGGTGGATGGTTTTCGCAAACAGAGGGTATGGGATGGTTGGCAGATATTACTTCAAGTATTTCTCCAGGACAACCGCTGTATATAATGTTCTATGGCGCAGCAATAGTCTTTTTTACTTTTTTCTATACTGCACTAACCTTTAATGCGAAAGACACAGCAGATAATTTACGTAAATCAGGCGGTTTTATACCAGGTATTAGACCAGGACAGCATTCGGCAGATTATATTGATGCTGTAACTTCTAGATTGACAGCAGTTGGTGCAGTATATATTACAGCGGTGTGTTTATTGCCTGAGTTTTTAATTCTTTATTGGAATGTGCCTTTCTACTTTGGTGGCACTAGTCTTTTGATTATTGTTGTTGTTGTAATGGATTTTATAGCGCAAGCACAATCTCACATGATGTCTAACCAGTACGAAGGCCTAATGCGTAAGGCAAATTTAAAGTAAGGATTATTTATGAAAGTAAGAGCATCAGTTAAAAAAATTTGTAAAAATTGCAAAATTATTAAAAGACATGGAGTTATCCGTGTCATCTGTAAAGAGCCCCGTCACAAGCAGAGACAAGGATAATGACATTGACAGGCATTGATTTACAAAGTAAAATTGCACGATTTTTCAACTTTAAAATTTTGGATGGAAAAGTTCTCCATTCAAACTTAGTATTTATTGGATAGGTAGAGTCTATGGCACGTATTGCAGGAATAAACATTCCAACACATAAGCACATTGTGATTGGATTACAATCTATTTTTGGTATCGGAGAAACGAGGTCAAAATTAATTTGTAAAACATTAAAAATAGAACCTAGCACAAAGGTTTCTGAGTTAACTGAAGATCAGTTAGAATCTATTCGTAATGCCGTTTCTCAGTATGAAGTCGAAGGTGATTTGAGACGTGAAGTAGCTATGAATATTAAACGCTTGAGAGATTTAGGGTGTTATCGTGGTATTCGTCATAGAAAAGGCCTACCTTTACGTGGACAAAGAACAAAAACTAACGCTAGAACTCGAAAGGGTCCTCGTCGTTTAATTAAATAATTAAGGCATAAGATATTATGGCACAAGAACAATCAGCTAAAAAGAAGTCTAAAAAAATTGTTTCAGATGGTATTGCACATATTCATGCAACATTTAATAACACTATTGTAATGATTACAGATCGTCATGGAAACACACTCTGTTGGGCTACTTCTGGCGGTGCAGGTTTTAGAGGATCAAGAAAATCAACTCCTTTTGCAGCGCAAGTTGCAGCTGGAAACTGTGGTGAAAAAGCACAAGCTTTTGGCATGAAGAACCTTGAAGTGAGAGTCAAAGGCCCAGGCCCTGGAAGAGATTCAGCAATCCGAGGCCTCAATGCACAAGGGTTAAAAATTCAATCAATAACTGATGTGACGCCTATACCTCATAATGGTTGTCGTCCTTCTAAGAAACGAAGAGTATAAGGGTAAATTATGGCAAGATATACAGGTCCTACATGTAAATTAGCTCGCAGAGAAGGTGTTGACTTAGAACTGAAGAGTGGTATTAGATCAATTGATTCTAAATGTAAATTGACTCAACTCCCTGGTGTTCATGGTGCTAATGCCAGGCGTCAAAAAGGCAGTGAGTATGGCCTTCAGTTGCGTGAAAAACAGAAAGTTAGACGTATTTATGGAATCTTAGAAAAGCAGTTCAGCTTATACTATAAAAAAGCTAGCTCTAAAAAAGGACCAACTGGCGAAAATTTATTATCGCTTCTTGAATGTCGTCTTGATAACGTTGTCTATCGTATGGGTTTTGCTTCTACCCGTGCAGAAGCAAGGCAACTTGTGGCACATAAATCAATTGTAGTAAATGGCAAGGTTGTTAATATCCCTTCATTTCAGGTAAGTGTAAATGATGAAATTGCTGTTAGAGAAAAAGCAAAAAAACAAAGTCGAATTCAACTCGCTGTTGAGATATCTGGCCAAAGCGGGTTATCTGAGTGGGTTGATGTTGATAACAAAGCATTAAAAGGTGTATTTAAAAATGTACCTGCGCGTGATGAACTATCTTCTGATATTTCAGAACAATTAATCGTTGAATTGTATTCTAAATAGGAATTAAATATGCAAGGAAGTGCAAGAGATTTTCTAAAACCAAAGCTAGTAGATTCAGTTGAGTTATCTAAAAATGAGTACCGCGTTGTACTTGAGCCATTTGAGCGTGGATTTGGACATACATTAGGTAATTCAATAAGAAGAACACTTTTATCTTCAATGGTAGGTTCTGCAATTACTGAAGTTGCTATTGATGGTGTAATGCATGAATTTTCTTCAATTGAGGGAGTTCAAGAAGATGTACTCGATATTTTACTTAATCTTAAAGAAGCTTCTATTGGCCTCAATGCAAGTGAAAGTGCTACCGTAATTATTGAAAAAGAAGGTCCTAGTCAACTAACTGTTGCTGATATTGAAACTAACGGTGTTGATGTTTCTGTATTTAATCCAGAAAAAGTTATTGCTACAATAAATGAGGGTGGCAAAATAAGAATGACACTTTCTATTGCTACAGGTGTTGGTTATGATGTTGCTATTTCAAGAGCGGTTGACTCTGAGACTATTGGTAGTATTCAGTTGGACGCGAGCTTTTCACCAATCAAACGAGTAAGCTTTACGATTGAATCTGCTAGGGTTGAGCAAAAAGTTAACCTAGATAGACTTAATATAGTAATTGAAACAAACGGTTCAGTTGATGCAGAAGAGGCAGTAAAGCGAGCAGCTACAATTCTTCAAGATCAGCTTTCATCATTTGTTGAATTAGAACCAGTTGTCGAAGAAGAGCCACAACCAACTTCTGATGATTTCCCTCCAATGTATCTATCTGCTGTTGATGAGTTAGAGTTAACGGTGCGTTCTGCTAACTGCTTAAAAGCCGAGCAAATATATTATATTGGCGATTTGATTCAAAAGTCTGAGCAAGATTTATTAAGAACTCCAAACTTGGGTCGTAAGTCACTTAATGAAATAAAAGAAGTATTAACTGAAAAGAATTTAGAACTTGGTACAGAGATTGAAAACTGGCCACCAGTTGACTTAATGAGTGAATAAGGATAAATAATGAGACACAGAAAGTCAGGTAGACAACTAAACAGAAATTCATCGCACAGAAAGGCTATGTTTAAGAATATGGCGAACTCATTGTTGTTGCATGAGACAATTAAAACAACCTTGCCAAAAGCAAAAGAGCTTAGGCGTGTTGTTGAACCTCTAATTACAAGAGCAAAGTCAGATAGTGTTGCTAATCGTCGCCACATTTTTTCAAAGTTAAGAGATGATGCAATGGTTGCAAAGTTATTTACTAAGGTTGGTCCATTTTATAAAGACCGTCCTGGCGGCTATGTTCGTATTCTTAAGGCAGGATTTCGTCCTGGAGATAAAGCTCCTATGGCGTTAGTTCAATTAGTAGACTTTGAAAGTGTTGAAGAGGTTATTATTGAAGCGCCAAAAGAAGAAACTAAAACTAAAGCACCAAAAGAAGAATCTTAAAGGAATTATTATATGCCATCAATTAAAGTAAGAGAGAACGAGCCATTTGATATTGCACTTCGTCGTTTCAGACGTCTATGTGATAGAGCTGGTGTTATTACTGATGTTAGAAAAAAAGAGTTTTTTGAAAAGCCAACTTGGGTTAATAAGCGCAAAAAAGCCGCTGCTGTTAAAAGAACTCACAAAGAAATGTCTAAAAACCGTATTCACCGTAAACGTATGTATTAAGCGCTTTCTTTAGTGCAAGCGTAATTCAAAATATGTCTCAGCTAAAACAACTCATTACCAACGACATGAAGTTGGCAATGAAAGCCAAAGACAAGTCAGCTCTTAAGGCAATTCGTATGATTCTTGGGGCAATCAAACAGAAAGAAATTGATGACCGAATTGAGTTAGATAATGCTCAAGTTTTGGTAGTCATTCAAAAAATGGTTAAGCAGCGTAAAGACTCTATTTCTCAGTTTGCTGATGCTGGCCGCACTGATTTGGTTGAAGTTGAAGAATCAGAGCTTTCGATTATCAATAATTATATGCCTGAACAGTTAAGTGACGATGAAGTTGATGCTGCTGTGACTAAAGCAATCGCTGATTCTGGGGCTGATTCTATGAAAGACATAGGAAAGCTTATGGGAATACTTAAAGGTCAGCTAGATGGAAAAGCAGACATGGGTGCTGTTTCTCAACTTATCAAGGCAAAACTGTCTTAAATTTAGTAGTTAACTTAAGTTTTTAAACCAATCTTATAAGACGTTGGCGTTAATTGTGTTTGATCTATAAACCACCTAATAAATGAAGAAGGGTCTGAATATCCAAGTTTATATGAGACAACTTTAACTGAAAATCCCTCCTTCAACATATTTTTTGATTTCATGAGTTTATAGTTGTTAAATACTTGCCGAAAAGTTGTTTTATCTCTGGATAAATGATTACGAAGTGTGTTCACACTTATACCTAACTGATTAGATATTTCCTGAATACTAATATTGTTGTAGTGATTTTCATAATTACTCATTAAGATCTCTATTTTTTCAGTAAGGGTTGTATTGATAGCTTTGTCTTCCAAACTTTTTCTTGCAATTGAACTTAAATAAGAAACAAGTTTAGGATTTGCAATACTACTTTTTTTTAAATAATTGTTCTGACTAACAGTAATTGATGTCTCTGTACTTTTAAGATTAATCGGGCAATTAAATATAGATTTCTCTTTTAAGCTGACATCAATTGCATTTATTTTTGTATTTATATATTTAATTTGAAATCGTTTAGATCTAATAAATACAGCAAGCATTGAGAGACATAAATTCTCATATATTGAAGGATGCTTAACTTTTTGGTCTGCAATAAATTGGATTTTAACAGCGCTTTGTTCCTCTTTGATTAGGACATTGATACCTTCTAGCTCAATATTAATATAAGCTTTAAGTAGTTTAAATCCTTCTTTCAAATGCCTAGAGTAGACAAACATTAACCCTAAGGCCTCAGCATAGTTTGGTCTTATTTGAGCGAGTCTTGCATAATTTATTGTAATCAAGTCATCATTAAAAACAGATTCTGCTTCAATAAAAAAATTTAAAAATATATCAATCGGTAGCACTAAATTTTGATTAGATAATATCGATTCTGATAAGCCAATTCTATTGCATATTTCACCCACCTCTTTTGGGTATATTTGTTGCAGTCTAAAGATTGACCTCCAGGCCATACTGTTAATATTCATGTGTTAATAGAAATAATAAAGGCTCTAATAATTATGATAAAGTATCAATATTTTATTATATTATGTCAACTAAAATTATATTTATTTAACTATACTTGTTATTCAATTAGTTAAATGCCTATTTGTTATTCTTTAGGCGCTAAATAAGGATAAATTTTATGCTTGAAACAATATTTCAATATTCACTACTTTCATTTCTGCTTTCTATAGTTTTACTTTTAATTGTTTTAGTAAAGACACAGGTAAAAATTTGGCAGATATGGCTTTTAGCTATAGGATTAACTTATCCAGGTGCCGTCATTGCTAATCATCTAGGTGCACAGATCATACTATGTATATTAGTTCTATTAGGAATCTTTCTTGTTCCTAGTATTAGACTTTTAATATTCACAAAGCCACTTTTTAATTCAATGCGAAAATCACTACCTCCAATTGGTTTAACAGAAAGGATTGCACTAGAAGCGGGAAGCGTTTGGTGGGATGCAGAATTATTTCAAGGTAATCCAAATTGGAAGCAATTATCAGATCTTGAAGCTACTGAGTTGACAGATGAAGAACAAAGCTTTGTAGACAATGAAGTTGAAACTCTGTGCTCTATGATTAATTCGTATGACATTGTTGCTAATCAAGACCTACCTAAAGAGGTTTGGAAATATATCTTTGATAAAGGCTTTTTAGGCTTAATTATTCCAAAAGAATTTAATGGCCTTGGATTTTCACACTTTGCTCACGCTATTATTGTGGGGAGACTTTCTTCGGCCTCACAATTTTTAGGTATCTCTGTTATGGTTCCAAATTCATTAGGGCCAGGTGAATTGCTTTTAAAGTATGGAACAGATGATCAAAAACAATACTATTTACCTCGCTTAGCTAAGGGGAAAGAGATTCCATGCTTTGGTCTGACCTCGACAGTTGCAGGTTCTGATGCGGGATCATTAATAGATAATGGAATCGTCTGTTATGGTGATCATGAGGGCAATGAAGTATTAGGATTAAGGTTGAACTGGGAAAAGCGATACATAACTCTTGCCCCTATTGCTACAGTTATAGGGCTGGCTTTTAAGGCATATGATCCAGATAACTTATTACCAGTTGATCACCCTCTTCATGAGAAAAATGATTTAGGTATTACATGTGCACTTATCCCTCGCAATGCTAAGGGTTTGAGTATAGGTACACGTCATCGACCAATTGGAGAGCCATTTCAAAATGGCCCTATCTATGGAAAAGATGTCTTTATACCTATGGACTGGATTATTGGTGGTGACAAGATGATCGGCCATGGCTGGAGAATGCTAATGGAAAGCCTAAGTGTTGGTAGAGGTATATCGCTTCCTGTTACTGGAGCATCAGCTACACAAGCCATGCTCTTAACTACGAGTACATATTCACAAACTCGCGAACAATTTGGCATACCTATAGCAAATATGGAGGGAATTCAAGAGAAGCTTTCAAATCTTGCTACCAATGCTTTCAGAGCCACGGCAAACATCAACTTGTCGACTTGGGCGCTTGATGCTGGACATAGACCATCAATCATTTCAGCTATAGTTAAGTATCGAAATACTCAGCTACTACAACAATCCTCGATTGATGCAATGGATATTCATGGCGGCAGAGCAGTTATGCAAGGCAAAAGAAACTATGTTGCCAATGTCTATGCGGGCGCTCCAGTCGCAATTACTGTTGAGGGTGCAAACATATTAACTAGAAGCTTAATGATCTTTGGACAAGGCTTGATTAGGTGCCATAAAACGATGCTGGATGAGCTAAATGCCCTCCATGATGACAGTAAAAATTCATTAAAAAATTTTGACAAGGCTCTAGTCAAACATGTCAGTAACTTTATTAATAATATAGCAAGAGCAATTATATTTTCATGGACTCGAGGTCGATTAGCAAAACCTTATGGCGACTCAACTACTAAGACTTACTATCGCAACTTATCAGTCTTATCTGCAAAGTTTGCTTGCATAACTGATATTGCTTCATTGCTATTAGGAGGCTCTCTAAAGAGAAAAGAGATGATCTCTGGTCGTTTTGCGGATGCAATTTCTGCAATGTATGAAATCAGCTCATGTCTTAAACTATACGAGGAAAAATTTCAAAACGATGATAATGTAAAAAGTATCCTGAAGTTATCCATTCTTGGATTAGTAAAAGAAGCCGACATGGCTATGATGGAAAATATAGAGAGTATGCCAATTAATAGATTTTTTAAGGCGATATTGAAGTTCTTATTTTTTCCATTTTCAGTTACGGGAGCTAAAATTGATGACAGATTAATAATCTCTACCTCTAAATCTATTAGTAACATAGATTGGCTATTAGAAAACTTATCTACCTGCATGTGTGCAAACCTAAAAGAGATTCCAGGTCATCCCTTCTATATTTTGTTTCAAGGCTATGAGGCAGGCATAAAGCTAAAGGTACTTAGAAAAAAAGCGAAAAAGGCAGGGTATAAGTACCAGCCAAGCATAACACTAGAGCAATGGTTACAGGGCTTAGTTGATAATAAAACTTTAACGAGCCAAGAAAGGGACGACTGGTTGAGACTGAATGATGTGGTTCTCGAATCTCTTAAGGTCGACGATTTTGAAAATGAAGAGACGTAAATTAATAGGAAAACTATGAAACAATATTTTGATAAAGCTTTTAGCAAGATTGCTGTACTCGGTTCAGGAACAATGGGCGGTCAAATTGCAGCACACTTTGCTAATTTAGGATTTGAGGTTGTAATGTTCGATACTAGTCATGAGGCTATATCTAAATCACTTAACATGATGAAAAAATTGAAGCCTACACCTTTGGCAAGTCAGTCAGTTATTGGATTGATTAAAACCTCAACATATGACACGATGGATGTTTTATCTAAATGCGATTTCATAATAGAATCTGTTGTTGAAAATTTAGACATCAAAAAGCAGCTATTTTCTAATATTGCACCTTACGTAAATGATGATGCGGTATTAGTAACAAATACCTCTGGCTTGTCAATTCAGAAAATTGCTGAGCATTCACCAGAGAGTTTAAGAAGTCGAATTTTTGGAGTCCACTTCTTTAACCCTCCTAGATATTTGCCATTGGTTGAGCTAATTCGAACTTCATTTAGTGATGAAAAGTTACTTCATAAGGCCGAGGGTTTCATTACTTCTGCTTTAGGCAAAGAGGTTGTTTATGCCAAAGACAGTCCGGCTTTTATTGCAAATAGAATAGGTGTTTTTTCTTTTTTAGCTGTTTTAAAGCATGCAGAAAACTTCTCTCTTTCCGCAGATACGGTCGACGCTTTAACTGGCAAGAGAGTCGGGAGACCAGCAAGCGCTACATTTAGAACGCTTGATGTTGTTGGTCTTGATGTTATGTCAAACGTTGTCAAAAATATTTATGAAAACGCCAAAGATGACCCCTGGGTAGAGCTATTTAAACTTCCAGATTGGATAGACAATTTAATTGCAGAAGGCTCTCTTGGAAGTAAGACTAAAAAAGGAATTTATGAAAAAATAGGTAAGGATATATATGTTTATGATCCTGCCTCAGATCAATATAGACTGTCAGATAAAACCATTAGTTCTGAAGTCAAAAAAATCCTGAAAGAAAACGGCAATATCGAAAACTCTTTACTCGCCCTTTCCAAATGTGATGATCCTCAAGCTCAATTTTTATGGTCTGTCCATCGAGATGTATTTCATTACGCTTGCTACCAACTTGAGCATGTTGCTGAAACAGTTAGGTGCGTCGATCTAGCTCTAAAATCAGGCTTTGCATGGCAGAGAGGTATCTTTGAACAAGTTCAACTCACAGGATGGAGTGAAGTAAGAGACAGCTTGAACATGGATATCAATAATGGAGCAGCCCTCTCAAGCGAGTCTTTACCATCTTGGGTTCTTGATAAATCCTTTGTTTATTCAGATGAAGGGGCCTATGATCCAAATAAAAATCAATACACTCCTAGATCTTCTCACCCAGTCTATGACAGGCAGTTATTCAAACCTCTCTTAAAAGGTGAGAAGCAGCATCAACAAGATATTTTGCTAGACGGTGAGTCAACTAAGCTAGTTGATATAGGTGACGGTGTTGCGAGCATTTCGTTTAAAACGAAGATGAATGTTTTAAGTTCAAGCGTTCTGACTGAGTTGCCAAAGTGCCTTGACTTTCTTGAAGATAATGGCTTTAATGCATTGATCTTTAAGCAGGAACAAGAACACTTCTGTGCTGGAGCAAATCTGTATGAAATCATTTCAGCCATTAAGTTAGGCCTTTTAGAAAAAGACCCAGGCGTGACTTCAAAAGCTAAGAAGAAGGCCTTTGAATTAATGCATCCAGAGTTACCTAAACTAGGAAAACTTTACTCGATTAAAAAGATTGTTGCTATGTTGCAAGAACTATTTATGCGTTTAAAGCATGGCAAAATATTAACCATAGCAGCAGTTGATGGATTGGCTTTGGGCGGTGGTTGTGAGTTACTTTTGCATTGCAACAAAGTTGTTGCATCAATGAATTCTTATATCGGCCTAGTTGAAGTGGGTATTGGAGCTCTTCCCGCAGGTTGCGGTAGCAAGGAAATGACACTAAGGGCGTATACCAATAAAGAGACAGATGATATCTTTCCATTGCTTTCTAAGTACTTTGAGCAGATTGCTATGGCCAAAGTTTCTGCAAGCGCTTTAGAAGCAAAGGAGATGGGCTACTTAAAAGCTGATGATGTTATTATTGCTAACCCAAATGAATTGCTTTATGTTGCAAAACAGCAGGCATTAGCATTACTTGATTCAGGATTTAAGTCCCCTTTAGACTCAACTTTTAAAGTTGTTGGTAAGGCGGGTTATGCAAATATTATGGCACAGGTCGCAAATCTACATGAAGGGCACTTTATATCGGAGCATGATAATTATATTGTTACTCATCTTGCTAAAGTAATGACTGGTTCAAAAGTTGAAGAAAATACTACGGTTAATTCACAAATGATTCTAGATCTTGAAAGGAAGTATTTTATTAAACTCTTAAGCACTAAGAAAACTCAGGACCGAATTGAATACATGCTGAGAAATAGTAAACCACTTCGTAATTAATTGGAGAATATGATGAGAAAAGCTTATATTATTGATGCAAAAAGAACTCCAGTTGGTAAAGTCAGAGGCTTGCTGTCTAAAACTAGAGGGGATGACTTATTAGTTCATGCGATAAAAAGTGTCCTAATAGCATCTGACGCTAGCGAAGAAATTAATAAAAATATTGATGATATTATTGTTGGTTGTGCAATGCCAGAAGGCCCTCAAGGGCTTAACATTGCACGCATAGCAACATTGCTTGCTGGCTTGCCGGACTCGACTCCAGCATACACTCTCAATAGATTTTGCTCATCAGGACTACAATCTGTATCTAATGCAGCAGATCTTGTTAAGTCAGGTTCTGCAGATCTAGTGATTGCTGCCGGAGTAGAGAGTATGAGTAGCGTTCCTATGACAGGCTTCAAGCCATCAATGAATCCAAAAATCTTGTCTGATGAAAATATTTCAATCGCTTATGGAATGGGATTGACAGCAGAAAAGGTCGTTCAGAAATATAATATTTCAAGGGAAGCTCAGGATGAGTTTGCTTTTGATAGTCACCAAAAAGCAATCTTGGCCAATAGCAACGGCTCATTTGTAAATGAAATTTCACCAATTACTACAATTGAAAATGGTTACTCCATAGATTCTAAGGAGTACACATCAAATTCTAAAATTGTTTCTCAAGATGAAGGGCCGAGAGAGGATACAAGCCTTGAAGTTTTAGCCAAGCTTAGAACTGTATTTGCGCAGGACGGTTCAGTTACAGCTGGAAATAGCTCACAAATGTCTGATGGAGCAGCAGCTGTTCTAGTTGCTAGTGAAGAAGCGGTCGAGAAATATAACCTAACACCGAAAGCAGAATTTATGGGCTTTTCAGTTGCAGGTGTTCCTGCAGAAATAATGGGTATTGGGCCTATAAAGGCTGTCCCTAAGGTTTTAAAATCGGTGGGATTAAGTCTTGATGATATTGGCTGGATAGAGCTCAATGAAGCATTTGCAGCACAATCTTTGGCTGTCATTAGTGAGTTAGGTTTGGATGCTCAAAAAGTTAACCCACTGGGCGGTGCTATCGCTCTTGGGCATCCATTAGGCGCAACGGGTTCTATACGCATAGCAACTCTAGTATCAGCTATGCAAAGAGAAAACATTGATTATGGTATGGTCACCATGTGTATAGGTACTGGTATGGGCGCAGCTGGCATTATCAAAAATATAAGAAATTAAATGGAAAATAAAAACTTTATCAAAAAATTAAGACTGCCAATTATTCAGTCGCCAATGTTTATCGTGTCCAACGCAAGGCTAGTTATTGCTTCATCAAGGGCGGGAATTGTTGGCTCATTCCCAACGGCGAATTGTCGGACATTGGAGGCTTTGGATGAATCCTTTTCAGAAATAACAGCAGCCCTAGGTACTGGCAAAGATGCACTTCCTTGGGCAGTTAATATTATTGTTAGTAAGATGTATGCTCGAAGTAATGATGATTTAGATTTAATCCTTAAGTACAAACCCCCTATCGTAATAACATCACTCGGAAACCCTAAGGAGGTTGTAGAGAAAGTCCATGAGTATGGCGGATTAGTTTTTTCAGACGTTATTAATTTATATCACTCAAAAAAAGCAATTAGCGTTGGCGTAGACGGTTTAATTTTGATTTGTAATGGAGCTGGCGGGCATACCGGAGATTTATCTCCCTTTGCTTTTGTCTCAGAGGTAAGAGAAATCTTTGATGGCATAATTATTGTTGGCGGAAGTATCAGCTCGGGTGATTCTATACTAGCGATCCAGGCTTTAGGTGCAGATATGGCGTACATGGGAACTCGCTTTATCGCAACTCAAGAAAGTGACGCTACTGATGAATACAAAGAGATGATACTAAATGCTACAGCAAGTGAGATTGTTAAGTCTAATAAAATTACAGGTGTTAACGGAAATTGGCTAGAGCAGTCATTGAAAAATGCCGGTATTTCAACTAAAGATGGTGGCTTTAAAAAAACATTGAGTGATTTAAAGAGAATGATAATGCCACTCATAAAACAAAAACTCAAAGTAGATTTTGATATAAGCAAAGTTACTGCCAAGAGATGGCGTGATATTTTTTCAGCAGGACAGGGTGTTGGCTCTATTTCCAATGTGCCCAGCGTTGAAGATTTAGTGATAGAATTAGAACAACAACATACCAAATCTAAAAGTCGGATTTTATAAGGAAAAAAAATGTTATCTAAGGCAGTTAAGAGGGATTTAAAGCACAATAGAACAATTGAAGGTAAGGGCTATAAAAGAGAGGATGGGCTTTGGGATATTGAAGTTTTTCTCATTGATAGTAAGACATTCTCATTTAATAATATGCACAAAGGTTATATTAGTGCAGGAGAGCCGTTGCATGATATGGCCATTAGACTAACGCTCGATGATGACAGAAAGATTATTGATATAGAAGCTGTTATTGGCTCAGGCCCTTATAACGTATGTCCTCAAGCGGTAATAAATTGTGAAAAATTAAAAGGGGAATTTGTAGTCTCAGGCTTTAATAGGAAGGTTTTAAAAATATTAGGCTCAGAAAAAGGTTGCCGGCATATAACAGATTTGTTGGCTCATGCTGCAACGATAGCTTATCAAACACTTTGGAAAGAAAAAACTGCTGGCAATGTTAAAACAATCTCTTTAGATGAGGTCAAGTCAATTGAAAAAAAATTTGCAAACTCTTGTTATGCATTTAAGAAAGATGGAGAGGTCTATAATCAGTATAAAGAAATCTTGATTAATAAATTAGAGAAGAATTAATAATTAACTTAAAGGGGTGAGGCATGGAAACAGAGATACCAAACAAACTTGAAGATACAGAATTTTTTAAAGAGCATGCCAACCTAGTTGATTTTTTTAATAACTCTTGCAATAAGCATAGTGAAAAAATAGCTTTTGAAAGTTATGGTGTTGAGATGTCTTTTGATGAGCTTTCTTTACAAGTAAATTCCTTTGCCTCATGGCTCAGTCAAAATTTCAAGCCTGGAGACAGGATTGCACTTATGATGCCAAATATGTTGGCTTACCCAGTCATCGTTTATGGTGCATTGATGGCTGGAGTTATTGTCATAAATATAAACCCTCTATACACTCCAAGAGAATTAGAGCATGTATTAAGAGATAGTGATGCTAAGTTATTGCTGGTTTGGGAAGGGGTTGCCCATGTTGTCGAAAAATCAAACCTTGCTAGTGTAGATAAAGTGGTAGTTACTACTATTGGAGATCTTCTTGGTTTTAAAGGAAAGATTATTAATTTTGTTGCCAGAAAGGTTAAAAAATTAGTACCAAAATTTAATATAAATGGCACACTAGCATTCACAGAAGTTTTAAACGAAGGTGCAAAAATAGATTTTTCTGGTGTTGAAATATCGATAAATGATACCGCATTTTTGCAATATACTGGTGGCACAACTGGAGTGTCTAAGGGGGCAATACTGACACATCGAAATATTCTAGCAAACATTATTCAAGCTTTTTTTACTCTAGATCCAAAAATGTATGAAAACTCTGATAATGAGCAAAGAGTTGCAATTTGTCCGCTACCGCTTTATCATATTTTTGCCCTTACAGTACACAACTTCATGTTGTTTCATATTGGAGGCAAGAGTGTTCTCGTGACAAACCCAAGGGACCTTAAAACTTTTATTTCAATTCTGAAAAAACATAAGTTTCATATGATTTCAGGCGTCAATACACTTTATGAAGCGCTACTAAATAGTGATGGTTTTAAAGATTTAGATTTTAGTAACCTGATTATGTCCTTAAGTGGTGGGATGGCGGCATTAGATACAACTGCAAAGAGATGGTATGAGGTAACAAATTCGATCGTTTGGCAGGCTTATGGCTTAACCGAGACTTCGCCTCTTGTTAGTGTGAATGACTATAGACAAACTGAATTTACTGGCTCTGTTGGTTTTCCTGCGGCCTATACTGAAGTGGAAATTCGTGATGAAAATAACCAGGCAATCACCGAGCTAAACGAGCCTGGAGAATTATGTGTACGTGGTCCGCAAGTTATGAGTGGTTATTGGAAATCTGAAGATTCAGGTATTGATGAAAATAATTGGTTCATGACTGGAGATATTGCTCGAGTAGATGAAACTGGTAATATTTTTATTGTTGATCGTAAAAAAGATATGATCATAGTTTCTGGATTTAATGTATTTCCAAACGAGGTAGAGGCTGTAGTTAATGAACATCCAGCTGTTTTGGAATGCGGTTGTGTTGGAATCAAAGGCGAAAATTCTCAAGAAAGCGTGAAGGTGTTTATAGTTCTGCATGAGGGTCAAAGCTTATCTGAGGACGAACTTATTAGCTTTTGCCGTGAAAAGTTAACTGCCTACAAGGTTCCAAAACATGTCGAATTCATAAGTGAAATTCCAAAAACGAATGTTGGCAAGGTTTTAAGAAGGGAGCTCAAAGCTAACTCTTAACTTTGTATTGCCTCACCCCTTGAAAGTCTGAATAATAATCTATAAGGTTACTTGTTAGAGAGTGAAGCCATGTATTATTTAAAGCAGAAAATAGCGGAGCGAGATGAAAAATGGAGGCAAGACTATCAACTGCAAAGCAAGTGAGTGAGATTGTTTGCTTTAAAAGAACTAATTTAATGGCTATGACTAAAGTCAATGACTGAGTTCTTGCAGTTGCTTATAGTTGGCATTAGTCAAGGCTGTATATATGGCTTGATGGCATTAGGCTTTGTGATGATATACAAGGCCACCGAGATGGTTAATTTTGCTCAGGGCGATATGATGATGCTGGGCTCGTTTGTTGCCTGGACATTAATAATGGATTTGGGTATGCCTTTCTGGCTCGGCGTTCCCGCCACGTTGATTGTCATGGCATTGTTTGGCGCTCTTGTCGACATTCTGATAGTGCGTCGAGTGATTGGACAACCTCAGTTCGCCGTTATCATTCTAACCCTAGGGCTGGGTATCATCTTTCGTGCAGCTGCAGGGATGATTTGGGGACATGTACCGTTGACTATCGATAGCCCCATTTCAGGTTTTAGCAGCTTTTACGGGATTGTTATAGGCAATGAGCGGTTGGCAATTATTGCTGTAACAGCACTATTGATAACAATTCTATGGGCATATTTCCGTTACTCTAAATGGGGTATCGCCATGAAAGCTGCATCTCAAAACCAGCTTGCCGCATACTATTCTGGGATTCCCGTGAGAGTTATCATCTCTGCTGTTTGGGCTTTTGCCGCTGCAATTTCAGCTCTGGCTGGCATTCTATTAGCCCCAATCACACTGATTGAGCCGATGAACGGCTTGCTGGGCATTAAGGCTTTTGCTGCTGCCGTGATAGGTGGCTTCGGATCCATGCCCGGCGCTATTCTTGGGGGACTGATTGTTGGCATTATAGAACCCTTTGCAGCTGCGTATGTTCCTGCAGTCAAGGGTAGTATGGTCTACATTGTAATGTTGATAGTGTTGGCTTTACGACCACAGGGATTATTTGCTCAAATTCATAAAAAGAAGCTTTGATATGAGAATCCTGTTCAAAACTAATTACAAGCAAGACTTAAATCTAGCAAAACATAGCGGGCACCGCTTTTGGTATGGCTTGCTAATTCTTGTATTGTTCGCTGCGCCACTGATACTCGATGGCTATTATATCGGCGAGGCAACGCGCGTGCTTATCTTTGCCATGGCAGGTTTGGGTTTAATGGTGGTAACCGGTTTTACAGGACAGGTTAGTCTCGGCCATGCAGCATTCTTGTTGATCGGCGCCTACACAAATGCCTGGTTTCTAGCTCAGGGGTTTTCCTCCTTTGTAGCGCTGCCAATGGCCGCCTTGCTGAGCATGACAGGAGGGCTGCTAGTTGCCATTCCTGCAGCACGGATGTCAGGCATATATCTGGCAATAGCAACATTGGTTTTTGCTATTATTGTGGAGGATTTTGCTGGCCATCTTAACAGTATCACCGGAGGTAATCGTGGCATGATGGTCGATGTTCCAATGCTGTTTGGCTATCAAATATGGCAGTCCTGGGAGCTCTACCTGTTTGTCTTGATCATCTTAGTCGCTGCCACTCTGATAGTATTGAATATATTGCGCTCTCCACTTGGTCGCGCAATGATTGCAGTAAGAGACTCCGAAGTCTCGTCCCAAGCATTGGGTGTGAACCCGATGAAAATTAAAGTTTTTGCCTTTACTGTGTCAGCTGCCATAACAGGTTTAGCAGGAGCTTTTTTATCACACTATATGTTGTTTCTGACACCGCAAATATTCGGAATTTTATTGTCCATCCAGCTACTATTGATGATTGTATTAGGCGGTCTTGGCACCGTCCATGGTGTATTTTTTGGAGCTGTACTGATTGGCGTGCTGGAAACCGGTATATCTATTGCGAAAGATGTCCTACCATCTTCGATTGGTGGCTTACCAGGAATAGAGCCGCTCGTTTTTGGAGCCATACTGGTTAGCGTGATCGCATTCGAGCCGACCGGCATCTACAGCCGTTGGGTCAAGATTCGCAGCTATATGGAATTCTTCCCCATTTATAGGCGCAAGAGTTTTAAGCGACAGAGGGCCTACTTGAAAACGGAGCGATTAAAATGAGCTTCCTTGAAATCAAAAACCTCTCCATATCCTTTGGTGGCGTCAAAGCGGTTGACGATGTAAGTTTTGCTATCGAAGAGGGTTCGGTGTTCGCAATCATCGGACCAAATGGCGCCGGTAAAACAACGTTGTTTGAAATTATTGCAGGCTTCACCGCACCAGACAGCGGTTCCATCGTGTTCAACGGTCGCGACATCACCAAGCTCTCTGGCACCGACTTCCAAGGCCACGCCAACTCCGCGGCTGAAGATGAACTCAGTGAACGCATGGTCGCCAGCCTCGACAACCTCGCCAACGCAGCCGTGCAGAAAAATGACACTGTCGAAAAGCTTGTCATTTCCAACAAGACATTGACCGACACCGTCGCCACCCTCACCAACGACATCTCGCGTCTCACCACTGCCATCGCGGCCCTCAAAACCAACAAGTCAGCCAAGGCTCCCCAAGCGAATGACCCCAACGGCTACTGCTGGACCCATGGTTACAAGGTCAAGTTCGGGCACTCAAGCAAGACGTGCACCAAGAGGAAGGAAGGCCACAAGGAAGACGCCACACGCAGCAACACGATGGGCGGTAGCGAGTGGGGAAAACCCAACTGACGGTGCGCACCAGCAGGAGTAGCGGAACAATTAAACTTAATAAATTCATTTATTACGAACCATATGTCTCACGCTCCTGGCTGTGCCAACCCACCTAACCTTAGTACCACCGCTTTCATTGACACTGCGGCGAACCTCAATTTGCTGAACGAGTCAGCACCGGCAAACAATGCCGCCGAACAACTTCCCA
>ENA-UOYH01000329-UOYH01000329.1-marine-metagenome-genome-assembly--contig:-NODE-329-length-18669-cov-4.110531_pt1 | contig 18669 bp, 16 predicted proteins | sample MGYA00238175_ERZ767261 | MGnify/ENA primary metagenome ERZ767261 (study PRJEB28946, sample SAMN06267185) | marine metagenome | isolation source: Columbia River Estuary | place: USA:Columbia River Estuary...
ATGTCCGCGCGCTAAAAGACATTGGTGACACCCTTGCTCATCGTATCTCAAACCTATCTGAAGAAATCACCTCCTTAGCAGGTCGAAAATTCAACCTCAACTCACCCAAGCAACTTGGTGAGATTTTATTTGGAGAAATGGAGCTCGTCGAAAAGCCAAAGAAAACAAAGACAGGCCAATTTAAAACTGATGAGCAAACCCTCACTGGCCTTGCAGCCAAGCACCCTATCGTCGCCAACATCCTCGACTACCGGGAAGCTAGCAAGCTCAAGTCTACTTACGTTGACGCACTACCTACTCACGTTTCATCTCGCACGGGTCGTGTCCACACCCACTTCCACCAGTTGATGACATCAACTGGCCGGCTAGCATCAAATGACCCCAATCTACAGAACATCCCAGTGCGCTCGGAAGCTGGGCGAGAAATTCGCAAGGCCTTTGTCCCCCGCGATTCAGAGCATACCTTACTAGCCGCTGACTACTCGCAGGTTGAATTACGCGTCATGGCAGCACTATCGGGTGATGAGTCTATGATTCAAGCAATCAAAGACGAGCTGGATATCCACTCTGCAACCGCGGCAAAGGTATTTAACACAAGTATCGACGAGGTTACCTCTGAGATGCGTCGTAGTGCTAAAATGGTCAACTTCGGCATCATTTACGGCATTTCGGCATTTGGTTTATCTCAAAGGCTCAGCATTGGCCGCAGCGAAGCCAGTGAAATTATCGAAACCTACTTTAAGCAATATCCCGGCATCAAGGACTACATGGACAACACCATCGAGTCGGCAAAGCAGAATGGTTACGTAACTACGCTGACTGGTCGCAAATGTTGGATCCGAAATATTGATTCACAAAATGGAACCATCCGCAGTGGAGCCGAGCGAGCTGCTATCAACGCTCCCGTGCAAGGGTCTGCCGCAGACATGATCAAAATAGCCATGATCAAAGTCGATCAACTGCTCAACCAAGAGAAATCAAAAACAAAGCTTATTCTTCAGGTGCACGATGAACTTCTTTTTGACCTTCACCTCAGTGAGCAAGAAACCCTACCCGCAAAGATTGTCAATCAGATGGAAACCGCCATGGCATTACCGCACGATATCCCATGCAAGGTCGACACTGGCACGGGATCAAACTGGCTGCAGGCACACTGATGATTGTGTGCTGAGAACTTTCAGCAAGCTACCTGAAAATGACCGCAACGATTGCGATTAGGCAACCTCTTTACGCTGCACCTCAATTTCCCCCATAATACTGTCCTGCCTGATTCTGAACTGATTCATCTTCATCAGCTCAAGCACGGCGAGAAAGGTGACGATCACCTCTGTTTTGGAAGTAGCTTCAGCAAATAAAGACGAGAACTGCAGCGAACCACCAGGCTTCATAGCCCCAAGCAAGTATTCGATTTTATCAGCCACCGTATAACGGTCATCGACAATATCACCCAGATCCGTTGATTCCTCAAAACGCTTCAGAACATTTTGAAACGCGCGGATAAGGTCGAAAATATTAACATCTGGAAGCGGCTCATCACTATCAGCTGGGGGAGCAACCTTCTCTGGCACATGCGCAAACAAATCTTCCTGTTCGGTCTCCTTGCGCGATAGAAATCCAGCCGCATCTTTAAATTTCTTATACTCGATGAGCTGACGAATAAGCTCCCAGCGTGGATCGTCTTCCTCCATATCTTCCTCAGGAGGCTGCACAGATTTAGGCAGCAAAGTTCTGCTCTTGATATACATCAGATTTGCCGCCATCACGATGAATTCCGATGCTAAATCGATATTGAGCATCTTAAAGGTATCAATGTAATTAAGATACTGCTTAGTGATTCGTTCAATCGAAATGGTATGGATATCGACCTCATCTTTCTTAATGAGATACAACAAAAGATCGAGAGGACCCTCAAAAATATCCAGCCTAACTTTGTAATCTGCACTTTCCACTTGGCTCATTCGATAAGGCATAGCTCATGACCATGCCAGCAAAATATTACCCTATCCAGTGGTTCAAAACCCCTCAAACCCACACAAAATCAACTTATTAGTAGCAGCCATAATGCCTGCGAGGTCGATGGGAGCGATGACGATAGTGGTTATCGTTATCTTTGCCAGCAGAGTATGCAATAGCCCCAATAAGCACTGCTCCTACTGCAGCAGCTGCGGGGTCTACCGTCTGGATCGGCCTGCCGCTTCGGTCATAGGAGGTAACACAACTCGACAACATCATTGCTGATAATACCGCTAACACTGAGGGCTTAAACCATGAATTCTTTCGTTTCATGCCCAGTAGACGAAATCCACCCATCATTTATTCATAGAAAATATGAAATAACTCAATAAGCCTCAGTAATTATCACTTGACCCTTTGGCGTATCCTACGATGTTTAATTTAGCTAAATTTAAAATTGCCGATATCTCCTGCCGCTGACGCATCTTTGATTTCGCCAACGCAACCAGCCATGATTATCAACCATCCATTTCGACTATGTTTCATTGTGGTGCTTGCTAGCAGCTGCACTTCAACACATTCTGTCTATTTAGCAGATGGTAGCGTTGTCCGCCAGAAGACGAAGACATCCAGACCTATCGTCAGACAGATAGGCGAACCAAGCCCCACTGCAAAAAAAATTGTCACCTTCGCCGAACAACACATCGGTAAAAAAGTAGGCGATGGGCAATGTTGGGGGCTGGCTAACTTGGCCTATCTTTACGCTGGAATAAGGCACCGAGGCGGATACGTATGGGGTCGACGCATTCATTGGCAAACAGAGGGCGTTCGTCCAGGTGATATCATTCAATTTAGTAACGCAAGGTATCCTTATGCTTACACCGACGAAAATCACACCGCAATCATTCTTAAAGTTGTAGGAAAAAGCAGCGTCAAGGTGGCTCATCAGCATTGGAATGGCCTATACCGAGTTACCACTACAACGATCCCCTTGACCTACCTTCGCTCTGGTTCACAAATCGTATACCGCTACGAACCCTAGGCTCTGTATTCAAGCAAGCCGCTAGTTACTTTACCTCCAGCGTGCCCTCTGTCACTCCCAGCTTTTCCATCACATCTAGATCCTGCCACAGGTGATGCCCAGATGTTTCACCAGATAAGAGCTGCTGGTATGCTTGTAGCGTCTGACGTGCCTCAGCATTCTTCTCATCGAGAAAATCGACTCTATATCTGCGAAGACCCGTGCCGCGCATTTGGTTGTAAAAACGAGCCCCAGTTTGCGCCAACCCATTGAACAGGGTATTACGGCAGCCCACGTCAGCTTTCAAAGTATGCAATTGTCCCACACGGTCCTTAAGCTCGACGTGATGCTTTTCACATGGTTTACCACAATCCAAGATACTCGTACCTTCACTCATGAACGTACAGAACACGCAATGCTCCATATGAAACATCGGCATATGCTGATGCAATGTTAGCTCAAACCACTCCGAGGGTGCCGCCAACAAAAGATCCAGCACTTGATTGATATTCAAATCATAGGAAACCATCAAATGATCAAGTCGCCCTTCCTCCTTGAGGATACGCGCTGTGATTGGGTTCGCGCAGTTGAGAGAAAAGTCACCCGTCTTATAAAGATCAGTGCGATCTTTGAAATAAGCTATCCCACCCAGATTACGGATCAGCACGCCATCAGGCTCGGCACGCTCCACCACCTTGAAGAAACCAGCCTCCCCTGATTTTTGAATTCGTGGCGTAGCCAGATGCACTCGCCCACCCTCACTCTGCCTCACCAAAGCCACGGCATCTTTACCACGCCTTACATCCTCAAAATCGACGTAGATATTATTCACGCCAACCTCAAGTGACGCCTCAATCTGTTCCATGGATCGACAAAGAGTAGACAACTCGCGCTGATGACACTCATCTACCTTACGAGCAGGCAATAAATCTTTCAACTCAGCCGCAGAAGACGCGCGCGGCAGAGGTTCAGGTTTTTGCTGATCCAGCGCGTCTATTAAGGCACGCCGAAGCCTGTTTACAGCCGATACGGGCAACATCACCGCACCTTCGAGTTGGTTGTCTAATGCTCCGAGCTGCCATAAAGTCTCTCCCAATCGACCTAGCTGCTTTTCAAGAAATTCAGTTGTGAAGGGTCGCGTTTGTGCCAGCTCAAGCATATCTGATGATGAAACAGAAACTCCCCTACTTGAGAGCGTCATCGGCTTCCCCTCGCTGCCCGACACAGTCACCTCAAGGCTCTCACGCAGAGGTTTTAGCTTGGCATTTTTCCAACTCGCTTTAAGTGCATTGTTAAGTTTGGGGTCATCCGTTTTCCAGACCTTCTGCCCCACTTGAATACGTTTCCAGTCCAAGCCACTCTGATCACGATGGAATAAGAGACGCTTACCTTTCACTTCCCATATCCGCGCACCTTGCTCTTGATCACGATTTTCTCCAGCATCAAATACAACCCCGTCACCTGCTTTTACAGGTGTATCAGTAGATAGCTCCACCTCAACCCAGCCGCGTTCAGAGCCTATTACTTCACCGACATAGACCCCACGTTTCTTGCCGAACTTGCCATGCGTCAATCGCGGGTGGTTCGTGCCTTCAAGCCAGCCAGTAGACAAGCCACGAGAAAAGGTCATTTCCATGGTGTAACGGTCATCTTGCGTGATCGGGCTATCTTGCTTTGCAACCGCGGCATCAATAGCCTTACGATACACCTTGGTAATCGCCGCCACATACTCGGGGGATTTTAGACGGCCTTCGATTTTATATGAGACCACCCCCTGCTCCACCAAGTCAGGAATCAAATCAACCGCAGCAAGATCTTGAGGGCTCAGCAAATAGCGCACCTCCTCCATGTCTCGCTCTACCCCGTCAATGACCAAGGTGTATGGCATGCGACAAGCTTGGGCACACTCACCACGGTTAGCAGATCTTTGGCCAAGGCTCTCGCTTGTTAAGCACTGCCCCGAATAAGCCACACAAAGAGCACCATGAACAAACACCTCAAGAGGCACACATTCAGTAGGATTAAATTTACCAATCTCCTTCAATGAAAGCTCACGAGCCAACACCGCCCGATCTAGCTGGTATAGCTGGTCTGCAAATTGCAGCCCCTCAGGTGAGGTGATTGTCATTTGCGTCGATGCATGAATTTCCAACTCAGGAGCGACGTGCCTCGCCAAGCGGGCAAGGCCAAGATCTTGCACAATGATTGCATCAACAGCACAGCTATCAAGCAAGCGAAGCTGTTGTTCTGCAGCTTCGATCTCTCCCGTAAAGATCAGCGTGTTCATCGTCACAAATCCACGAACACCGTGTTTATGAAGAAACTCCATCAGCTCTGGAAGATCCTCCTCCGTGAAGTTGTCAGCCCGAAGCCGTGCATTAAATTTCGGCAGTCCGAAGAAAATAGCATCCGCACCATTGGCCACAGCAGCACGGGCACAATCCCAGTTACCGGCAGGTGCTAATAACTCGGGGTGACGATTCTCTGTCTTAGGTGGGGACTGGGACACGTGCGGGAGCATCGCTTGAAATCAACAAATGTCCATCCATGAAAACGATGAAATCCGCTTGCTCTCTGGATCAAAATACATTGCCATGAGAGCGTAATAAATACTGACTGAGTAATGGCGCAACATTCACTAACGAAAGATGGCCTTGGCGAGGCTGCAGTCGATCGCATCATCGATGCCCTCGAAGCTGCAGGGGCTCAATTTTGTGCCGAAAGCTTCCGGCGTGACGCCCTATCCTCACTCGACCAGCTTGAGCTGAAAGACCGAGTCAGACACCTCATCACCGTTATGAGTGTGCATCTACCAACCTCTTTTCCTGAGACTGCTGAAATCCTGAGTGACCTCAAAGACCATTGGCCAGAACCCGATCAAGACCACCAGTATTATTTTGCCGCATGGCCGATCGTCGATTACGTCGCCAAATATGGATTAAACCACCCAAAGATCGCACTACCTCTGCTCCGTCATCTGACCCCACTATTTACCGCCGAGTTTGCTATTCGACCCTTCCTAGAAGTGCACTCGGAAGAAACCTACAGCCAGTTGCTAATGTGGTGCTTGGACAGTAACGAACATGTGCGCAGGCTAGCCTCGGAGGGAATGAGGCCTCGCCTACCGTGGGGGAAGCAGCTCCCCCAATACATCAAAAACCCAACCCCCGTCATCTCCCTCTTAGAAAATCTCAAAGATGATCCCTCTGATTATGTCCGGCGCTCAGTTGCCAACAACCTGAATGACATTTCAAAAGATCACCCCGAGCTGGTCATCCAAACCTGTAAATCCTGGCAGGCTGATAAAGTTACCGCAAGAGACTGGATCATACGGCACGCGACCAGAACTTTGATCAAAGAAGGTCACCCCAAGGTCTTTTCGCTACTGGGATACACCCGCAAACCCAAACTGTGCGTTCAGCCCCCAAATCTTTCAAGCCATCACCTCATGCTAGGCGAGCCTCTGGGCATGAATGTAAAAATAACTTCTGATTCGGCGGAGAAGCAATACCTGGTGCTCGACTATGCTGTTCACTACATCAAAGCGAACGGGCAGAGCTCAGCGAAGGTCTTTAAATGGAAAAACCTGCGTCTCAAGCCAGGACAATCCGTCAACTTAGAGAAAACCCACCCATTCAGAAAAGTCACCACTCGGCGTCATTACCCAGGAATTCACAAGATCGAATTACTCATCAACGGTAAACATGCCTCAGAATCGTCATTTGAGCTTCACATTCCCTGAGCTGCCAAACTTCAAACTTGAAACTTAACATTCCGCGGTTACAAGAATGGCATGAACTGTCACGGCCCTCGGATGAAAATGGACCCAGCACTCCACACCGAGCGTAAGCCGGATTGGATCAAGGTCCGTTTACCCAATGACCCTAAATTCTGGTCGACAAAATCTCTCGTAAGCGACCTCAACCTGGTCACCGTTTGCGAAGAAGCTCAGTGCCCCAACCGATGGGAATGCTGGAGTCATGGAACGGCCACCTTCATGATCGCAGGTGAAAAATGCACCCGTGCGTGCGGATTTTGCGCTGTTAAAACCGCTCGACCAGACGCCCTCGAGGCAGACGAACCTCAGCGTGTTGCCGAGGCATGCAAGCGCATGGAGCTCAAACACGTCGTCATCACTGCCGTAGCGCGTGATGACTTGCGAGACGGAGGTGCCGAGCACTTCCGCAATGTGATCGAAGCCGTGCGCAGTCACAACCCAGGAATCATCATCGAGGTCCTGACCCCTGACTTCAACGACAAGGACTTCGCCCTCGAGCTTTGCATGAGCGCACGCCCACACATCTTCAACCACAATATTGAAACGGTCGAACGCCTGACCGCCCTTGTCAGGAGCCGGGCTAAATATCAGCGCTCACTCACTGTGCTCAAAAAAGCCAAAGCTATTGCTGGCGGCAAGGTCGTCACCAAGAGCGGGCTGATGCTTGGACTCGGTGAGAAGGAGAGTGAGATCATTCAAGCTATGGACGACTTACGCGCGCATGACGTCACCGTGCTCACCATGGGGCAGTATCTTCGCCCCTCTCCGCGTCACCTTCCTGTAGTTGATTACATCAAGCCTGAGAAGTTCGACGAGTATAAGGAAATCGCCCTAGCGAAAGGCTTCCGCCATGTCGCCAGTGGCCCGCTAGTAAGAAGCTCCTACCACGCTGCAGATTTCCGCCCCGAGCTCGACCTGATCGAAGACATTGAGAAAGAGGCTGCTGCAAGCAAAGCCTGAACTAAGTCTGGCGGATATTAATGTCCACCACCCTCGGCAAAGCGCTTGATGCGAGCCCTTGATTTATCGTTCAAGGCTTCAGTCGTATCAAGGTATTGGCCTGCCGCCTCTTTATCTTGGCGCATCCAAGCCGTGGCGGTAATTCCAATCGCACGTCTGCGCAAACTCTCATTGCCTATTGTTTCTGCTAGCCTGATATTCTGACCGATATCACCACTCTGATTCGCAATCACAAAAGAGGAAGCTGCGCTGTCTCGCACTTTGCCCTCGGGCTGAGCATTTACAAAATCCAATGCTGCCGCTGGGTCCTTACTCGCCCATGATGAGACAACACTACCAATACTATCTGACTGGGATGATTCACTACCATTCTCGATCACCCATTGGGCCGAAGCCTCAGGATCATCACGGCCCCACTTACGGGCAATGCTTTGCATAGTGTCGTTCAGATCATTCCCCTCTGAGAGAGTGCCAATTTCAGCGGCTGCAGCCGCAGGGTCTGTGTCAGCTAACCCACGCAAGGCTCTTGCCGTTGCCGCCTCCTGTTGATCAGCTGGCAAACCAGAGATCCAAGACTTCGTAGCATCCCAGTCCTTGGCACCCCACTCTCGAGCAATCGTATTCTGAGCACTTTCACGGGCTTGATCATCAGATATAGAGCTCAACATTCCCGCGGCTCTTGCAGGATCATCAGTCGCCGCCTGCCTAAAGATTCCTTTCATCGCATCACTCTGATCGCTTCCCTCGAGTGATTTCGCCCAGGCCATCGCGCCCTCACTGTCTTGGCGCGCCCACTCCATAGCAATTACCGAGGCTGCAGAACCTCCCCCACGACCTCGCCCGCCCATCATCGAGCCCATACGGAAATCACTCGCATTGGCAGCATAATAATCAGCCGCTTCCTGTGGATGTTTCGATGCCCAGCTTTGAACTACCGTTTTTTTAACGAACACACCGGCAAAACCCATCGTTTTGGTGTAGGCCATCGCCGCGGTGGGATCTTCTTCGCCCCAGCGCGCAAATAATAAGTAGCCGACCATGATACGCTCGCTCCACGGCAGCTCTTCTAACTTCTCCGCTTCTTCTTTAAATTCTGACGGCCCCAAACCAGCATAGTAATCCATCAGGGCTTGAAGTCGGCTGTTTTGCCCTGGTAAAGACATTGCCTCCGCAGCGCTATCAACACGTGGCCCACGCCTAGCACTATCCTTAGCTGATGAGTCTGAAGACCTAGCAGACGAATAAGATAACAAGGACTCATTGGTGCGGCGAGCTGAGCGTGCATCATCAACTTCTTCACTACTAGTGCTCGTTGACGCTTTTTTCCCAGCCATAAACCCACCAGCCCCGCCAATGACGAGAGCTCCAATCAATCCAATAATACTTGCTTTCATAATGTTTTAGTCAAATCGCTCACTTAATCTTCTTCCTTATAGAACACACGATCGGCCTCTAAGTTGCAAAAGATTTTGGGGAATGAGAGAACCTACGCTTCCCATCCAGAACTGACTATATTATAGCTTTCAACTCTTGCAACCATGATCAAACATTCAGTTTCCCGCTGGTGCTTCGGCTCCACCCCACTCGATGAATTATGTCGAAAATGCCTCGAAATTGGCATCACAGGCATCGATTTGCTCAAGCTCGATGAAATCCCCACGGTTCAAAGCCACGGGATCGAATGCTCCATCACCGCCGCCCACCCCGACGAGAATGATATTGGAGAAATTGAAAAAGGATTCAACAACCCGTCATTCCATCCTGCCCTGCACGCTATTTACCAAAACCTCATTCCAGCTGCAGCGACCTTAGGCGTCAAACAAGTCATCTGCTTCTCGGGAAACCGTGAGGGCATCAATGACGAGGAAGGCCTAATTCACTGTGCCACAGGACTAGCTCCACTCATCCCATTGGCACAGCAACACGGCATCACCTTAGTCATGGAGTTGCTCAACTCAAAAGTAGACCACCCCGATTATCAATGTGATCACACAGCATGGGGTGCAGCTCTCTGCGAACGTATCGGCTCAACCCATTTCAAGCTACTCTACGATATTTACCACATGCAGATCATGGAGGGTGACGTTATTCGAACCATCCAAACCTATCATCAGCATATTAGCCATTATCACACCGCTGGCGTCCCAGGCAGGCATGAATTTGACGCAAGCCAAGAGCTCAACTATTCAGCGATTGCGCAGGTAATCAAAGCAACTGAGTTTGACGGCTTCATTGGTCAGGAATATGTCCCCACCTCAGAGGATCCATTTCAATTCCTGCCCACAGCGGTCAAAGAATGTAGTGCTTAACTTCGACAACGGCAGCTTGATTACACCAGTAAGCCACCAAGCACCGCTGCAACCAAGACCAGCAGCCATACCGGCAGCCATTTGAAATAAATAGTAAGTGCCAGCAGAAAGATACCTACCCCATCTAGTAGGCCGCCAACATTAGCACTGGTAAGCATTCCCAATAAAGCGGCAGCTAACAGCCCCACCACAGTCGCATTGGCACCCCTGACACCAGCTCGTGCCCAAGCAAATTCCTTGAGCCGATTCCACACGGGCAATCCCCCAGCCAACATGATCATCCCCGGCAGGAAAATAGCCACAATGCCAATCGTCCCACCCACCCAGGCGTTGCCAAAAAGCCCCATAGAGGCCCCCAGAAATCCACCGAAAGTAAAGAGTGGCCCCGGCACGGCTTGCGCGGCACCATAGCCTGCTAAGAAGGTGTCCTTACTGACCATGCCCGTGTCGACCGTACTGGATTCCAACAAAGGCAGCACCACATGCCCCCCACCAAAGACCAGAGCCCCAGCCCGGAATAAACCGCCAGTTGCTTGAGCATCTCGCCCACCCTGGAAAATCATCGGTATCACAATCATCGCTAGCATTAATAGGCCTGTGATAACCAACCCTCGTATCGGACGAGAACCACCCTCTGCCTCAGGCTTCGTGATAGATTCTTTCGCTTTAGATTTAGCCTCCTCTTTGTGAAATACCATCGCGCCTAACAAAGCCCCCATGAGGATGACCAGCGGCTGCATCCATAGTTCTGGCATCACCCGCAGAACAATCAACGCCACCACAGCAAGAATGATCTCAGGCCAGCGTGGACATAAGCCTTTGCGCATACCTAATAAAGCAACGGCCACGACAGCTATCGCTGCAAGCTTCAACCCATGCAGCCAGCCAACACCAAACCAATCTTGGATACTGCCCATACCTGCAGCAAAAACGATCATCACGATCGCAGAAGGTAGCGTAAATCCTAACCAAGCAGCCAAACCACCAAGCCAACCAGCCCGCTCATAGCCTATTGCCGCACCAAGCTGGCTACTTGCCGGCCCAGGTAAGAACTGAGTCAATGCCAAGAGCTCAGCAAAACGCTTTTCGCTCAGCCACTTACCTCGCTCTACATAGGTCTCTCGAAAATAACCAAGGTGAGCGACGGGGCCGCCGAAAGACGTCAACCCCAACTTCAAAGACACTAGAAAACACTCCAACATTCCTCGCTGCATGTCGACAGTCTAAATTTCACTTGCAGAAATCCAAAGACCAAATTCTTGTCATTTTCGTCATCAGTCAGTATCACCTGATCATGCTCACTTCCCCACTTGGTCGTCTCCGTATCATCAGCATTGTCGAAGCTCTTTCCTACCTCGTCCTATTGGGTATTGCCATGCCGTTGAAATACATCTGGGGCGAGCCCCAAGCTGTGAAAATAGTAGGCATGCTTCATGGCGTCCTGTTTTGTATTTTCTGTGCCGCGCTCTTGGATGCGATGCTCAAGCAAAAATGGAACTTAGTGCCACCATTCTGGATCTTCATGGCCTCACTAGTACCCTTCGCCCCTATTTGGGTTGAGCTCTGGCTCAAAAAGCAAATGACTGGCAAAAACTAAACAGCCAGACCAATAAAGCGCCTATGAAAAGGCCACAAAAAACCGGCGATATGCTATGCACATCGCCGGTTGTAAATGTTTCAGACCCTGAGGTCGTATGAATCCTTGCTCGATTATCGAGAGTAGAGTTCCACAACGAGCTGAACGTTGACCTGGTGGTCAAAGTCTTCGTTTTCAGGAACGCGGGTAATGCTACCCTTCATGTCTGCACGATCGAGTGTGAGCCATTCTTTAAGAGGAACAGCCTGAGTCAAATCCATGTAACGGAGACCAAGCTGCTGTGAGCTAGGCTTGTCCTGCACGGTGATTACGTCACCAGGCTTACATTGGTAGCTTGGGACATCAACGCGCTTGCCGTTGACCTCGATGTGTCCGTGGTTGACCATCTGGCGTGCAGCAGAGCGGGTGTTACCCAGTCCAAGGCGGTAGCAGACATTGTCGAGACGGAGCTCAAGGAGTTGGCAAAGAACTTCACCAGTCACCCCACGGCGACGGCTTGCCTCTGCGTAATACAGGCGGAATTGCTTTTCAAGCACGCCGAACTGGAAACGAAGCTTCTGCTTCTCTCCGAGAGCGACTGCGTAGTCTGACTTCTTGCGGCGACCTGCGCGGACACCGTGCTGCCCAGGAGGGAATGCACGACGTTCGAGGGCTTTAGAAGGACCGAATAGGGCGACGCCGAAACGGCGACTAATTTTATCTTTGGGGCCAGTGTAACGAGCCATGATATGAAATAAGTTAAAGAGTTAGTAGAGGATGAATAATTACACGCGACGTGCTTTCTTAGGACGGCAGCCGTTGTGAGGAATAGGAGTAACATCCCTGATAGCAGTGATGTTTACGCCCAAACCTTGGACAGCACGAACAGCAGACTCCCGACCGGAACCAGGTCCCTTAACGCGAACTTCTGCTTCTTTCAAGCCGTGGCTCATTGCCTGGCGGCAGGCATCTTGACAGACCACTTGAGCTGCGTATGCAGTGCTCTTACGTGATCCTTTGAAGCCCATCTTACCAGCACTTGACCAACCAATCGCATTGCCGTTGACGTCCGTGACGCTCACCAATGTGTTGTTGAAAGTAGCGGTAATGTGAACAATACCTGTTTGAACATTCTTGCTCTTCTTGGCCTTGTGAATGCGGATTTGCTCCTCTTCACCACCAGCAATTTCAGCGAAAATGTCACGCTTCTTTTCTGGTGCCTTAGGCGCATCTTCAGCAGCAGCTCCTTCACCTTCAGCAGCTGGTGCCTCGGCTGGAGTTTCTGCCACAGCTTCAGTAGCCGCAGCTTCTGGTGCCTTAGCCTCTTCAGCAGCTGGTGCTTCAGCTGCATCGTCTTTGATTTCTTCTTCAGACATAATAATAAATTTTCTGTTGTAGTGGGTTACTTAGCGACACCAACCGTGCGCTTCTTGCCCTTGCGGGTGCGTGCGTTGGTGCTTGTGCGTTGGCCACGCACAGGAAGTCCCACCTTGTGGCGAATTCCGCGGTAGCAGTTAATAGCCTGCAAGCGCTTCATAGCTGCTTGCTTTTCACGACGAAGATCACCCTCAATGAGGATACCTTCTGATGTGATGACTTGAGCAATCTTTACGAGTTGCTCTTCAGTAAGCTGGCCGGTGCGGATGTCAGAATCCACTCCTGCTTGCTCGAGTATGCGTTTTGCCGTAGTTGGGCCAACGCCGTAGATGTAGGGAAGAGAAGCTTCGATGCGCTTCTCATTCGGAATTTCAATACCGAAAATACGTGCCATATCCTTATGAGGTGGTGTGTTTTATAATGTTGGTAGGTGTGCTCATAACGGCGATTTAGCCTCACTAGAGAATAAATCAAACCCGGTATAATAGTCCGTCTGGACAGTCCTGCACACCGCGCGGGATGGGGTAGATACCAGAGAATGACCATCTGGCAAGCCAGAATTGACAAATTCACCACTAAAATAAGGGAATCAAGTCGAGCCACCTTTATAGGCGAAGCACTCAAACACCTATTAGGCGACGATTTATCTCAAGCCTAGATATGACAAATCGACTCATTGGGACTCGCCATCACCCGCGACCTCCATCAGCATACCTCGCATGCGGTTTTCACGAAACGTCATCATTCTCGCCCTCTGGACCATTCTTCTCATCGTGAGCAGCCAGGCAGAGTGGTCCTTCACCCCAGTCCTACCGAGCCTCTGCGCCTTGACCCTTGTGTTTGTTTTTCGCTCAGCTCTCATGGGACTTGCAGGTGGAGCATTGGCAGGTGCGGTCCTACTCGCTCCGTCTGCATGGCTAGCCCCCCTTTTTCTGCTCGATGATTTATTACTCCCCGCTTTGCAAAGCCGCTGGAATCTTTGCGTGCTGATGTTTACCCTCATCATGGGCGGATTTGTCGGCTTACTCAATGGCGGCGGTGGCGTCTCCGCTCTGGTCAACCGGCTCACCACAGGAGCCAAGCACACATCCAGAAGAATGGAATGGATCACCTACGGCCTCGGCTTCGGCTGTTTTTTTGACGGCTTAGCCAATAGCATGCTCGTGGGAAGCACTATGCGACCCGTCTATGATCGCACTGGCAGTCCGAGGAGCCGTTTGGCCTATATTGTCGATTCCACCAGCAGCCCTGTGGCTTGTGTCGCATTGCTCTCAACATGGATCGCTTACCAGCTATCGATGATCAAAGAAGGTCTGAGTGCTGCTGAAATGGATGTGAACCCCTACTCCATGTTCCTGGCCGCCTTACCGGGGAACTATTACTGCTGGTTCACACTCATACTGGTAGCCATTGTCATCCACCGCCGCTGGGATCTCGCCTCGACAGTCGCCACCACCTCAACCAAGAACTCAAAGAACTCTAGGATTGCCGATAAAGGTGCGACTATTACAGAAGACAGCCAACAAAATCATCATAGCACACACACGGCGGGTCTTCACACGGTGTGGATTCCCCTACTATTCCTACTTGTGATGCTACCCACCAGCCTATGGTGGAGTGGATCTCAAGCCCTTGCGGAAGAAACTGGGCAAATGAATAGCCGCTGGATCGATACCTTTGCCGCCGCTGATACCGCCCTGATGCTCGTATTCACCGGTCTCAGCACTTGCCTCGTCGCAGCTCTTGTTTATCCGCGTAGCGCGCCGACCTCCTACGGAAAAGCCTTTCTGGGAGGTATGGAGCGTATGCTTGCTCCGACTTTGATCCTGATCGCCGCCTGGGCACTGAGTGGTAGCCTCAAGCAACTCGACGCCGGCATCTGGATTGGCCAACTCCTATCAGGGACGGTCCCTGCATGGTTTTTGCCGGGGCTCGTTTTCATAGCAGCGGCAGCGATCTCGTTCCTCACAGGCACCAGCTGGGGCACGATGGGCATTGTCATCCCACTCGTCATTCCCTTAGCCAACTCGATGGATAGTTCAGACATAGTAGCCTTCAGCTCCTACGGCACTTACCACTTATGCGTCTCGGTCTTAGCCGCTGCCTTTAGTGGCGCGGTGTTTGGAGATCACTGCTCGCCGATCAGTGATACCACAATTGTCTCCTCACTTGCATCAGGGATTGAGCCCTTTGAGCACGTTCGCACTCAGATGCCCTACGCGCTCGTGGCTGCAGGATTAGCATTATTCCCAGGCTTCATTCTAGCAGGTCTAACCGGACAGCTCTGGCCAGGTCTACTTGCCGGATTACTGGGACTCGCCATCCTATGGTTCCTACTCGGAAAAAGGAGGAAACAAGAAAAGGAATCTTCTACCCACTGAATCAGGCCTGATCTACTTCTCGAGACGCTGAAGCTTAATATTGCGGAAATCCGCCTTCATCGCTACACCTGCGTGAAGCTGTAGGCCGATCTTACCGCTGAGCAACTTGCCCGGGTCATTGTCGACCAAGTCAATCGCCACCTTACCGTTGAGCTTTTGAATAATATGGTTGCCCTTACAGATAACCTCATAGGTATTCCACTCCTTGATATCGACAGCCTCAGGTTTCTCCTGAGATAGGATGTTCTTCTTACCATTCTCATCTATCACCATCTTCTGGCCTCGTGTGATAATGATACCACGCTTGCCCATGCGCTCACCGTAGATCATCGCAGTGAAAGGCGCTTTCGGATGAATATCACACTGGTAACCCGCCATCGCAAAAGGATTCCCTTTTACCAGTGAGCTACGAAACATCACGCCGGAGTTATTATCCACACAACGTGCTTCAAAGCTGAGGTGAAAATCGCCGACATCCTCACCCTGATAGACGAGGAAGGTATTGCCGTTGGCCTTGTGCTCATGCGTCGTGCCGTGGATTACTCCATCCTTCACCGACCAATACTTGGAGTCACCGCTCCAGCCCGTGAGATCTTTACCATTGAAGAGTGACTCCATAGCTTTGATTTCATGATCAGCGCCATGATGACCGGCAAACACCGGAGCGCTGAGAAACAAAGCTGACAAAAGAGTTAAAGAGATGGTCTTATTCATAATTAGTAATACACATGGGTAATCAACAGCCTTTCAGCCATCTGTAGTTTAATATACTAGAGAGCCGCTTGCTAAAGAGCAGCCATTTCGCTAGCCAAAATATCATCCATCGTCTGGCGAGGACGAATTATGCGGTGTTGGTTGCCCTCGACGAGGATTTCCACAGGCAATCCACGTGAATTGTAGTTCGACGCCATCACAAAGCCGTAAGCGCCGGCACTAAGCAAAGCGATAGCTTCTCCCGGCTCGAAGTCAGGCAGATCGCGGTTCTCACAGAAAAAGTCCCCTGTCTCACATACTGGGCCGACGACATCAACGGAAGTCGTGCCACCTCCTTGTGCCGGTTCCTTGAGTGGCGCAATATCATGATGCCCCTCATAAAGCGCAGGACGGATCAGATCGTTCATGCCTGCATCAACAATGCGGAAGGTTTTTGCTGTGCCTTTTTTCTCATAGAGGCAGCGGGTCAGAAGCACGCCAGCATTGCCAACAATATAGCGGCCCGGCTCGAGCAGGATCTTCAGCCCGCTTTCTTTCAGTACCGGCATCACACCCTCAGCGTATTGCTCGATTGTCAGCGGCTTGTGCTCCTCGTCCTGGGCAGCCCACCATTCTGGTTTGCCAGACTCGAGCGCAGGATCATAAACAATGCCCACACCTCCACCGATGGAGAAAAATTCAATGCCGTAAGCAGACTTCAAACGAATCGCAAGCGGGGTGACTTTTTCCACCGCCTCAAGAAACGGCTGCAAGGAAGTCAGCTGAGAGCCAATGTGCATCTGCAGGCCGCGCAGCTTGATATTAGAAAGTTGAGCTGCACGCTCGTAGGCCGCATCGATGACTTCGAAATCGACCCCAAACTTGTTTTCGGATTTACCGGTCGAGATATACTTGTGGGTCTTGGCATCGACATTCGGGTTCACCCGAAACGCGACCGGTGCCACCTTGCCCATTTCCCCAGCCACCTTATCAATAAAGACCACCTCCTCCTCGCTCTCGGCATTAAAACAGTAGATGCCCTTGTTGATGGCGTATTCGATTTCCTCACGTGTCTTACCAACACCGGCAAAGGTGCACTTGCCGGATCACCACCAGCCTCAATCACTCGGCGCAGCTCGCCTCCGGAAACAATATCAAAACCACTGCCCTCATCCACCAACAGCTTCAGCACCGACAAGTTCGAGTTCGCCTTGACCGCATATTCAATACCGTGATCGAGTCCCGCCAATGCTTGGTCCAGTCTACGATAGTGGTCACGGATCGTCGTCGCGCTATAAACATAAGCGGGAGTACCGTGCTCGTCAGCCAAGCCAGCCAGATCAACATCCTCGCAATGAAGCGAACCATTCTGATAATGAAAAGAGTGCATGCCCTCCTTTGTACCAGAGCCGCAGAATATGCAAGCGAGATGCGCGTAAAGCGCGTTGATGACTGATGAAAAATGAGCATGGGACAGAAAGCAACAGATGATCTCCGGCTTCCATCAATGCTCACACTTTATCATCAAAGCACATAAATCGCTTTGACCAGATCCAAGCACTTTGCCCGTGGGAGCGAGCATAGCTCCATCTGGTTCATGACATAGCAAAACGACAGGCCGTTCTCGGGATCACCGAAGGCGAGGCTGCCGCCTGCGCCAGGATGCCCAAAGGCGCGGCGAGAGAGCCCGTAGTGATGCCGCGTTTTGCGGCCGAAGCCATCCAAGGGATCGAGTTGAAAACCACAGGAGAACGCCGTCGGGGCACAGAGGATTTTATCATCACCACTACTTCGGGTGCACTCCATCCACTCACGCACCTGCAGCGAGAAAAAATCAATCGCTCCGCACGCCGCTTGGTAGAACTTCGCCACTGCCACCGCTGTGCCAATGCCCCCCATCGCCGGAAAACCTGCCTGCCAAGCTCGTGGTTCATTCATCTCGCGCACCGACTGCATACCACGTGGCGAGGCAAAAGCCCGTTTCACCAGTGAGTCTGGTGTCGCAAGCTGTTGGTAAAATTCACTGTTCAGATCTGCTTGGCTTTGCTTGCCTGGATAAAGACGAGCAACCCGGCCGAATTCACTGTCAGGCAAACCGATCCATGCCTCAAGCTTGAGAGGGTCAGCAATCTTCTCACGCCACACCTGCCCCATGGTCTTACCCGTCATCCGGCGCACCAGCTCATCCAAAATAAAACCCATCACCCGCGGATGATAACCATGCCCACCACCCTCCAGTGGCCAATTAGGCTGCTGTTTTTCAACCGCCGCAATCACCTCAGCATGATCCCAAGTCGTGGCTGCCGTATCGAGAGCAGCCAAGCCCAAACGATGTGACATCAACTGAGCAAAGCTCCCCCGAGCGATCGGAAAGTGATCACAGACGGCTCGCACCTTGTCATCAGGGTTCAGCCCATGTTCCTCGAGAACCATCAACATCGTCGCCGCAGCAAGCCCTTTAGTGCATGAATAAAACGGCACCAAGGTCTCATTCGTCCACGGCCGCTCTTGCTCGCGCTCACACCAGCCACTATTCAATGACACCACCTCCTCACCCCGCTTCCAGACGCTCACCGAAGCACCCAACTCACCCCGATCGGCAAAGTTTTTTTCAAAGATGC
>ENA-UOYH01000344-UOYH01000344.1-marine-metagenome-genome-assembly--contig:-NODE-344-length-18206-cov-4.082354_pt1 | contig 18206 bp, 9 predicted proteins | sample MGYA00238175_ERZ767261 | MGnify/ENA primary metagenome ERZ767261 (study PRJEB28946, sample SAMN06267185) | marine metagenome | isolation source: Columbia River Estuary | place: USA:Columbia River Estuary...
AGGGTGATGCGCGCGTAGATCCTCGATGACGTATACGATGGCATCGATTAAAGGTTGAGCTTCATTAAAATCCTCTGTAGCGATGGCCGGTGCTTGGGCGATCACTTCATGTCCTCGGACAACTCCAAATTTGACACTGGTGCCACCAAAATCGATGCCGAGAGATAGGGGTAGGGCTGCTTGATTCATGGGTATGATATATTCAGATGGGCGATGATTTTTAATCCTTCGAGGGTGAGGTCTGGAGAGAGGTGAGTGATTTCATCCAAGCCACGGGTAATGAGTGGGGCGTCTCCGCCTGTAGCGATGACCAGCGGGTCGTTAGGAAATTCCTTGTTGAGGTTGTAAAGAATCTCACGCACCAAACCACGGTATCCATAGACGGCTCCAGCGAGCATGGCCTGCTCAGTTGATTTACCAATAGCGCATTCAGGTTCTTGCAGTGTGATGTGGGGGAGCAGAGCGGTGCGATTTGCTAGGCCCTCTGTCATCGAGGCAAGGCCAGGGGCGATGACGCCTCCTTGGTAGGAGGGGTGTGAGGCTTGCACTTCTTTGCAGTCGTCCACGTGAGCTTGCACTCCTCCCGCCCGCTGCGCGGACACACCGTCGCCCGCTAGGGCGATGACGTCGAAGGTTACGGCAGTGCCGAAGTCGAGCACGATGCACGGGCTGCCGAAGAGAGCGTGGGCACCGACGGCGTTAGCCAGGCGATCGGCACCGATTTGCTCAGGCTTGGGGTAGTTGATGCCGATGGGAAGTTTGCTGAGGTGACTGAGCTGGTGGCAGGGTTTGTTGCCGAGCCATGATGCGAGGATAGCTGCTTTTTGGGGAACCACGGAACTGATGATGGAAGCGTCCCAGTTGATGTCAGCGAGGCACTCCTCTAATGATTTCGGGGAGATTTCCGGAGTGGGGATGATCGCACGCCACGGGTCGAGTTGGTCACCATCAGCTAGGGCAAATTTCGTCCGTGTGTTGGAGTTGTCGACGATCAGGATGCGCATAAGGAAAAGGGGATCATTCAGTATCTGGGGAGACTATAGAGTGAGCTATGGGCTGATAGAAAGTACTTGATAGATAAAAAAGAATATAAAAAAAGCCGGAGGAGCAATGCTCCCCCGGCTAGTGGTTGTTATGATAAGTAATTAATCGTTGTAGGCTGGCGAACCGTGTTCAGCAATATCCAGTCCCTCATGCTCTTCTTTTTCGTCTACCCGCACACCGATGGTGAGCTTAATGATAGAGAATACGATGATTGAGAAGATGAATGCGGCAGTAGCAACAGCGAGCACTCCTAGAAGCTGACCACCGATGGTGAAGCCACTCTCGGTGGTGTCAAAGAGTGCGCAGGCCAAGATTCCCCAAACACCGCAGATGCCGTGAACTGAGATAGCTCCTACAGGATCGTCTATCTTGATCTTGTCGAAGAATAGGATGGAGAATACTACGATAACACCTGCAACTAGTCCGATGAGTAATGCTCCATTGGTTGATACAATGTCAGCGTTAGCAGTGATGCCTACAAGACCAGCAAGGAATCCGTTCAGTGCCATTGAGAGATCTGGCTTTTTAAGAATGATCCATGAAGTGAGCATTGAGCCAAGAGCTCCTGTGCAAGCTGCAAGGGTAGTTGTGGTAAAGACAAGACCTAGAGGTCCAGGTGCTGCTGAGAGAACAGAGCCGCCGTTGAATCCGAACCATCCGAAGAAGAGTAGGAATACGCCGATGGTGGCGAGTGGTAGGTTGGATGGAAGGATGGGCTTCATGCCATTCTTAGTATACTTACCTTTACGTGGTCCAAGAATGATTACACAAGCAAGAGCTGCGAATCCACCGAAGGCGTGAACAACAGCAGAACCAGCAAAGTCCTTGAAGCCATTACCGCCGTTAAGGCTGCTCATCCAGCCGCCACCCCAGTGCCATGAACCGACAATTGGGTATGCGAGGCCAACAAGAACAGTAGCGAAAATCATGAAGCTCGGGAGCTTCACTCGCTCAGCAACTGCACCAGAGACAATGGTAGCTGCGGTGGCTGCGAACATGGCCTGGAAGATGAAGTCACCGTAACCAGTCATTGCAAGGCCTACGCCTCCGTAGCCGAAGGTGTCGTCAATGTTGCCTTCACCGAAGGGTCCGCCGATACTAAACCAGCCGTTGAAATCACCTGGGTAGTGTGTGTTGAAGCCTACCAGGCAGTAAGTGACTATGCCGATCGCGATGATGAAGCAGTTCTTAAAGAGAATGTTTACTGTGTTTTTTCTTTGGGTAAGACCCGCCTCGAGAGAGGCAAATCCTAGGTGCATTAGAAAAACTAATGCTGCAGCAATGCAAGTCCACAGCATGGATGTTGTGAAAAAGTCGAATGCGTAGGCATAATCGCCTTGGCCTGCGACTAACTCATCATAACCAGCTTTGGTTTCAGCATCGTCTGCGAGTAAAGATCCTGTTCCTATTGCTAAGAGGGATAAGGGTAATATTGATTTAGTAATCATGGGTTGGTTGGTTGTTGTTTGGTAGTTTGAAAAAATAACCTCAGCATGAGGCGTGCCAAAACCAAATACAGACCCGGTAAAATTAGAACTCAGTAAGTTGGCACGCATATTGCTTAAATTTACTCGCGCGCGCGAAAGGCCCTTTAAAAACAACAAATATTTTTTTGATTTGGCCATGTAGTAGTGCGATGCAACCACAAAAAAGAAATCATAACTTAAATAATGAAACTAATTAAAACCTACTTGATGCCATTGCTCCTTTTGGCTCTGACCACTTCCCACGTCTGCGCTGCAGATGATGTAATCAATACGGGTGACACCGCATGGATGCTCACCTCAACAGTGCTCGTCCTTATGATGTGTTTGCCTGGTCTGGCCTTATTCTATGGCGGACTTGTTCGAGCTAAAAACGTTCTGAGTATCTTTGTGCAGTGTTTTGCTATGGCTGGTGTGATGTCCATCTTATGGGTAGCCTTCGGCTATGCGATCGCAGCAGGCAGTGGTGGTAGCGCATACTTTGGCTGGGACAAATCGCTTCTATTCCTCAATCATATTAGTGAGGATACTTTAAATGGAACAATTCCTGAAAGCGTATGGGTCACTTTTCAAATGACCTTTATTATTATTAGCCCAGCTATTATTGTTGGTGCTTTCGCTGAGCGCATGAAGTTTTCAGCTATCTTAGTATTTACCGTCATTTGGACGGTATTGTCCTATCTTCCTATGTGGCATATGGCATGGGGTGGCGGGTTATTCCATCATTGGGGTGCGATTGACTTTGCTGGAGGTAATGTGGTTCATATCAATGCCGGTATTGCTGGGCTCGTTGCATGTATTTTCATTGGTAAACGTCAAGGGTATCCTGGGCCTGCTTTAGTGCCTCATAACGTGCCTTATGTTCTTATCGGAGCTGCGTTATTGTGGGTGGGTTGGTTCGGTTTTAATGCAGGGTCAGCTGGCGGAGCTAGTGGCAGCGCTGGTATGGCGATGCTCACTACACAGGTTGCTACGGCAGCAGCAATTGTAGTCTGGATGGTCCTTGAGTGGGTTATTGCGAAGAAGCCCACGGCTGTTGGTGTAGCCACTGGTGCTGTTGCAGGTCTGGTTGCAATCACTCCTGCCGCCGGTTCGGCTGGTGTTGGCGGAGCAATGGCTATCGGTGCAATCTCAAGCCTATTATGCTATTTGGCGGTGACTAAGCTGAAGCATGCATTTGATTATGATGACAGTCTCGACGTATTTGGAGTCCACGGTGTAGGGGGCATTGTTGGTGCTATACTAACTGGTTGGTTTATCCGAGGAGAGGATGGTGGTAGTATGGCTCAAGTGATTATTCAGGCAAAAAGTGTCGGAGTGACTATTGTCTGGAGTGGTGTTGCAGCATTGATAGGGCTATACGCTGCTAAATTTCTCTGTGGAGGAATACGCGTCGAAGAAGACATAGAGTATGATGGTCTTGACCGTGATGAACACGGGGAAGAGGCTTATAACTGGGAAGCTTAAGCAGAATAAAAATCTCAAAGCCGAGGCCTGTTTGGTCTCGGCTTTTTTGTGCGTGCGAATGCATGTCAGAAGATTGGCACGCTATTTGCTCAAGCCATTATGATTATGAAAACTACAATCAAGTCATTATTAATAGGCGGAAGTTTGCTAACAGCTACCTCCGCATTCGCAGAAATTGAAGCAGAGATCTATACCGGCTATCATAGCATATACGAATTTCGTGGTGTTGACCTAGGCAACGATCTTGTCGATACAGGTGTCGAGCTAAGCTACGAGTTGGCCGAAGGGCTCTCATTGAGTGGTGGTGCTTGGTATGCTAGTTGGGATGCTGGTGACGCAGCTGATGAGTTAGATCTCTACATTGGATTAACCAAAACATTGGGGGCGGTCGATGTAAGTGTAGGTTATACCTATTATGCATTTCCAGGAGAGGGTGATTTAAACACCGAAGAGGTTTATCTTGGGCTCTCTCATGAATTAAGCTCTGGTGTTGGGCTCTCGTTGACATACTACGAAGATATTGATCAGCTTAGTGGTGGTTATATGGAGTTCGAAGCAGCTAAGAGTTTTACGCTAAGCGAGTGTATTGGCCTCGATCTTGCGGCAGGTGCAGCTTGGTGTGACGATTACGAACTCAATGTTGATGTTGATGGTTCAAATATGGATGGATTCAATCATTGGTACATCACAGCAGCTCTTCCAATTGCACTAAAAGAGGATGTGACCCTAACACCATACATCAAATATGTTGATGCCGCGAGTGATCTGGACAGCAGTCTTGTCGACGCGGGCGCTGACAGTGAAGATCATTTTTATGCTGGAGTCTCCCTCGCAATCGCATTCTAAAAATTTAACTGAATAAATTCATAGTTCAGTTTGTCTGGAGAATGAGGGTCTGCATCGCAGGCCCTCATTTTTGTATTAAAGTAGAGATCTAACCTTGAACGATTCAGGTAGATTTCTTTTTGCTCTTGAGTAAATCAAAAGAAGTACCGCAATACATGCAGCGCCACCGCTGAATAAATACAGTATTGAGTATAGCAGTGGTGCCATGATTGAAGGGCCTAATTCTATAGGATTTGCCGTGTTTGTTAGCCAGGTTGTCCAGATAGGGCGTTGATTTACAGAGTGGGCAGAGTGTTGATCTACGTCTTACGTAAGAGATCAACCATGATAGAATGCATGCGCCGAGGCATGCGACAAGGATCTCAGCCGAACGTTTTTTAAGCTCAGAATCGGCATAGAAAAAGACCACTACAGCAGTGAGCAAGGCCACAATACTGAGGTAAAAGACAAGGGTGAATAGTACAGCTACAATAAACTTCTTCTTATAGGGAACAGATCGCGCCCTTGAGTCACAGGAAGGCTTGTAGGTATGTTTGGTAAACGACTTATGCTTACGACGAACGGCACGCTTGGCAGTGTGTTCCGAATCAGGCATAAGTCGTTTTTTTTGCCGTAACTGAAATTACAGCAACGGGGCAATAACGAGGCTGACAATCGCCATCACGTTGATTAGGATATTCATTGATGGACCTGAAGTGTCCTTGAAGGGATCACCAACGGTATCACCAACAACACAACCTTTGTGAGTCTCAGAGTTTTTACCGCCGTAGTTACCTTCTTCTACGTATTTCTTAGCATTGTCCCATGCACCGCCTGCGTTGGACATAAAGAGCGCCATGAGAATACATCCGAGTAGGGCACCGCAGAGGGTGCCGGTGAGGGCGATCGCTCCAATACCTCCAACCATGTTAAAGCCAAAGCCGACAGCTAGGGGGGTGCCGACGGCTAGCAGGGCAGGGAGGATCATTCGCTTCGTTGCAGCACGCGTTGCGATATCAATACACTTCTCAGAATCTGGTTTGCCAGTGCCTTCAAGTAGACCAGGAATTTCACGGAACTGACGGCGAATTTCATTAATCATTTCAAAAGCGGCACTGCCTACAGCTTCCATTGTAATGGCACCGTTGAGGAAGGGCACAACGCCACCGATGAAGAGGCCAACAAAGAAGGTGCGAAGCACTGCCTCGTCCTTGAAGTCGAAATTTACAATGTGGGCTTTCTGAATGAATGCGGTGATCAGCGCAAGAGCAGCGAGACCAGCAGCACCGATGGCAAAGCCTTTGCCGATAGCAGCTGTTGTGTTACCTACAGCATCAAGACCGTCTGTAATCTTACGGGTTTCAGGTCCCATTGAGCTCATCTCGGCGATACCGCCCGCGTTGTCAGCGACAGGTCCATAAGCATCAATAGCCATGGTGATACCAACGGTGCCGAGCATGCCAACTGCAGCTAGGCCAACTCCAAGTAAACCGGCGAACTCATAAGAAACAAAGATAATGGCTGCGAGAGTGAGCATTGGAACAGCCACGGATTTAAGTCCTACTGATAGGCCAGTGATCATGACGGTGGCCACGCCGGTTTCTCCCGATTTAGCGATATCGCGAACGGGCTTTCCACCCGTGTAATATTCGGTGACTAGGCCGATGGCGATACCACCGACGGCGCCGCAAAGCACGGCTGCTGCGATATTGCTGCTAACACCCAGCATGTTGCACAGTCCAAATGATCCGACAATAAAGATGACAGCAGCACCAATAGTTCCAAAACGTAAGGCGCTTGCGGGGTCCTTGGCGGACATAACTTTAACCAAGAGAATACCTAGGATGGAGCAAGCAAGTCCCATAGTTGTTAATGCAAGTGGCATATGCATCAGGGTCTCTTTGCTTGCGCCAAAGGCAACGACGGCGCTTGGATCGGAAACATTGAGCTGGGCGGCCATTGCCGCGACGATAGCTACGCAGGCAATCTGAGCTCCGCAGTATGATTCAAAGATATCTGAACCCATGCCGGCTACATCACCAACGTTGTCACCCACGTTGTCTGCAATGACACCAGGGTTGCGGGGATCGTCCTCAGGAATTCCAGCTTCTACTTTACCTACGAGGTCGGCGCCAACGTCAGCAGCCTTGGTGAAGATGCCGCCACCTACACGGTAAAACAAGGCGACAAGCGATGCTCCCATGGCAAAACCTTCCATGATTTCAGCAACTGCGGGGCTATCTTTGTAAAAGTAATAAACGCCTCCGAGACCAATGAGGCCCATGGATGCAACGGTGAGACCCATGACGGATCCGCCAAAGAAGGCGACTCCTAAGGCGTCGGCCTGACCGTTGTCTCTGGCTGCTAGGGTGGTGCGAACGTTGGATTTGGTTGCCGTGAACATACCGACAAAACCAGAGAACGAGGAGGCCAGGCAGCCGAGGAAAAAGGCGAGTGATTGTTGTTTGCCGTATTCAGCTTTCTGGAAGAAAAACAGCAGGCCGCCAATGATAATGGCGAATAAGGAGATGAGTAAAAACTCCCTGCGCATGAAGATCATTGCACCTTTGTGAATTTGGTCTGCGATGGCTTTTACTTTGCCCTCGCCCCCGGGTCGTTTCAAAATAGTGGCAAGAATAAGAAACGCGACTACAAGACCAGCAAGGCCTGCAAGAGGAGTGATAATAGGATTCATGTTGTATTGGATCTATTTGTTGATTTGTAATCAGGCAATTAAGGATTCTGATAACAAAATAAAAAGCGGGGATAGAAAACCCCGCTTGGAATGAGTGGTGAGCATAGGAATAGATCACGCTCTGGCAATAAAAAAGATGGGTATTATGGCTTGTTTTTGTCCCTCAAACGCAGTTTTTCGAGGGCTTTTTGAATTTTAAGTATGTTTTCTTGGTTTTTGTCCTGAGGGCTTCTTGATTTACCCAGTAGCCTCCTAACTTGATCAAGAGGTTTTTCAGCGCTTAGTTGAAGGGGTGATTTGCTCCCCGTGTTACTTTTTGTAAACGCCATGTTGGGTGCTTGGGGCTTTTCTGATAGAAGCATTTGAATAGTTCTAGCGGGGATGATATAGGTTTTAATGCGGCTTCCGCGTGCTATGGCAATTCCTGTAAATTCACCGTCAAGATCAGTCACTGGCGCACCAGCATCTCTTGGGTGAATGGGCATATCAGACTGCATCACACTGGGGAAATTCGTCCTAATGTTACTGGGCACCGCACCCATGCGCTCCATGGTGTTCATGCGTTCCTGAGGCACGCGGCGAATGGTCGAGTTTTCAGATAATGAACCAAGTTCTACATTTGTTTTTTTTCGTTGCTTGCCACGCTGGTAGGTGACGACGATGTTTGAGCCAGGTTGGAGCCTCTGAAGGAGGGTTCTCATTTCCATAGCACCGGACAAATCGTCTTGATCGACGGCCAGAATGATGTCGCCCTCACGAAGCCCCGCTTTAGCGGCGGCAGACCCAGGCATGATTTTTTTCAGTGGGACACCCTGCGCTCCCTTATCAAAGTCCATCATGACACCAAGGTACGCCTTATCCCCATCTCTCAAGCTGCGTGCTTGGACGCTGACTATCCCGATACTCTCTACGTCTCCATCTGGTCCTGCCAGTAGAATGAAGCTTCCAAGGCTCAGGGGGGCTGCACTGCTGAACTTGATGGGCTTGAGTTGGTTAGCTCTGTTGTCGCTGCTGATTACGGCGAGGTCGTGATCTGGGTATACTCCGACTAAGGTCGTTGCGAGGGCTTGTCCATCCGAAGTGATAGCCACAATATGATCGCAGATATTTTTTATTTCACTCCACTTGGTAAGGATTACAGGCTGAGAAAATGCTACTGACGTAACGACGGTGCCGTAGCAGATTTTGCTGTCTTGGTAATAAAGAGTAACCGTGCTTTCTGCTGCTTGAGCGACGCTTGAGTTAGAAGCGTTATAAAAGCTTGATGCTTGATTTTTGAGTTCTTTTTTCTCTTTTCGAGAAAGCCCAGCCAGAGGATCGGGCATTCGAAGTTCATATTGCGCAATAGCCTGAAAAGACATACCTACCCATGCAAATATGAGGAGTATGGGCTGAACTTTTTTTATGATATTAGGTTGATTCATGGAGGAGGTTTAATTCTCTAGCGATTGCCCTTGCGAAGAATGTCTCCACGTCGACCTAGGGTAATATTACGGGTCAGGAAGTCGTTACCGCGGGCGAGGCGTATTTTAACGATGTCACCCGGCCGATGTTGGGCGATGACTATGTGAAGGGTTCTGAGATCTGGCGTTGGTTTGTTTGCTATTTCACTGATGACATCTCCAGCCCTAAGGCCGCCCTCTCCGGCAGGGCTACCCTCGAAAACTCGTCTTATACTGATCCCTTTGTCGGTGGGCATACCGGTGATGATGCCGATGACTGGAGCATCAGGATTATCCAGCATGGAGTTCTCGCCCAGGGTGCCCCATGTATCTCCTTTTTTAAGCTTATCCCAATCTTCTAGTATCCCTTCAATACTGGCGTGGTTATTAGATGATAGTAGCTCTCCTATTGAGGAGTGAATACCCACGATGTTTCCTCTCAGATCAAAAAGTGGGCCGCCGCTGTCGCCACCAATCAAAGTGCAATCGGTGCTAATGAATTGATCCAAGCCACGTGCGATCATTCGACCAAAACGCACTGGAGGGGTGCGGACAGGATCGTAACCGCCAGCATGGCCTAGCGCAATGACCAGATCTCCAGTCGTTATTTTGTGGGCCTTTCCTACGCTTGTGTGAGGCCAGCCGAAAGTGGGCTTGGGATCTGTGATTTGCACCATAGCAATGTCGCGTGTGTAGTTAGCTCCTAAGACTTTGCCCTGGGCTTGTTTTCCATTTGGAAAAATAACGGTCATTTCATCGGAGCCTTCAACGACATGACCTGCGGTGAGAATAAGGCCGTCCTTGCTGACGACAACACCACTGCCAGATGCACCGTTTTTCATCGAAAATAGAGAGATGGTGGCAGGCAGCACTTTTTGCACAACGCCCGTGACTTTCTGTTCCAGCGATTTGAGCTGGGAGATATCTTGTGGGCGAGGCACAGCTCCTAGTGGCTCACTAATCATGACGGCTACCACGGTCATGGTGAATATGAGTGATGTTGTGAAAGAGGATCTCATGATGGTAGGTGAGCTATATGCAGATGGCTCTTTATTAAGTAATTCACTATTACAAGCGTTACATAGGTCAATGTTTGTGCCACAAATTTCGCAGTCAAGCTAGCTTGTGAAAGCGCGTTGAGTTATCATACGCATATTAGCAAAGGCTGGAAGCATCATACTATGGCAGCAAAAAAAACCAATTCGGGATCTCGCTCAGGACGCAGGCGCTCGGCTGCTTCAAAGTCTGGGCGGAAAAAAGCTGCGCCTAGACGCCGAGCGACAAAGAAAGCATCTGGTCGTCGCAAATCAGCCAATCGGTCCGTCAATCGCAATCGAGGTTGCCTGATGATGATGTGGTGTTGGCCTTTTGGGCTTGTTGATCGCTTCACCCAAGATTGGGGTTTGCTGATAAAATGGCCAGCCAGAGCCATAGGCTACTTGGCGGTTTTGATGATCGCCTTTTTGATGTTTGTAGCGGTCATTTATGGTGCTCGATCGTTGCGATATAACATGGATAAAGTTGCCGAGATGCCAGCTAGGACGGTTGTTTACGCAAGGGATGGTCGCAGTGAGATCGGACGCTTGCATGGTGATAATCGCTATCTGGTGCGCTATGATCAAGTAGCTAAGGAATTTAAGGATGCCCTGATATCGCGTGAAGATGCTCGTTTTTACAGTCACTTTGGTGTCGATATTAAGGGGGTAATAAGGGCTACTGTGGAGAATATTAAGCGCCGCCGATTTGCCCAAGGTGCTTCAACGATTAGTATCCAGCTGGCTGAAAATACTTGGTTTCCTCCTGACTCGGGCAAGAAAAAATCATCGCTTCAGCTCATCGACCAGAAACTACTCGAAATGGCATTGGCTTGGAGAATTGAGCGAAGCTATGACAAGCCGAAGATTCTTGAGCATTACATGAATCGCATCTTCTGGGGTCACTCCATTCGAGGAGTGGAGTCAGCTTCTCGTACGTACTTTGAGAAGCCGGCAAGTCAGTTGACTCTGTCCGAATCGGCCATGCTGGCAGGTATTATTCGTGGTCCTAATGCCTTTTCTCCTTTTAAGAATATCGCAGCTGCGACTCGTGAGCGAGACGTCACTTTAGGAAGGATGGTGAACTATGGGCACATCACTGATGAGCAGGCCGAGATCGCAAAACGACAGGACTTGGTTGTTCGGCCTGCGTATCGGCGAGTTGTCCTCGATAGCTATGTCATGGATGCTGTGCGCCGTGAGTTGGATCGCATTCTGGAAGAGCATAATATAGAGTATGGCGGACTTACCGTGATCACAACGGTTGATCATACGATACAGCGTGCTGCTGAACTCTCGGTGGAGCGCAACTTGGCTAGGGTAGAGCGCACCCCCGGATACTGGCACCAAACACGTAAAAAATGGCAAGGGTTATCTAACGCGAAACGTGGCAGGCCGGCATACGTGCAGGCCGCGTGTGTGGTAATTGAAAACCGCACTGGGGCTGTGCTTTCTGTGGTTGGTGGTCGAGATGCCAATGAGTCCAAATACAATCGAGCGATACAAGCTAAGCGTCAGATCGGTTCTTTGTTTAAACCTTTTGTTTACCTTGCTGCTTTTAACCGTGGATTACTACCGAAGACATGGATTCCTGATGGACCCATCAGGCCTGGAGAGATTGATGGTGCGCCTCGCTCATGGTCACCGGCGAACTCAGATGGCAAATTTGGCGATTTCATCACGGCAGAAGATGCTCTTGTGAGGTCCAGAAATACCTCTTCGGTTAGGGTGGGTAATTTTGCTGGGCTCAAGGGGGTCAATCAAACGGCTATCGATGTTGGCTTTATACAGGGGATTCCAGGCAATCCATCAAGCTACTTAGGTACTTGGGAGGCTACACCTTGGCAAGTGGCAAGCGCCTACACTGTCTTTCCTAATAATGGAGAATGGTATAGGCCCTACATTATCCAAGAAATACGCAATGCCTCAGGTGAGCGTGTTTATCCCGGCAAGGGAGATTCTGGTAAACTGGTGATAAGTGCAGCTGTCCCAGGGGCTACTTGGAGTGTTTCCAATACCTTGCAGCAAGTTGTGGATCGCGGCACAGGTAACCGTGTCAGAATGCTAGGTTACAAGGCTCCATGCGCTGGTAAAACAGGAACGACCGACGATTATAAAGATGCTTGGTTTGCAGGTTACACTGGCACCCTTACATGTGCCGTTTGGGTGGGGATGGATCGCCCTAAAAAAATTATCAATCGAGGCTATGGCTCTACCCTAGCCGCACCAATCTGGACGGATGTTATGAAGACAGCAGGGCAGCTTGGTTACCCAACACCTGAGTTTAGACCCTTCGATCTCAAGCAGGCTTACTTATGCCGCTGGTCTGCAAAGCGTGCCACTCAAGGCTGCGAATACCATAGAGCGTCATACAGGGCGTATGTTCCCGCCGATATGCTGCCTGCGGAGAACGACTTTTGCACGGTTCACCCTCTTAGAGCTATTGCGCCCAACCGCTCGAGAAGGTAAAGTTATCGTAGGGGTTTTTATTTATCTATCCAGATTTTGCAGTAAGCATAGACGTTCTCATTCATTCTTTGTCCTGCACTCTGATCTTTATCTCGTTTGAGTTGGCTTTTAACTCTGGGGCATACATGGCCTCGGCCATGGTGGGCAGGGCGGAGAAACTACCGGGTATCTCAGCGCGGAGGCGGTATTTGACACTGTGCGATCCTCGGGCGAGCTGCCGAACGAAGAAGGAGGTCTTTTCGTGGTGCATCTCCATGTAGGCGTTCATGCCAGACTGGTGGGCGCTGGTGTAGCCACTGCGAACGTCAATGGCTTCGAGGCCGGCGGGCTTCCAGTCATTAAACATCAGGTATTCGTAGTCGTTTTTGCTGTGGATGTGCAGCTCGACTTCGACCAAATCGCCGCTGGTGAGCATGTCGCCTGACTCGAGTGGGATACGTTTGTATTTTTCTACCTTGTGATCAATCACCTGGCCGTTAGTACCGGCGGTTTTTTCGTTGGCGTCATTGATGCGTTCGAGCTTGTAGTAGGCGCGCTCGACCTTGACCTCCAGCCCAGCCTTTTTGATGAAGTCCTCCTTGGTGAAGACGGTGAGGTAAGCGTTGGTGTAAAGGGCGTCTTTCCCTTTTCTGGTAATTTCTATCTCATGTTCACCGCTTCCGAGGGCGTCGCCTGCGAGCACTACCTTGTTGTCGTAAGAGAACAGGTTGTCCTTGGTGATCTTCACCGTTTTGATTTCCTTGCCGTCGACACTGACGGTGACTTCGGCCTCTGGGCTATTCTCGCCACTGGCACGCATGTAGTCGGCGATAGCCTCGATGCAGTAGGCGGTGTCGCGGGTTGAGTTCCAGTAGGTGGCGTGTTTGCGGTTATTGATCAGGTATTTGACGATGCCGCGTGCCTGTTTGCTCTGCGGTTTTGTGGCGGCGAGTAATTTCAGATACCAGGCGTGCGCTTCGATTTCCGAGCCATACCAATACCACCAGTAGGAGCCGTTACCGAGCTTGAGGTGGGCTGACTGGTTCTCTTCATCGTAGACAAGGAACTGCTCGATGTTACGGATCAGGGCGTCACGTTTTTCGTTGTCCTTGGCGAGGTGGCACGTCATGCCGGTCATAGCTTTGGCGTAGACGGAGAGTTGGTTTTTATCGCGGAACAGGTAGCCGAGCATTTCAGGATTAGGATGTTGGGCTTCGGCGAGAACCAGCCGGACAAAGGCGTCCATGGCGGTGGCGTGGGGTTTGTTGTTATTGTTCCGCTTGTCATCTTTTTTCCAATTACGGATGCGTTCTGTTTCTTCGGCCTCGTAATTTTTGAGCCAGTTGATACCGAGGCCGATCATGCCCGCGTCCATCTTGGCTCCATTAGCTTGGGCTATGAGTAGCCCGTGCATGACCACCGCGGTGGTGTGTGGGTAGGAGCGTTCGCCGTAGCCTGAGAACCACCCCCAGCCGCCGTCGGAGAGCTGCATCTCACGGAGTTTTTTAATGCCGGCGGTAGTCATTTTGTTGACCTCTTTTTCATTAAAGACTGGGTTGCGCTGCCAACGTTGCCACTGAGCCATGCGGGTTTTATCGTCGCCGATTTCCTGCGGGTTCAGGTTGGTGCGTTTGTTTCTAACATCTTCAAGGTCGATGCCCATTTCCTTGATGAGTTTTTGGGCGATGACGGTGGGGACAAAGCGGTTCAGGGTTTGTTCAGTGCAGCCGTAGGGGTATTCAACGAGGTGGGGAATGGCATCGACAATACTGCCGGCGATGGTCGGTGAGTAGCGGATTTCAAGTCGGGTCTGCTCGGGCCGGCGTTCGTTGGGAACATTGACGATGATGGTGGTATTGTTTCTTTCGGGGTCAATCACACGGCTCCATGCTTCTTGTTTGAGAATGCCGTGCACGTAGACCGGGTAAGTCATCTCCATGGCGTCGGAGTCGTCCTCGGTGATGACTTTCATGCGGACAATCGCCTCGCCTTCGCGGGTGACCTTGCTGCGCCAGTCGATGCGGGTTTCACCACCTGCCGGGATGTTGCGCTTGACGGTGAGGGGTGAGCCGGAGCGGAGGTGAGCAAGCGTGCCGCCTTCAAGCTCCAGATTGATGGTGGCGGTCTGGTCGGTTTTCAGGTAGTTATGAACAATGGCACTGAGCACGACTTCGTCTTTTTCGACAAAGAAGCGCGGTGCCTGCAGGCGGATGATCAGGTCCTTGCTGGTGATGACCTCTGCGGACCCTTCACCGACACGGGTGCCGTGGGCCATCGCCCAGGTTTTGATTTTCCAGGTAGTTAAATTGTCGGGGAAGGTGACCGGGACTTCAGCGATGCCGTTTTCATCGGTTTCTACCGAGCCGATCCATTTAATTAGGTCAGCAAAGTCCTTGCGGATCATGACGGGGTCGGCGTTTGCCCCACCGTCTCCCCAGCCATTGCCGAAATCATCGTCATCCCCGAATGCATCGGACTCCAAGGCCATAGCTGAGGAGGGTGCTATTGCAGAGTCTGCTGCTATTTCCATCCTCATGGCTCGACCGCCTTTCATGCGCAGGTCGCCAAAGGGGGCGTTATTCATGTCTGCCAATGAGTGGCCGAAGGCTCCGAGGGTTTGCATACCTGTGTTTCCCCGCTGGACGATGTTATACTCAGGATGGTTGTGCGAGTGAGTGAATCCACCACGGAAGTGACGCCGCCATTTCCAGAAGTGGGTCTTGATGTCCGCCACGTTGCTGCCGCCGGAGATGTATTCGAGTGATTTGTCGTAGATGGTGAGGGCAAGCGATCCCTGCACCGCTTCGCCATGCTGGTCGGTGATGCGGACCTTGACCGTGCCCTTTGCGCGCGGCTTGAAGCGATCCCCACTAGGGATGACTTCGACATTAAGGATGCGTTTTTCTGGCGGCACGATGATCTCGCGCACCGCGGTGTGTACTTTGGCGTTGGAGACCGTGGCGGCCTCGATAAAGAAGTTAGGCATGTCCTTGAGTGAAACCGGGATGTCGACCACCTTGCTCTGGCCCTTGATGTGGACAAAACGGTATTCCATGCCACCGCGTAGCGAGAGAAGCACGGTGCTGTTGGGTCGCCTGGTGTTGATCAAGAGTTTGACCACGGAGCCATTGGCGTAGGTGCGCTTGTCCGGGATGAGTTCTATGTCGGAATACTGGAAACCACCCTCTGCCACGCCTTCACCGCGGACGGTGAACAGGATGGCGCCCTCAATTTCTCTGTCTTTGCCATCGATCATCCTGGCGGCGAGGCGGTATTGGCCAGCTGCACCAGCCTGGAACTTGAGCTGGCCGTTGATCTCGTTAGTAGTGCTGATATCCCAGCTCTGCACTTCTTTTTCGATAACCTTGCCTTCCTTGTCGGTATTGACCCGGTAGAGGATAACCTTGCCGCGGGTTACCACTTCCTTGCCCAGAGCGGTGCGGGCGGCGATGGTGGCGTTGATTGGGTCGCCTACATTGGCGTAACCACGATCCAGCCAGATGGTGACGTTGTAGGGCTTGCGCGCTGCGACAATACTGCCTTTACCAACGATGGTGCGGCGGGAAGCGTCGACGACTTCCGCGGTGACTTCGTAACGATGATCAGTATCACTGTGAACAGCCTTAGCGAGGGAGGTGTCCACTTCAATATCCACGGTGCCATCCGGTTTGATATCGAGCTCTTGTTCTAACACAATTTCAGGTTGTTCGCCGCCGCGGTGCCACCAGAAGGGGCGGGGGCTGAAACATCCCCAGCGGCTCCAGCCCGGATACCATGGGCGCTCAACATCGAGCCAGCCGTAGCCGCCACCATAGAGCCAGTTCCACGGGCCATAGGGGAACCAGAGATCATTATGGCGGTGGCGCAATACCTTGACTTTGACCTTGGCATTGGCGACCGGGGCACCGTGATAGTAGCTCGCCTTGATGGTGGCTTTGAAGGTGTCACCCAGGCTGACGGGTTCCTTGGGGGCATCTACGCTAACTTCGTATTCTGGTTTTTTGTATTCTTCGACCCGAAAGCGGTGGTTGCCAAACCAGTCTCCGCCTTTACGCAATTGAACTGAATAGGAACCTAGTTTGGCGTCTTCGGGCAGGTCATAGCTATATTCGATGCCACCGTAGGCATCTGCCCGCGCCTGAAAATTCTTTAGCACTTCGGTACCGGTGGCGTCGGTGATGTTGATGGTGAACGTTTCTCCAGCAAAGGTGGAGACATCACCAAGATCATAGCGTGCCTCGCGGATCCAGAACTTGCCATAGACCTTCTGTTCTGGTTGGTAGACAGGTCGGTCGGTGATGCCGAAGGATTTGTGGCCACTCAAACCTTGGTCGCGGTGGGGGTATGAGTGAATACGGTTGAATCCAAGCAGGGTGGTTCCTTTTCTCGTGCTGGCTCGGATCATCCATCGGTATTTGTTGGAAAGTTCATCGTTTTTGATGAAGAGGGTGCCATCTTTATCGGTAGTTTTGGTGAGCCGTTTGCTGATGAAGTCATGTTTTTTTAATAGACCGGGTTTCTCTCGACGAACGGTGTCGTAGCCGAAGAACTCGACCTTGGCGGAGGCTACGGGTTTGCCGGTTACGGCGTCGGCGACGTAGAAGAGTTCACCGCCATGGACTTGCTTTTTGACCAGTGAGATGGCGTCAATCCAGACCACAGTGTGATTAGTCGTGCCGTTTTCCAACTCGGCAGTAACGAGGTAAATGCCTTGTTTGCTGACCGGCACGCTAAGTGTTGAGTTGGTGTCCCAGTGCCCGGCGCGTGGCTTCAGGGTGTGAGTTCGGCGCCCCACTTCCTTACCGACGTATTTTTTGCGCGCGGAATTGACCAGGGCGTGTCCCAGGCCATTGAAGTTGGTCAGGTCGTAGTCAAGTTTGGTGGGGTTACCTTCAATGAATTCCCAGAGATCGTCGACCATGCTGGTGATATCGACTTCGTGGGCGACGAGGGTGACACTTGTGGCGTTGCGGTAGGTGTAGAGCAAGTCAGGCTCTGTGCCAGCGGGTGATGAGTTGCTGGTTTGACCGAAGCCACCCCAGTCACCGGTGATTTGACTGAGCAGCTTTTTGCGGCTTTTGATGCGGCTGTTAGGAAATCGCTCAATGGTTGCTTCCAATAGAGTGGAGGCTTTCACGTATTGCCGCCTGTCCAGATAGATGCGGATGAGCTTGTCGGCGGCCTGGTCGTTGCGCTCAGCAAGCTCCTTGTAGATAGCGATGAAATTGTGTTCATCCGGCATAGGAAAGCGTTTCACGCCAGTAGCGAGTTTGGCGACGGTCTCGTTATCCTCGAGGGTGTGTAGCTGGAGAATTCCTTTCTGGTCATCCATGTCGATGGAGCGAAACCAGCCGTAGTTTGCCATTGTTTTGACACCAAACTGGCTGTGCAGAAAGTCGGCCCAGTTGGAGCGAATCACGTCCACGAGGTCCGGGTTGAGTTTGGTGCTGCGGGCGAGGGCAAAAAGCCAGCGCTCGCCGTCGTTTTTAGCCGCCTCCCAGGTCGCGGGGGTATGGTAGTAGAGAGGTTTTCCGGTTGTGTCGACCGGAGCACCCTTCGGATTGTGGCCGCCACGGTGCCAGCGGTTGCCCGGTTCATGGCGGGGTAGCTTGGTGAGGTCACTGAGTGTCTGCAGACGCCATGCACTGTTACCGTGGCGAGCTATGGAGATGGCAGAGGCTAGTCGAGAGTAAAGCCCGGCCTTGTCTGTATCCTCGCCATCTACTGGCCAGTGTTGGAGAGCTTGCAGGTAGAGCTGAATCGCGCG